>JAEHJW020004127.1_pt1 | contig 14755 bp, 25 predicted proteins | sample 9271431 | NCBI WGS metagenome assembly JAEHJW02
TTTGGCATTTGACAAAAGAAATGAGCGGACTTAGGGCTGCTGAAATTTGTCTTTTTATTGACGTTATCGGCGGGGTTGACGTGTTTGACCCCCCAACAGAGATATGTATGCAGATCGTAACCGACGAAAGGGAAGCGAGTATTTTTCTGACACCGGAAGATGCACGCCACTATGCGCAGGTTCTACTGATGAATGCGAATCGAATTGATGGAGGTAACCAAGCATGAAACATGAACACACGCGCAACGGCACAGTTTGGCATTTGACAAAAGAACGCGCCGACTTTACATTATATGAACGCGCAAAACGCGGGATTGTGTTGCAAATGTCTCGGGGCAAAATCCCGCACCCTCGCATCATCCAATACATCAGGAATGATGCACGACGCAATCGAACGGCGCATTTTTAAGGGCTACCGGCGGCTCTAACACCGGGATAGGCGAGCAGGGAGCCTAGCGTTTTGCGAATCCCTGCAAACCCCACTTCCATAGGAACCATCATGCAAATCATCACGAAGATTACCATCGGCGGCATCAATAGCGTGCGCAAGGGCTTTAAGGGTGTCGAGGCGAAGAAACACGTCGCTCGCGTTATCGGCATTGCTCGCAGCGCCGATTTGAAGCCTAGCGAGAACATGGGCGATAGCTTCAAGTTTGGCGGCGAGTTTCGCGCCTGGAATGAGAAGGGCGAAGAATTTGCGAGCCCGGTTTGCTATCTGCCGGAACCCGCGCAAGGCATGTTGAACGCGGCTGTTATTGGCGACAAGTCCGGCGCTGGCGTGCAATTCGGGTTCGATTTCTTTGTGCGCCCTGATGAAAAGTCGGCGGTGGGTTATGTGTATGAAACTCACCCCCTGATGGAAAGCAAGCCTAGCGACGCGCTGGCCGCGCTGGCCGGGGCGTTGCCGAATTTGCCGAAGCTGGCGCACGAGGAAAAGCCCCAGGTTGACGCCGAAGCCAAGCCGGAAGGCGAACCCAAGCCCGATAGCGACCATAAGGCGAAGGGTCGGAAGTAATAGACAAAACCAATGATTTATCAAAGCCCCTGCGAAGGGGCTTTTTTCTTACAATGGCAATTGACAGTTTCCCGGTTTTATGACAAGCAATAGCTAGAAAAAATGGCGAAACAAAAACCGATTCAGATTATCAATGGTGAGCGTTGGCAGTCTCAAGGGGGCACGGCGCGCAATTTCTTGAATCTGGATACAGACGAAGTAATGCCGCGCCGCCAGTTCGATAAGACCTATGGGGCGCTCGCTAAACAGGGATTCAAGACTTACGAGGAAAAGGCGGCTACCAATTTACGTGCAGAGGGACAGGAGCAGCTAGCCAAGCCTGCTAGGGGCCGCAGCAGCCTACGCAAATTGCAGGGGCCGGTTAAATATGACATCCTGCAAACCCGTATCGAGCAGGCGAAGGAAAAAGAATTATTCAAAGCCGAACGGCGCTTGAGCGAGCGAAAGGCGCGCACGCCTAAAAAGATCGGTCTTTCCAATTTCAAACCCGGCAAGCTAGGGCGATATTTCCGCGTTGAGCTAGAGCACAACGCCATACGCGATTTCATTAAGGCAGCGGGAAAATACAGCGGCGCGTTTTCCTATAACGTCGGCGTTGAGTTTTTCGATACGCGCACCGGGAAAACCGGCGCGGCGAACATCATCAAAGGGCGGGCTTTTAATGTGCCGTTCGATGAAAGCGATTGGGAGGATTTCGAGGCTTGGGATGAGGAACATTTATATGCACAGGCAGCTTTTGCCTATGTGTATGTCGCGCTTAAAACTTCGGTAGCCGAAAGCTACGCCAAAAAAAAGCGGCAGCTAAGCCAGCAAAGAAAAAATGGCAAGAAAAGTTAAACGCTATTGCGCCGCAGGCGTCAGGGATGAAGATAAAATCTTCGCAGCTTTCGACACTGAAACGCGGGGCTTAGGTGGCGAGTTATTGGCGATTTCCGCGCACGTTATGGGCGAAACCTATTATTGGTCAGGCTCGGATATGCTGGCCGAATTTATCGCCCTGGTATTGAAATACCCTTTCCCTGTAGTCTGGTACGCACACAATGCGCAATACGACTGGCGTTATATCATCCCCTATTTGATCGCGGGCGGCTTTGATATGCAGCTAGGTATGCGTACAGATTCAGACATTTATCAGGTGACGATTTTGCATGATGGCAAACGCTACATCATGCGGGATAGCTTCGCCATGTTTAGCAGTCCCCCTGTCAGCCTGGATCAATTGCTAAGCCAGTTCGCGCCGGAACTCCCTAAGCTAAAAATTGACGTTGCCAATTTCGACCCGAGCAACCCGGAACATATCGAGTATTCAAAGCGCGATTCACATGGCCTAGCAATTGCTCTCGGCAAGGTTGATGCCATGTTGCGCGAGCTATTTAGTGTAGGCGTAGGAAACACAGCAGCGGGAACGGCAGTCAATGCTTGGTGTCGCACGCTAGCCGATGGGGAATTTTACAAGTCTAGCATTTACGATGAGCGCGAGCAGTTTGTAAGACAGGGCTATTATGGCGGTCTTGTTTTTCTCACGCGCGACGATAAGATAGAATCTTCGGACAGTAATCCAGTAGCAGAAACCTATGATGTCAATTCTAGCTATCCTAGTGTCATGCGCGATTTTGGTGTACCTAGCGGTCGCATGGTCGAATCGCGCGATTATGTCGCTAATCACATGGGTATTTATCGCGTGCGGGTTTCTGCTCCCGATAATCTTATTGTTCCAATTATCCCAGGTCGAAACGCTAAGGGACACATGCAATGGCGCAAAGGCACCTTTGACACTGTATGCACCAATGTCGAATTGATCTTCGCTGCGAACCACGGATACAAAATCCTGGAAGTTTACGAGGGGTTCATTTTCGAGGAAACAATTTTTCCGTTTAATGATTTCGTCGCAAAATGCCAAGATATTAGAAGGCGCTTTAAGAAGCTGCCGCAGGAGGCGCTAGCCAAGCTGATGCAGAATAGTCTTTATGGAAAATACGGGAGCAAACGCGAACGCCTTAAAATTTTCCATCCTACTTGCGATGAAGACACAATTGGCGCAATCCCGCTAGAACAGTTTGATTATTTCTGGCTCAAAACCGAACTTGATGAAAATATGCGCTGCATTCCACATTGGGCCGTTTTCATAACGGCGCACGCTAGACTAAAGATTCTGCAAGCTGTCTATTCTGTGGGCGTCGAAAATGTCATCTATGGCGATACCGATAGCGTAACCGTGCTGCGTGGCCATGCCGGGCCAATTGATGTGGGCGACGATTACGGGCAATTCAAACTCGAAAAGCAATGGCGCAAATTCCGCGCGATAGCCCCAAAGGTTTACACAGGCGAATTGATGGATGGAACCCGCAAGGGGGCTGTTAAGGGAATCCCGCGCAAGGGCATGGATTCGGAGCTATGGGGTGATTTGTATGAGAATGGACAGATACGCGCTGGCGCGATGTCGCTGGCGTCGTTGCGTATCGCGTTGCAGAAAGGAAACAAGCCCGCGCAGCAGATCACTAGGGCTAGCACAAGCATTAAAAATTCGAGTAATTGGCAGTCGCAAAACGGGCGCGTATCGCCTAAAATTGCGGCATGATGAAAGCAAAAATACTTACTCCCGATTTTTCCCGGCGCTGGCTTAAAACGCCCGCGCCCCCTTGCGCCCCTGCGCGCGTCTATGATTTGACCCTTACTAGGAGAATCCGCGATGATAGAAACGCTTTCCCAACTCATTGCCCAGGTGGAATCAAGCGGCGACAATTACGCAATTCGATTTGAACCCGCTTACCATCCGAACCCGGCGCGCGTTGCGACTTTGGCGCGCGCCTGCAATTTTAGCTACAACACAGCGGAAATCTTGCTAGCTTGCTCATGGGGTTGTTATCAGATCATGGGCGATAACCTAGTCGCTATGGGCCTGCGTATTTCACCCGCCGCTTATTGCGCGTCACAAGACATGCAGGATAAATTTTTCGCGGAATACTGCACACGCGCCAATTGCTTTTATACGCTGGATGAAGTTATAGGCGACGAACAAAAGCGGCTTTATTTTGCGCATCAATATAACGGCCCAGGCAATCCCCAGGGCTATGCTGCGCGTATGTTGGCTATCTATCAAAAGGCGACGGAGCAGTAAATGATTGACGCGACGAAAGCCAGATACACGGCGCTCAACGCGCAAATGAATTTGATCGGCACGTTTGATGTGACCTACTCAAATTATGAGGGCGACTGTTTCGCCTTCAATGATGGGGAGGATGCCATATTTATCTTGCCCGCGCAAAATAATAACGGTGGCGGCGGATACGGTGTTTTGCGCATAGATAAAACAGGAGCGTTTCAATGGTGGCAAACTTCGGATTATTGTGGGGGTCAATATTATGGGGATACTAGCCGACTGCCTTATCCGATGGAGAGGGGTCGATTTTATTTCCCATATCTGAACGGGCTTAATGTTTTCGGTGTTCCTGACATCAAGGCCAATGGGCGCGGCGTTTTGATGCCCGAAATTTTTGCGATGTCTAACCCATGCGTTTCCGGCAATCCCGCAGCAACGTTTTTTGATTCAGAGCAAAGCCTAGTTTCTGGCGAGTGGCTTGTGCCCTATCAATTTTCGGACGATTATTATTGTTCCGTTTGGAATGTTAGCCCCGGCGGGATGGTGTTAGTTTCACAGGGCTATTTAGGTAGCGGACCTAGCGATCTGTACAATAAAACGACACAGGCAAATGTTTACCAATATTCCGGCCCTGGCGTTTTCCCTGGCGGCTCTGTGTACGGCCAAAGCGGCGCAATGTACGCTACGAATTTTGGCACGGTGGGTCAAACTCAATATCAATCGTCGCTTTTCAAACAACGTATTTATTACGGGGCCGGGTTTGGCTCATGCGCAATAACGAACGGCCCTACAATTGCGGGATACGTTTACAGCGAGCTAGATATTTTGATTGATGGGATGCCCACGAATTTCCACGATCAAGGGACATACGTGCCCTGTGGAACTGACATTCCGGGAGTTATCGCGCAACGCAGCAACGCTAATTTTTTGTCGCTCATGGGGCCTAATGGTGACACTGCGCAGGTTTTCGCAACCTCGGGCGTTGTTGGTATGGATTCGGGAGGCGTCACAATTGACAGTCAGGGCAATGTTTTTGCATTGACCTATCCGACGTCGACGGGAGGATTTCAGGTTTATTATGGCAAGGTGGTATTGCCGGGTTTAGGAAATTCAACTAATATCATCAAAGGCAATTTGCGCAATATGGCGCGTCCGGTTTCAGTCCTCGGCAGGTGGCAAGCATGACACTTCAAGTCCAACAAGGTTTTACTACGAATTACCTTATCCCGGCAGCGGGGCAAACGCAACACGTAACCTATTCAGGGGTACTTAGCGCGACCGCTGAAAACCTGGATTGGCGGAATTATGCCGTCAATAATCAACCCTTTATTCCACAAGGCGCTTTTGTAGACAATACGCTAGGCACTGGCGACATCACGCTAAACATTCAGCCTCTTAATTACAACGTCGTAATTAAGGCTGGTGTTAGTCAGGCGGTGCAATTCCCGGCACCAGCGCAGGCCACGATGTCAATTTCCGGGCTTGGGCAAGCTACAGTTGTTTTTGTCAACTTCCCGGTTCTGCCGACTAATCCGACCGTCACGCTTGAGGCTATTTCCCAGGGCATCGCGTTAGGCGTCGTTCCTACGCCGAATAGCAACGGTGCCCCCTATCAGATCATTCAAACGCCTTTTGCGCCTGTAGGAAATACGCAGGCGCTTTCAGTCGGCACGGCCAGCGCAAGCATTACGCTTGCAAGTGGCACGACTTCGGCGCGATTGGTGAACGATGGCGCGCAACCGATTTTTGTTAGCTTCGGTTCGGCTGCTGTTATTCCGGCCCCAGGCACACCAAGCGCGGCATTCTGTATGCTGCCTAATACGGTCGAAACTTTTACCGTGGCGGGCGGCGTCACAGTTAACGCCATCGCAGCGTCAGGCACCAATGTTCTTTATGTGACGCAGGGCAGCGGGGCTTAAATGGAACGGCTAAGGGGATATGGCCGCTTGCGGGCTGGCGTATTTGGTGGCGGCAGCGGCGGCGGCGGCGACCCGTATTTTTCTAGCGTCGTTTCGCTCAATCATTTTGAGGGGGCGAATCTTGCTACAACAACGACCGACCAGATTGCAGGTACGACCTGGACGTTACACACAGGGAACATATCAACGACCGAATTTGTTGCGGGCGCAAGTTCGCTTTACGTACCTGACGCATCCTCGGGTTCGGCTGCAACGGTAGGCGGCGCTGTTTCTAGCACAGCATCGCCGGGGCTTACGTTGGCCGGGGAATTTACTATCGAGGGGTTTGTGTCTGCCCAAGAATCGGGCGGCTCGGGAATCACGGTTTATTACTTGTCAAATTCTGATTTCTTGCAAAATTCCGGGCTAGCAATTACGGGATCATCGCAAGGGATTTCTACAAGTTACACGTTCCCTAAAAACGCTTGGACGCATTTTGCCGTTACGCGGGATGCTTCTAATACGGTTCGGCTGTTTTTTGGTGGTGTTTTGTATGGCAGCACGACATCGACCTCTAGTTTGAATTACGACGGCCTATCATTGGGGGCGCCGTTCGCCAGTACAGGAACCCATAATTGTTATTATGACGAATTTAGAATAACAAACGGCGCTTGCCGATATACTGCGAACTTTGCGCCTCCTGCTGTTCCTTTTCCTAACTCCTAAATAAACCATGTTACCTGACCTCTCAAAACTTGCCGAACTCGGTAAAGCGCTGGTCGATTTCATGACGGCCAGCAAAGAACGCGACGAAGCGATCATTGCGCACCAGCGCACAATGATTGGCGAACTCGCAGCCCTCAAGCAACAATTGGAGGATTTGAAAAATGGCTGATGAAACCGTGGTGACAATTGAAACTCCCCCAGGCGAAACGCCCGCCGAAGAAACGCCCGCCGCAGGCGTCGCCGCTGCGGTGGCGGCTGCTAGCGTGGAAGCTGCGGCCCAGGCGCAACAAACGGCAGTCGAGCAAGCGCGCGAACTCGGCGCGGCTGTTGTTACTATGGAATTTGTCGCAGCGGAAAACGCGGCATTGAAAGCTGAACTAGCCGAATTGCGCGCAGCGTTTCAAGCGCACGCCGACAATAACGCGCGAGACTTTGATGCCGTTTTCGGTAGGCTCGGGATTCTGGAAGCCGAGGAAATCGAAGAAGATGAACCCCCCGCCGAAAATGTCGAAGGCCTTGAAGAAACCCCGGTGCCTGCTGAAACTGTGGTAGTCGCCGAACCCCTCGCCGAATCGAAACCCGAAAAGTCGAAACGGTTTTTCCTCTAACCCTAACAGGTAAATTAAAATGGACACTCCAGAATCTACCCAATCCGAAATGAACGCCGAACAAATCCAGCAACCGGCCCCGGCCCCTGAATCCGCCCAGGTAGGCGAAGCGCCCGCCCCTGGTGGCGAACCTCCGAAGCGTCGCCGTGGCCGCCCGCCGAAAAATCCGGCTTTGCAGGAACAGACCGTAAACGGCGACACTGCCGCAAAGCGTGGCCCAGGTAGACCGAAGAAAAACCCCGGCATGTCGGGCGACGAACTGATGGGGCTTTCGCGTCAGATCATGGGCCTGCACATGATCGCGGCCCAGGCCACAGGCATCGCAGAATTGCAGATCAATGAAACCGAAGCGGGTATGCTCGCCACTTCGATTGATCGCGTTTCCCAGGAGTACGGGCTTTCGATGTCCGGGAAAACCGGGGCCATGCTGCAATTGCTTGGCACGGCGGCTATTATTTACATGCCGCGCTTGGGCGTGATTAACGCGAAGATCAAGCAAAAGCGCGACGAAGCGCGACGTGCAACCGTGGTAGACATTCAAACGGGCCAATAATGGGAACGCTGCCGCAAATTCTACCCGGTAGGCGCGCGGCAGTTTCTGGCCGCACCGGCAGCGGGAAAACGACGCTAGCCGCGTGGCTTTTGAATCGCAGCGCGCAGCATTGGCTTATTTTGAATCCGAAATGGACGGCGGGCTATAAGACACTGCCCGATTCGGAAGTCCTAGAAGGATTCGACGAAAACAAGGTTAACAAATCAATCGAGGCGAATCGGTACACCATCCTAAATTTTCCGGGCAGTCAGGCGAACCCGGAATATATGGACGCGGTTATTGAGTATGTGCATTCTCGGTATGAAAATATCGGGTTATGTGCCGACGAACTTTATACATTGCACACAGGAGGAAAAGCGGGCGAAGGGCTAACAGGATGGCTAACTAGGGGGCGCGAACTCAAGCAAAGTTTTCTAGGGCTAACACAGCGGCCCGCGTGGCTTTCGCGTTTCATTTTTTCCGAAGCTGATTATGTCGTCGGAATGTCGCTCAAGCTGGCCGATGATAGAAAACGCTTGTATGAAGCTACCGGCGCACCGGAATTTTTAGAGCAGCTTCCGGCGCGGCGCTGGCTTTGGTATGACGTTGCCGAGGATACGATTGAGCTATTCGGCCCCGTTCCGGTTATTGCGGAACAGGCCAAAGGCTGATATATTCGGGGCATCGTTTCGTTGTTTTTCCACTTTCGGGAGTAGATCAAAATGGGTAATGTTCGGATTGACCTTGCTAATTTCGTGACTATTTCGCTCTGCGCCTTCGTCGGCGTGTGGCTTATCAATCGTGGCCTTCAAAAAGCCAACCTCGCTCAATACAAGGCCTAATAGCCTTTCCTTTTCAGACCAGGACTAAAGACCATGAATAACGTGATGGATTGGGCTAAGATTGCCCTGATGGGTTTCGTTGGCGTTTGGATTATCAATCACGCGCTGAACGCTGCGGGCATGTCGCAGTATAAGGCCTAAATTTTAACTCAACCTTTCGGAGCTAATGTAATGGCGACTGCACAAATGCCGGCGCAACAAATCGCGCAGCAAAATTTCGAGGCCCGTATGAATCTGATTCAAACGGGCCTGCACATGATTAAGAAACTTCAGCCGCAATCGGGCGCGCTGGGTTCCTCGATTCAGGTTCCCCTAGAGCGCACCGGCATTCTGACCGGGATTATGCTCGACATCACGGCCCCGGTGGATGTCACGGTGGCAGCGACCCGTTCGGCTTTCGGCCCCTATAATCTGGCGCAGTCGGTGACGTACACCGATTACGCGGGCGTTAATCGCGTGCAGACCCAGGGTTGGCAACTGCACGCGCTGAACGCGATTCGTGGGCATAAGTTTATGAATAACGCGCAGCAAATGGCGGGTTATTTGACGGGCACGGAAACCGGCGTTGATACCGACATTCTGAAACAGCCGACCGCCGTTGCAAACGACACCATCAATTTCTCGCTGTTCATTCCGATTGCTTATGACCCGACCAGCGATCTTCGCGGCGCTGTGCTGGCGCAAACGATCTATGGCGATCATTATGTGACTGTGCAACTGCCTAGCGCCCTGGTGGGTAGCGATGCGCTTAGCAGTCCCTACACGGCGGGCACGGTGGCGATGCAGGCCGGGGCCAGCGTCACGATTCAGGCCTATCAGCATTACATCATGCCACAAAATGGCGTGGCGAATCTGCCGATGATTGACCTGTCCACGATCTACGCGATTGAAGGCAACTATCAGGATTCGAGCAACATCGTGGCGGGCGCGTCGAAATACGTGAACTGGGTGAACAATCGCGCGATTTTCAGCGCGATGCACATTTTCAACAATGGCGGCTCGGGCACTCTGAACGGCGCTGATCTTTCGCAAATCGTGCTGCTCGGCAACTCGAACACTAACATTCGGGAAATGTCGCCTAAATACCTGCGCAATATGCAGCGCTACCATTTGGGGGCTGATCTTCCCTCGGGTGTTTATGTGTTGTCCTCGCGTGCGCAACCGATCACGACGCAGCTCTACGGCAACGTACAAACGCGCTTCGATGTGGTGACCGCGAACGCTGGCGCATATTTCCTTAGTCAGTATGAATCAACCTTCATGGCGGGCACCCCGCTGCCGGGCGTGGTTCAGTAACTAGGAGGGGGCCGGGAAACCGGCCCCAATCGCTCATGCTGGAAAACCTGAAATCGAATCCGCTGTTTTGGGAGGGGGCTTTTATCTTCGCCTTTATCCTGCTAATCGGCGCTCACAAAATCAGTATCGAAGGAATGATCGGGGCAAGCTGATGAATGCGTTTACATGGGTTGCGCTGGCTTTCCCGTTTTATCTGGCAGTTAATGGAAAGCTGGCTAGCTATGTTGCGCTGGCATCAAAGCCCGTCAAGGCGACGCAATGAATTACGCTCTAGTCGGTTTGTATGGCGTTTTCCTTGTTTTCGTCGGAATGAACGGGAACGGCGCGACGCTTAAAAATGACCTGCAAACTGACTTTAAGCCTTTTCTGCCGTGGCTTTTGGCAATCGTCGTTTTGCGGGCTTTGTACTCGGTCGATTCGATTAAACCTGTAGTTAAACCCTTTATGTATCTGGCGCTGCTGACTTTCGTGCTGAAAAACTACGGCAAGATCGTTACGCAGATTAACGAAATTGGCGGCTTGAAACTGCCGGGAGGAAATTAAGATGAACGAGATTTTCGGTGACGTTACTAGCGTCGCAATGGCGATTGTGGGCGTGGCAATCATCGCTGTTCTTGTCAGCAGCAAAAACAATACGTCACAAGTAATTCAGGCCAGTTCTAGCGGCTTTGCTAATGTGCTAGGTGTGGCAATGGGTGGTGCGGGTTCCGCATCGCCCTATGGCGCTTAATTGAGGGGGCGAAAATGCGTATCCCGTATTATTCGCCCGCCTGGAATCAGGGTTTGCAAATTTTCAACCCTGGTGCGGGCGGGCCTGCATCGCACCCGCGCGAACAAGCAACGGCCCCGCGAATCTGGCCTAGTGTGTACGCTGTGGGGAATCGTGGTATGGGCGTTATGCCGCGTCAAGTACTCGGGCCTACCCCTGTGATTCAACCTAGCCCGACGTTTCTCCCGCCTCAAGGGCTTATTATCGGCGGCTTGCAAAAGAAGAGTTAAACACCATGTCAACTTTCGGCGCGACTGTCAGCAGTTCTCAAACTACTCCGCAAAATAGCTCAATCAACTTTCAGGCCGCGCCGCTTGTCGTTAACGGCCAGACCCTGAACGGCGGATTCGGCGTCAATTACAACCTCGGGCCTAGTGTGGCCGATCTGGCAAACCAGTCTTTCCAGTTCATCAATTCCGCAAATACGGTTGACCAAGCATTTCTAGGTCAAACCATTAGCGGCTCGCAAAGTTTCCTGCAAAACCAATTGTCGCCTATTACCGCCGCACTTAGCTCGGCAACGGCGGGAATGAACTCGGCTATTTCGGCGGGCGCAGGAACTGTGCAGGCAGCAAATGCGACCATTTGGCCGACCATGCGCAGCGTTGGCGATATGATTACCCCGGTAGTAGCTATGGGAAATCAGGCGCAGGCAGCGGCTATCCAAAATCTGCCCAACATATATCAGCAATATAACGGCAATGTATCGGCAGCAATTGCGGGCCTCAATAGCAACTCGGCGCTAGCTTTCAATTCAATCAACGCGGTTTCCCAGGCGTCACAAGCTACGTCGCAAGCTGTGGCAAATAGCGGCGGTGGCGGCTGTTTTATCACGACAGCTATCTGTGACGCCGAAGGGCTGGCCGATGATTGCGACGACCTGGAAACGCTCCGGTTCTATCGTGATTACGTTTTGCGCTACATTGAAGGCGGGGCCGATATGATTCGACAATACTACCGGGAGGCTCCCGGTATCGTCGCGCGTATCAGCGAACGGGCCGATGCTGGAGAAATCTGGCTCAAGCTGCGCGAAGGCTACCTAGGCGACGCTATCCACTGCGTCAAAGTCGGCGCATACAAAGCGGCGTTCGATATTTACCGGCGCATGTTTGAATACACGAAAGAAATTGCGGGGCAACAATGAGCGCCGAATCCAGCGAGTTTATTAAAAAGTATTGGCCTTACCTGCTCGGCGGCGCGGCGGGCCTTTACCTGTATATGCACTACTCGGGAGGCTCTAGCTCGACTGCCAGCACGACCGACCCAATGGCGCAACTGTTGCAGGCGCAGGCCGCGTATGCCGCACAAACTGCGCAGATCAACGCCAACGCGAACGCGCAAAACGCACAGATCGCGCTGGCGAACGCGCAATTGCAGGCGCAAAGTAACGCGGCTGATATGGCCGGGATTTCGACCTATAACCAATCGCTAGGCACTGCTGCGCAGGATGCCGCAGGCGCAATTGCTCAAACCATCGCCGCACAATCCATCATTCCCGCCCAGGCGATCAACTCGGTAGCCGCAGAAAACCAAACGGCTCTGACCGCATCAGCAGCAGTCGCCGCACAAGGTATGGCAAGCGCTGCCGGTGCCGTCAGCAGCGCAGGCCAATCCATCGCGCAAATCGGACAAGCAAGCGCCCAGGCTGTGCAAGCTGGCGCGCAGGCTTACAACGGATGGGCGACCGGATTTAGTGGGATTGTTAATACCCTCGGGAATACTGTATCGAATCTGCAAAATACAAATACGCTTACGATCAATTCGCCCTATTCGTCGGCTGAAAAGGCTAGCGCAGGCATCGTAACTAACTATGGTCAATCATTGGGGCCGATGATTAGCGCCGCTGGAAATACGGCTAATTCCGTGAACTCTAGCAGCGCCCAGGCGGCGCAAACTGCCGCAGGCGCGAACGCTAGCGCGAGCGCGTCAACGGCTAGCACTATCGGCACAATCGGCACCGTTGCGGCCATTGCGCTACTGTAAGGGGGCATCATGCAAGATGGAACTTTCGACCGCGTTATTACGGCTCTAGGGATTATCCTCGGGCTGTATTTTTTCTATAAGCAAAACGCCAACGCAAGCGCGAGCGCCGCCCAGGTGCCTAGTCAATTCGTGCCAGTCCAGTCTGCTAACCCGCAACTGGTGGACTATATAAACAACTTCGGCGGAAACGGGCCTATTAGCATCAGCGGCGGAAATACGACCATTGATGTGCAGAATCAGGGCTTGGGCTACCTTAATAACAAGGTTATGCCCATGTTCGGCTTTGTGGGCATGGCATCTAATGCCATGTACCAGTAATGGCAAACGGGCCTTTTAGCGGCGTCACTACTTGGCAGGGCGTAAACGCCTTGCTAAGTAACGGCACCATAGACCCCTCGACTGCGGCGCTCATCATTGGCGACATGCAGGCGAACGGCACAGGTGGCGTAAATAACTCGGGTTCGGGATGGAACTCTAGCAGCGCGCTTCCCTCGGGTATGCCGCTACCTAGTGGCAATGAAATCTCACCTAGTACCATAACGTCGCCTTTTGGGACTGATTACCCGCAACCGGCCCCTAATACGACCGTACCCGCAGCGACGCAGGCAACTAACGCCGTTAAAACTGCTGCGGGCGGATGGCTTAGCGGAATCACAGGAAAGCTAGGCGACTGGACGCTAATTGCCTTCGGCGCTATTATGATTCTCGGGGCGTTGATGATTTCCCAAAAGCAAACTGTTATTGAACTCGCAAAATCAGGGGTCGCATAAATGGATAGAAATATACTCGATCTAGTTCAGGTTGGTTTTAGTTCTCTGCTTATTCCCCTAATGGGGATGGTCTGGCATACACAAGGGCGCATATCCAAAATGGAAGGCGAACTTAAAAGCCTTTATACTGTGCTGGAATTGATCGTTAATAGGCGGCGCGATGCGTAGCCGATGCAGGTTTCTAAGCGGCGCGCGCACTAAAATCGCCGCTTGGATTAAAGGGGCTGAAAAGCCAATTTCAACTTTGGAGCATGAGATTATGAACCCACAAACCATCCTGACCTTGCTTGACATCCTCGGCTCGCTCACCCAAATGGCCGCAGGCATTCACGCCGAACGCCAAACCGGGGCCAGCGGCTACAGCGTGGCCGAAAACGTCATTGCGCAATCCATCGCGGGCCTTTCCGCTGTGTTCGCGCAGCATGTGGCGACGACGATGCAAGCGGCCCCGGCTCCTGTGGCCGCACCGGCACCGGCACCGCAACCCGCACCCGCTCAGGTCGCCGCAGCGGCTTAATCACCGGCCCCGCAAGGGGCTTTTTTAATGGGGGTCAAAATGATTTCGTGGCGTAAAGTTTCAATCCTGTTTTATATCGTTAGGCACCCGGTTAAAACTTTGTCGGCGATTTTTGCCGGGGGTAAGCGGTAATGGTCGTTTATCTTCGATTGGTAAAAGGCACTGGCTTTTACGACAAGCTAATCCGTTGGTACACACGCAGCGACTTTACCCATGCTGAGTTTGCTTGGCCGCTGGATAAGGCGAACCCGCCGCAATGGCTTGGCGCACAGCCTAAAGGGGGCGTTGCTATTCGCAGCGCTGATTATCTCGGCGCTGTCGATAGTTGTGTTTATGGCGTCAGCGTTACTAACAGCCAGTTCAGGAACATAGGTCGATACTTGCAGCAGCAATTAGGTATGGCCTATGACTGGAAAGCGATTGTCAACATGGGGAAATTCGACCATGATGTTCTTAGCCCTGACAAATGGTTTTGTTCTGAATTGGTGTTTGCAGCTTTCGCGGCTAATGGGCGCGACGTTTTGCAAGCCCCCTTATCGCAACGAGACAGAATAACGCCGCGAGATTTAGGGTTGAGTATGGAACTGGTGCCAGCGGGGTAATGTGGGCTTGGGAGTGCGGGAGTTTGCCGGGTGTAGAAATATGCTCGGCTTTTTTATGGGCGTTTATTATGTCGGCGGATTAGTTGTGTTATCTAGG
>JAEHJW020003913.1_pt1 | contig 14754 bp, 20 predicted proteins | sample 9271431 | NCBI WGS metagenome assembly JAEHJW02
TTTCTATATTCTCCTTAATTAGCCTAAAAACTCGATACGAGTCTTGATGTTGTACGTCAAGGTAAGTGCTCCTGCCGATGATAGAACAATAGTAGTTCCTGCCTGAGCATTAACGATGGTAGAACCCGAAAGACTATCCCCTTGTCCACCCCCTGCTCCGCTTGCTACAACTTGTGAAGTATTAGCAGTTCCAAGTTCTGCATCTGTATAAGCTGCACTTACGGACGGTAATGTTCCTGTAGTTGCTGTGGCCTCAATTGTAACTGCATCAACACGATAAAGCCCGCTAACTGAAACGTTGTATGTTAAAAGATTTGCTTGTGTTGCGGCTGTCTGATTAGAAATAACCGACTTCGCCAACACATCGGCTAGAGGTTGCCATCCATTACCGACGCTTTCATACAACGCGCCGTTAACAGTGTCTATGCCCACGTTTGGGGCAATTTTTGAACCACCCGCCGCAATAGTACCTAGCGTGGTAGGGTTTCCTTGAAATACTTGATTTAACAAGCCCATTATTATCTCCTGTTGTCGGATGAGTGCACCCTTCCGATAAGGGTTTGAGTAGACTTGCTACCCAAGTAAAAAAGGAGCCAATTAAGGCTCCTTTTCTATGTTTGGTAATTCGACTAGCTAATTGCGCTTGCGGCGTCAATTTCACGAATACGAATTGTTGTATCAGGTCCAAGCGAGGTTGTGAAGTGTCAAAGTTGTTACTAGCTTTAAGCTGGATAAGTCATTTCTGCTTATCTCTTACAGTTGTTTTCCTATAAGTTCGGACTATCGCATCACCAATAGGTGCCCTTTCACTTAGTCTCTCACGGTCCATTTAAGGTTCCGCCTTGTTACCGTTGCAGGTTTCAAGTCAATCAGAAAAGGTTTTTTATATCGCGCATACTTTATTCGCTACGCGATAAGAAGTCCAACCCGGAATTAAACCTTCCAAGTTTATAATTCAATTGAACTTCTAAAGACCCCGAAGGAATTTGGTAGGGTCTGCTACTGTCGGCTCCATTTAACTGACAGGTGTTAGCTTATGATTATTAATTATCCTTTTGCAATGCTCAATAAAGTCTTCACAAGATTTGTCCAGCTTCATACGATTGCACCAATTGCAGCATGAGACTGAATTTTCAAATGTGTACCCAATTGAGTTGTCTTTTCGATCAACCCCCACTGCTGGAGTTAAACCGCAGTACACACATTCATTTTGAAGAAGATTTTTAAACTCTTCTTTGTTTATCTCAAAGCTATATCCACGCTTATTAGCAGCATGTTTATACATAGCATATTTTGCTGAAATAGTTCTGCTATCTAAAACTTCTTGAGATACAAATCTTTGGCAACCGCAACTGAAAATTCCAGAATGTAATTTGTTCGTCGTTACTGTTTTTTCTTTGCCACATTCGCATCTACAAGTCCATCTACTTTTATTGTGTTTTGTAGGAAGAGATGCTATTACGGTAAGAATGCCATACTTTTTTCCTATTTCATCAGTTGAACGATTCCACGAATCTTTATGTTTCAAACAGCCACAACTTTTTTTATGCCCATTACGTAATAGTTGGGCGTTTGCTAAACAACTATTACCGCAATCACATATACAAAGCCATCTAGCTTTTACTTTATCTCCGTGTTTTATCGAATCAACTTGTTTTAGGACTGTCAATAAACCGTAACGATTTCCGGTTTCATCTTTAAATGTAGGATTTTCTTTTTTCATAAGATCGGACTATCGCTTACCTATTAGGCTCTTTTCATTTAGTCTCTCACGGTCCATTTAAGGTTCCGCCTTGTTTGCTAAATTTGATTTAACTAATTGTATCACAATTCAGCGTTCAAGTCAATTAGAAAAGATTTTAAAACGCCAAGCTATTGATTCTAAAGGATTTGAATAGCGTTTTGCACAATGTTGCATTTTATGTTCTGCCACTCTCCATCTCCAAATGAGATGTCTCCCTGTGCGCCAAGTTTAATCGAGAAAATACCATCACGACCAAAAATATAAGTACGAAGAGCTGTCAGACCCGTTACGCCTTTATAATTGGAAGTAGATGTCACTTGGTTAGTCTGGAAGAAACGAACACCTGTTGAGGGAAGTTCAATCATCTCTGATAAATCAGTAGAAATTAAATCTTCCATCTTGGCAAGACCCACTGGGGTGTGCTTCAGGATGTCGATGGGCGAATCATTGCTGTTGTCTGCCAGTACGTCACCAAGAGCAAATGGATGGATTACTCCAGCAAATGTCTTAGAACCTTCATCGAAGGGACGAACTGAACGACCTGCAAGGCTCTGCACCGAGTTACGAATCTGGTTCAGACTCAGGGTTGTGAATGAAGTTGTAGATGTTGCACCAAGAGTTACTAGAACGCTTGGGTCAACGGCACTTGCACCGTCAGCAGTTGCACGAACAAGACCACTTAGCGATTCGCCTAGACGATACGCAAGTTCTCTTGCCACATTCTCTACTGTGTTGTCGTATTTGTGTTGTTATCTTCTAACGTCTCCGTTAGAGAATACTCACAATCACTTGTGAGATCAGACTGTATCTTTATTACTAATGGATGTTTAATATAGAACAGTTTGTCTTGAATTTCCTTTTTACGTTCTTTGGATACCCCTCTAAGGGCTTCTAAGGTTAACAATAATTGTTCTCTTTTTACCAAAGAATAAGGTAATATTCTTAGAATAAACTTTTCTATATGAGCTACTGGAATTGCTATTCTGTATTCAGGCAGCCTAGATTCGCTGGAATTTTTTCTTTTTCCTCCTGTGATTTCATTGGAGTTATAAAGAAACTTTGCGGTTTCCAAAAGGCTTTTGTTAGAATTTGCAATCCATACAGTAGGAGTTTTATATACAGAAGATGTTCCTTCTCCGTCAAATATCCCAGAAAAGTAGGCATTTTGTATATTCTTTTTCCATTTAATAATATGGCTCGTATCAGTCGTTACGGAACTTGAATTTGCAATTAAACAAGACATGTACAAATCCTTCCTTGCTTCGGGATTAGAGATATTCCCTAATTCTAAAAACTTTATAAGAAGTTGTAATTGTGATTGCTTAATCGACACATAAGGAGCTACTAAATTTAACACATAAAGAGAATGCTTTGTACCATCTGGTTTCCATGCATATACTTTTTGTGTTGTTTCAGTTTCTTTATGAAGCACCCTATATGTGCCGCCAAAGTGCTTAACTAAATACTTCATCAAGGGTAAATATGTATTGTATACCGCTATACTTGCGCTATATGAAATATAGTTTTTGTAGGTATACTTTTTCCCTTTTACAATATAAGTTCGTTCTTTAGAAGTATGTCTGCCCACGGACAGATCGCCCTCAGAGTCGAACAAACCGGCTAAATAGGCTTTAGTTTTATCTTTCAAGTTTCCTCGGAATTGTCTGCGAGAGAGATTTTCCGATATAGAACCATTTTTCGGCAACCGATTAATTAATCGCCGTCGCTAATGAAAGCGAGCTAAAGTTCAATCGTGTTTATGACCTTCAGAGTTCCCTCTGAGGCACTCTCATTATTTCTAATAAGTTCAGACTGTATCATACCCAATGTAAGGGCCTTGGCGTTTCAGTCGTTACGGAACCGATTTCTCGGTTTCCTCGGTATTGTCTGCAATAGAACAGAGTTTCACCGATTTAGTCAAGTTTATTTACGCCAGCTTTAACCTTAGCGTAATCTGCATATTCGCCACTATATTCATATGCAATGTTCCACCACTGGCTGTTTTAAATGGTGGCAGTTGTTGTCAATACGTTAATTGAGATACCAGAACCGACTGTACCTTCAGTTGTCTGCGTTGTGTTAGCAGCAAACGGAACATACATGAATAGCTCCCCATTGTTACTCGTTTTATTAAAAACGGGCTAAACTATTTCTATTTAGCTCTCACGATTGTTTTTCTCGTAAGTTCGGACTATCGCATCACATTTCTGTGTCCACTCGTTTAGTCTCTCAGCGTGTCTTTCGACTTCGCCCTTGTTGGCATTTCAGCGTTCAAGTCAATTAGAGTAGATTTATTTTTACAACCAGCACAAGCTAATAAGGGGTATATACTGGTTTCCTGACTTCATAGGTAAGTCAAGACGCTCAGAACACGCTACGAAAGGCGTTTGGGCCTTAAGATTCTCGCGGAATTTCTTCAAATTTGTTACTTGCTTTAGCAAGGATTAGACATTTCTGCTAATCTCATACAGTTTTTATTCCTGTATGTTCGGACTATCGCATCACTTAAATGATTCAACATACGCAATAACCTGTTCCAACTTCAAAGGTTTTGCTTCTAAAACACCTACAAGTATATTACAATACCAATGTATTAAACCTCTAACTTTTTTAGTTTTATGACAATGATCCACACAGCAATCTCGGTCAAAAACATGTTTCATAGGTTCTTTACATACCGCACATTTTCCATCTTGTTGATCCCACATGGTCTGTTTGTCCTCAACAGTTATCCCATATTTTCTCATTAGATGTTGTGGCACATCGCGGTGTGCGTCTCTGTATTTCTTAGCATATTGACGCATTTTGTCTCGATGAGCAGCACGATATTTTTTATGATATTCCTTTAGTTGTTCTGGTGTCCTCATTTAAATGTTCTCTCGCTTAGTCTCTCACGGTGTATTTAAACTTCCGCCTTGTTAGCGGGTATAATTTCCATTATACCACTTTTCAGCTTCCAAGTCAATAAGAGAGAATTTTAATACGACAAGCTATTCATCGTAATATCTGACAGTTGACTGAGGCAGATTAGATTGATTATTACTAGATGGTGTATAACCAGCCATTGTAACATTTCCTTAAAGGAAATTCTTACTTGTATTCCTCCTATACGAATAGGAATTTCTGTCCTTGTGCGTCAAGTAATTACTCGGTAATCCGACCGCCTTTCCTTGACCCTAGTTAAGACTTCAACTAAGGTTGCCTCACGCTTTTGGTGACTCTACAGTAATCCGACTGCGAATGTCATTAAAGTAAGTGTATTAAGTACACTGCTCTATGCAGGATTCTAGTACACTCCTTAAAACTCTTTGACCATTAAGTACGCATCCTTTCCGGGACCGTAATAGTCATATTTAATTTCTTTAATTCTATATCCTAAATCAAAATATAATTTTTGAGCAGGATTTGAGGTATCCACATATAACCAAGCATAATTCTGCTCTCGGTAAAAATAATGGAATTCTTTAAACAACGAGGTAGCGATTCCTTTATGTCTAAACTCTGGGTCTACCGCAACATTGTATACATGTGCTCCATTTTGATACGTGGATACTAAAAAACCTACAGGTTTGTCATCTTTTTTAGTACAACAAACCCATGTTTGACCTTTATGGATATTTTCAAGAAGGCTCAAATTAGGTTCAGGACTAGAGAAACAGGACCGATTAATATTAAACAAGTATGTGGCGTCTTTTAATTGATATTCCCTAACATACATTTTACACTCGTGCTTTTCTAGACTCTAATTCTAGTTTATCTACTTTTTTTCCAAACTCTTTATCAGTAACCAGTCTTCGTCTATACTCGTCACTCGGCATTGCCGATACAGCCGCCAGTCCTGTAAGGGTCTTACCGTCTAGAGTTTTATAAACAATATCACTTCCCGGAACAATTGGTGTTCCAATATCTGAAGTATTCTCCCTGTTTAAGCTGAAGGGAATTACTTTAACTGGTTCTCTTTCTAGAGCAACTTCAACTACTGGCGCTTCAACTACTGCTGGGATCACTTCTGAGACAGAAGGGGCGTTCCCTAGAACTAAAAGTCCTTGCGCCTTTAAAGTATCATATGCCTTCTGGTAATTAGCTCGAATCGGGGCTAGGTTGTAACGTACCATCCATGAAGTAATTGCTTCAAAGTTCTCATTACACTTGTAATAATCTGGATTGTCCGATACAAAAGAATTTGCCTCGATTTTGGCGCGAAGATTTATATTATCTTGCTGTATATTTTGTAGTGTGTGTCCTAAAACATCTAATGGTGCACCAATACGAGCTTCTACTAGACGCGATGCGGCATCAAATGATTTTGTAGGATCAACTAAATCTCTTGCGATTTCATAGCGTTCCTCGTCTGTCAAGTCACGAGGATTAAACTCAACAGGACCGTCGTATCGCTGCGCGTCGTCTGGAATATCTTCTGTCTCTACAATGCCTAAACGAACCTTGCGAGTCTGCTCACGAAGTTTGCGGATTAACAAAACATTCTGCTCTTTTAGCCGGTCCGCTAACTCTTCGTTGGTAGTGTACTTAATTACCTGCTCGCCGCCTATACTGCGACCGCTGTCGTCTGTAGGCTGGTAACGATACTCTTTTACTTCTAAAACTGTCTCTTCACTCATGAAAATAACGTCTCCTCTCCGTTTTCATCTGTTGCAAATTCACCAAGGTCAAGACCTGCACCTGAATCTATAGGCTTTGGATTTGGTTGAGAATAAATATAATGTAATTTATACTCATTTAATCGGTTATAAATATCACCTAAAAAGATAGTAGCCATTCGAGCCATTCGGTGACGCTCTAATACTTTCGATTCGTCTGCGGTATCAGTGTTAATAAGAATCATAGCGAATCTGTCAACCGAACTTCTTAGTAGTTTTCTTAATACATCAAAACCCGGAGTAGCCATTGTTGACACAAGACTAGCAACTTCTTCTGGTTCTAAATCTATTTCTGGTAAAAACTCTGATTTTTTATCCATAACCCTCCAGTTATGTTTAGGGATAGCTGCCAAAGCAACTTCAATAGCTGCTCCCTAGCAGCAACAGTTTAGGTAACTGTCAGACCCTCTAGAGACAATTATTCAACTACTGGCTGTTCGCCACCTAGTCCTTCCGGAGTAGGCTCTCCTTCGTTCGCCTCACCCTTAACGCTATTTAGAACAGCGCCTACCGCGATGCGTTCTTGAATTCTTCCGGCAATAGATTGAGCCTGTAATTGCGACTTCTGTTGTGCATTTTGTGCACTTATAGTTGATTGTGTAGCAAGTTTAGACTGTTGCTGTGCCGCTTGGGATTGCATTTGTCTACGTTGCTTCATTTCCTGTGTCATTGGTTTGATAATATCGTTGAAGTTTTTCCACTCGCTCGCTTCCATCCACATCTTCAAGATTTCTTTAATATCCACATACTCTTGGTTGATGTCAGCTAGACTCTCTTGCACGGTTGGATTAGTAAAGATTTGCTCAATGAGTGTCATCGACTGACTCATGACTCTCTTCGCGGCCAATGAAGCACCAGCCAAAATCTCGTACTCAATAACTCCGTCGTGGAATTCTTGTAAATCAACTTCAAAGTCTTTTCCTTTTTCTTCACCAAGGATAGTATAAATCTCGGCATCAGAGAAAAATTCAAAGACTAACATATCAAGGATGTATAGCCAAGGCTTGAACACTTGTTCAATAAAGTTATCAAGCGGTCCATCCAATCGGCTCGCGCTGGCGCTGGCGAGATTAGATGCTCCTGTTGCTGTACGTCCCATACCGGACCGTGGGCCTGCTGAGGAGCCTTGTACAAGCTGCGCGTCTGCCCCTGAAGCACCTTCTGTTGCTTTCTCGGACTCGGCCAACGCACTCCAGACATCAGGAGGAACTTTAGGCGATTCTAAAAGTCCGAACGCCTTGTCTATCTCTCCGTCAACTGATAAAATACGTCCCAATCCGGTTCTAATCATTTGCGTAGGAGTGTTTGAATCTCTTTTACGCAAATAAATAGGATTAACCCCGAACGACAGTATTTTTAAGATAGAGTTAATAGTTCCTTGGTCAACACGTTGATTTTGTCCGACAATCAGGCCCAAACCCATTCCGTAAAATGCTCTTGGCCTATTCCACCAATTAGCTGAAAGGAATGGGATAACCCCAAATGTATTTTCATTAGAACAAAGTTTTCTTTTTCTTTGAATAACAATAATCTTTCGTCTTTTATCCCAATATTCTAATACTTCTAACTTTTTTAATAGTAAATCTGGAGAAACTTGTACGTTAATATCTTCTGAGTGAAGAACTACTCCTTTAATATAGGCCGCTAGCTGTGCCGGAGACACTCCCATAGAGTTAGCATCTGTTGGCGGCATAAACCAGCTTTTTAATTCTTCATCTGTTGGCAAAACCCATCCTTTTCTTTCAGGATGATCTTCAGGTAATTCTCTAACACCTCTGATTAAATCTTGTAATTGATAGAAATCCATAAATCTACGGTCAATTACAAAATCAGCGCGTCTAATATCTCCATATGAGGTTTTCGGGTCTATTAGTACATTGTCAATTGTTCGACTTTCTATATAAGGTCTAGGAGCATAACGTTCCTTTATTTCTATCTTAGGGGCAGTGTTTTTAGGAATTATAGCAGTTGCTTCATATCCTTCTGGACCACCTGAAACTTTGTCAACTTGAGCAATTCGTTTTTTAGTGACAATTCTTTTATAAGTTATACCCCATTTCCAAATACCTGTTCCTAAATGCGCCATTTGTTCCAGACCAATCTTAGTTTCCATTTTAAAATTGCATTGGTCCAGTAACGACGAAAATAAAGCTGTTTTAGCATCGACAACATTTTGAGATGTACCCGGATGCGGTCTTAGAACCATTGGCGGGTCTGTATAAAATAAACCCTTATAAAGTTGAGGAACAATACTATTAACTACTTTAGCTACTGTGAATCTCTGTACGTTAGGCTCTAGCACATAAGTATTTTCATACACGGTCATTGGTCTGGGAGACTGATATAACAAATCAGCGTCGCGCCACAGTAGAGCATATTGTTTATCTTGAATATAAGACTCTGCTCTAGATGCCGAACCAACTACAAGAGTTACTTCAGCGTCGGTGTTTGTAATTTCCCCCTGCGCGTTGTAATCTTTTGGCCTCAAGTCAGCTTGAGTATTATGCGCCTCAGTCTGTATTAGTGCCATTATGAGCCTCCGAACTTACGCTGTATTAAATACATATGCATCTAAACCTTTTCTTTTTCGCCAGCTTTTTTATATATATTAAACATTAAACGGCAATATCTATCGAGTATATACAAACCAAATATCTTACCGTATACTGCTTCATCTGGATAGTCATCTCTATATTGCTTTAAGACGGATTCCTTTATTTCTTTTAAAGTCTTCACTCTCACGCGACACCTCATTATGACAAATCTGCAAGCGGGTCTATATAAGGTTCGTTATCGTACTGTGCAATCTGATTGAGTGCATATTGAGTCGTTGGATGTTCATCAACTAAAATACCAGACTCATTATATTTGGCATATTTTCCTAAACAATACACTTGGTCATGAATCGCTTTTGATTGTTGGTCGGACACATAAGATTGGTTAATAGAATTCATCCTACTATCCATATCCGCATAGCTACCATATTGCTCGACTAAAAGAGATATCCCAGACACGACATCATCATGAGCATCAGAACTAGTTCCTGTAAATTTTTCTAACTCAGAGTAGATTTCTTCCAGCCCTTCACAGGAATTTAAGAAATACATCCGTTCGTCACCAAGAAGTCTAAGGACCGGCTTGGCTTTCATTTGTTTTGATCTTAGTTTTGACCCGTGTTTAAGAGATATGAACTCAATTGGAATGGTTATCTTGAGATTATCCATCTCTCGCCTAAGTTCGCGGCTCATCCATTTAACCCCAATAGAATCTTCAATCGCAATACGTTTTGGCTTCCATTTATAGGCGGTTGTGGCTATAACTTTTGGTAAATCATATTCGTTATACCTTCCTCGCACCATATTAATAATGTAAAACCTTCCTCCAAAAATAAGAGCGGTCATTATAACTGTAAAATCAGCCCATGATTTTGTGCTATAGGCTGTATCGACTACAGTAACAACAACTCCTTGTGGGGGAAATTGAGTATGAGGAATAGTTCGTCTTACCAACAGTTCGCGTGGAAACTTAACAGTGTTCGCTTTTCTAGGATTGTTAAGATATTTAATAGCAAACTGACCGGCTCCTGAAGTTTGGTCTAGTATCAACTCTTTTTTCAGAAACTCGTAAGTAAGCCGTTCTGGAAAAAACAAAACATAATCAAGTTTTGTCATTTCCTCTTCTATTTTTCCTGCTTGTTTAGCAGAGTCGGTAGGCCACCAGCAGGCTCGTAAATAAGTTTTTATATAAAACTCTGTATTGAATTTTCCACTATCTACAGACCCTATTATATCCTCACCTATACCGTTGTCTTTAGCATATTTTTCTTCAGCAACAACTCTAATTCCGTAAGCGTCTGTATCTGTATACCATGTGCCAACGTAGTCAATAAAACCAAATGGGTTTAAAAGTGCTTTGTTAATACTAATTTGCTTATTAGTTTTTATAATTCGGTCATCAGTCTGACAATTTTCGTTAGTAACAACATCATCAAATTTTAAAACCCCGATGTGCATACCGGACAATGCTTGTTCAATAGATGCGGCGCGAATCGTCGGCTCTTTGTCGTCTCCTCCTGCTGGACTTTGGAATTCTAATGCATTCCCCTCGGTAGGAGGTACACAATGCTCTGGAAACAACATCTGGAACAAGCTATTTGACCACTCTCCGGTTTCCTTGTCCATTACCTGACGCGGGCCGTAAATTGCTTTTCCTTTGCTGTCAACGTCCTTTGTTTCTTCTAGTGTAAAATGTTGCTTTGCCTCTCCTACAAAATCTTTAGCCAACTGAAAAACACCTGTGAGAATTAAAATAGTAATTTCAGGAAAGCATAGAATCCATTGAACGCTGTCTGCGATGTTTAAGCTGCTTTTGAAGGCTCCTCTAGGAGTTAAAAGCATTCTTTCTTTAAGTTCAACGTATTGATTTGCAAACTTTTCAAATGTAAGAAAATTAGGGTCTTTTTGTACAAAAAATTTATTACAAATTTCTTCATGAGTGGTCACGGTTACTTGGTTGTATTTTTCAAGAACGTGACACAAAAAGTAAAGATTTGTTTGACACATGAACCTAATCTTTGCTAATTCAGTAAACTCGTCAGTTGTTAAAGTTTCGTTGTTCTTTTTATTTAGGGCTTTTTTCCACGAAGAAATTACCTTAGACTGCTGCGTTTCTGGAAGTTTTGAAAAACTCTGCAACGCTTTTGCACTAAATTCGGACTCTCCAGTATTTTTGTGTTGGTAATTTGGAAGAGTGCGGTGCTCTATATATAATGATCTTAGTTTTTCTATTCGCATTTTCCTCCAGATGCGAGTTTGTTACTTTTTTGGTCCCGTGTGTTTAAATCCTGACATGGTAGATGCGAAATTAGCCATATGTCTAACGTGAGAATTCTTAGAATTTTTAGCAGCTTCTAGCTTGTCTTCAGGAATTTTCTCACCTTCAGGAATTTTCAAAGCGCGATGTAAACCGCCCTTTTTTAGATGATTCATTGCTCTATAAAGGGATACGTCATGTTTATGTTCTGGTTCCATATTTTACTCTCTTTTATCTCCTGCTGTTCTGAGCTTACATACCGCCTTGAGGCATTCCTTGCGTGGGTTGTGGCTGTGCTGCTGCCCCCGCCGTCGCTTGTGGCTCAATACCGCTTTGCCCTGCATCGGCTTCGGCTTCACCGGGATTTGGCTCGCCTTGGTGTTCTAGCATGTGGTCTACTAAGCCATCGTTGCCTGTGGAAACGTGCTCTTCGTCTGGGTGTTCTGGGTGAGTGTGCACGTGTGTATGGATGTGATGTTTACCGTCTGCTGATTTCTTGGTTATGATGTGTTTGATTTCTTTTTTTGGCTTCTCTTTCTTACCACCAAGTTCGTCCGATACGTCAATTGTATGTTTCTTCATGGATTTTTTCTCTTTGCGATGCTCTTCTGCGTCTTCGGGATTCAACACAGCTTCCCCTTTCTTTAGAATTGCCGGTCCTGTCTTTGGAACATAGTCCACCCCGTCGTGGTATTTTGGAGCGGCTGGTTTTTTAACAACGCTAGTTGGTTTAGGTTCCGGTTTTGATGTCTGTGACGCTGATTTTGCTTTATTTGCAGCATCTACAAACGATTGGTTAGCATCTTGAACACTTTTGTCGTTTAAATCTTTATTTATTTTTTCAACAGTTGACCCAGATGTTCCAGAAGACCCAGACAGGCTAGAAATAGGGTTATGTATAAAATTCTTAATCTTTTCTCCAGCATCGGCGGCTTTATTGATTGGACCCATTAAAGTATCTCGCACAGAATTAGCAAAATTTACTCCAATGTCTTGAGGTGAGGATTGCGCCATTATTTTTTCTCCATATTTTCTAAATCGTGCCAATGTGTTCTTAGCACTTGGCGAATCCCCATTCCGGGGTCATATTTTGGATATAAAGTCTTATAAATTGTTTCTGCTTTATGGAAATTATAAGGAAGTTCACCAATACTTCTAAGAAACGCAAGCCCAGTGGAAGGACCACGAGAGTGACCAGAATTACAAGCAAGTAGAACATTATGTCCGTTATTTAATTGTTCTTTTATATAATCTAGAGCGTATTTAATACACTCAAAAGGAATCATATTTGGGTCGTTTAAATCTAATATATTTATTGCAATTCGGTTATCAGCTTCCTTGTGTAAATAGTTTTTACCTTTTGGCGCTGAAAGTGAAGTATATCCTAGAGTTTGCTGGTGTCCTCCAACCCCATATTTACACATCCGTGCGAATCGCCAATCAGATTTATTTGCAATTTTAACATAATCAGAGTCGTCTCCGACATAAAGAGAACCTCCGAATTGGCTTTTATAAATAGGTTCCACAAGTCCTCTTTACCCTAACTAAAATATGTTTCGTCGTTTATCATAACTGCTCGTTCGCAAGTTACAACCAGAAATGCTTTAGGGTTTTTAATACTATCTGCGGTTTTATCAAAAGATGAAGATAAGTTACATTTATGTATGTGGATAGCTTTGGTTTTCTTCTCCGTAGATATATCTCCGCTATCATAGGACCAAATATAAGGGTATTCATTCGAGTTGTTGTAATAAATTCTTATATCATACATTAGTTTATTATATCCATTTTTGACTCAACTTCTGCTATAGCATCTGCTCTAACTTCGTCGCCTAAAATTGCACCTACACCATGATTTTTCTGGAAGAAACTTAGAAACTTGGAAACTAATATCCCCCATCTCTTCCCCTCTAGAGCAGCCCTAGCGGAGTGTGCGGAAATAGTTTCATCTAGCCTTCCTCTTAAAAGAGCAACGTTGCACAAAACATCAAGAGCAATTAAACATCGAACAGGGTAGGAATGAGTAAGAGCCTGTTTTTCTAACACTAATGCTTGCTGTTGTGTAACTTCTGAAAGTCCTGTGTACATTTTAGATAGTACCCTCAATTAAGATAGGTTTCTTTTTTCCTTCCAAAGCCTGTAGGGCTGACTCTCTAGCTTTTTGCTGGCATATGTTTATAAAGTTATTTAGAACCACGTTTGCAAAATCAGTAGCAAATTGACATGAAGACTCTGATATAGGAACTGCTATACCGTTGATATTCCAAACTTTTGAAAATTTTATAGCTTCACTTAAATTCACTGTAAATGGCTGCATTATCCCTCCAGATTGGCAACGGCTTTACTTAATAAATCTTTAACTTCCTTATTCGCTACGATGCGTTCAACTTCTCCTGCTTCTGGGGCGTACACGCCTCCATTCCAGTTGACATTTCCTTTGGTATCAATGTAATTAGAAGTTAAAAGTGATTTCCAATACTCAACGTCGTCTCCTGTTGAAGACAACACCATACTTATAAGCAACGCCAACATTTTTAGCTTTGGGTGCGTTCTCTCGTCTATGCTAATTTGTTTAGCAAGAGTTTTCTTTTCCTTTTTTCCTGAAACTGCCATATTGTTTTCAGTCCCTCCAGACTTTTAAGTATAAATAACTGTACAAGGTAGCGCCGATGCTGGAGTCCAAAATCTAACTCTAGTTTTTTTATTATTAACAGAACAGATTCCACAAATTACTTGTTGTTCTAGAACGCTGATTTTATAATCGTCTGGACTTAGAACCGCGTCCCAAGCTGGGTGTGTATGTATATCTCCTAAAATTCTATATCCGTCACTCTCTGCTTTTTCCTTTAGGATGTTGTAATCAGAGACATACCAAGCTACTTCACCTTTTGTCTGTATACTATACTTTTTCGTATAAGCAAAACTAATAATTTCTAGTTCGTTAATTGAATTTATCTTTCCTACCAAATATGCCTGAATTTCGTATGGAAAAGATTGTCTAGCAAGTTTTCTGAAGTAATCTAAAGCACCTTTTTTTACCTTAACCCTTGCAAACATGGAGTCCCTTGTAATAAAGGGAAGACTTTATATATCTTCCCTTTGAAAGTGCTCCCTTCGGAGCATGACCGTGCTTTATTAATGCTATCCGGCCCTGTTAAACTTTATTTCTGTGCAGTGGTTTCAGATTCTTTAATGTCAGTTACTTTGATTTTTTGTGGGGTAGTGGTAGGAATAATTTCAGAATTAACTTTTAGGAGTGTGGAAATGTCTCGGTCAACTCCTACTAAATTCTTAGTGGTATTGGTTGCTTTCATTTAACTTCCTATAACAGAGAAGACATCTGCCGCTGTTCCAACAAAGAAAATCTGATTTAGATTATCAACTTTTATTGACACAGATGTTCCTTTTTCAAGAGGAAAGCCGCTTGTTGAAGACACGGCGCTGGAGTTACCTATATAAACAACTCCTGTGTTAGTGGACTTAGCCGATAAAATAACATTATTAAAAATTTGATTGCTAGGAAGTTGCTGTGCAGACGCC
>JAEHJW020009591.1_pt1 | contig 14746 bp, 21 predicted proteins | sample 9271431 | NCBI WGS metagenome assembly JAEHJW02
GGCCGCGATCGACCTGGGACTTCGCATCAGCGCGAGCCTGACGATCGAGGGACAGGGCGCGGCGCATCACTTCGCCGGCCGCGAGCTGATGAAGGACTATCAGTACTGGACGAGGCGGATCGCCGAGCATCAGCAGGGACTGGCCGCGCGAGGCCTCCTCAGCAGCCGCCGGTTGATTCGGCTCTATGCCACCCGGAGCAGGCGGCTCGAACACGGCCTGAGGAGCATCGCGAAGGCGATTGCAGGACTCTGCCGCGCCTCGGGCGTGAAGGTGGTCTACATCGGCTGGCCCAAGGGAATCCGCGATGACGTGAAGGTGTGCAAGGACTGGCGCGGCAGGATCCACAACTACTGGAGCTTCGGGATCTTCAGCGGTTACATCACGGGCGCGTTGACGAAGCACCGGATCGTCTCCAGACGGGTCGGCGAGCGCGGCACGAGCTCGACGTGCCCGTGGACTGAGAATGCGGAGCACAAGCTCGTCCGGTTCCCACGCTGGAAGCTCTCCTGCAGGGACTGCGGGCAGTCGATGCATTCGGATGCTGCCGGCTCGGCAAACATCCTGGCATTTCAGAAACCCGGCACTGATCGGGACGGGGTGAAGGCCACCCCTGCGCTCAGAACCCATGAGTGGAACAAGCACTCCTGGGCAATCCGCGCGAATCGCCGCGCATCCGAGCGGCGCCTGGCGGCATGAGCTCGCCGGGAATCTTCGGGCTTCAGCCCGGAGAGGAAGTCAATCCTGCGCCAACGCCATCAGGCTATCCCCTACGCTCAGAAGGAGGGCTTCGAAGACGCTTTCCTATTCAGGTACTGAAGCCATGCTTCAGTGTACTCTGAGTCAGACAGCATCAGCCCTGCGCCAACTCGTGTATCTGGTATCCCCGCCAGGCCCATGCAGCAGTGAAGCGTAGGGATATCCGACGCACACAGCCCGCTGAATGACTTCGAGCACCAGCTCTCCCCGAGGCTCTGTGTCGTTGGCGGCCCGTATTTCTTGATGGCCGCCTGACGGATTGCCCGTGCGTTCTCCGTCGTCCAAGGCAGCAGGTTATATTCGACAAAGTTCACAACGGCCGGGTCTTCTTTAGAGACCGGAAGCCGATGTGCGAACATGACTGTGTACTCGTTGTGTCCAACATGCGCGTAAATTTCACTAGGTACGTCGGGGGCGACCCGATCGACCCATTCACGGCGGATCGCCGAGGGCTTCACGTGCAGAAAATCCGCAAGTCCTTTGACGGCCTGAGGGTAGCTCATACCGAGACGAACACCGGCGATAGCGAACTTCATCACATCCGGTCCGTGCGTCGCGGAGCTCGCCAGAGTACTTGCCGCGGGCGAGGTAGACCCTGGCACAGGCCCCGCCACGCTGCTCGGCGCGGGCTGCGCCGGCGCAAGCCAACGGGCGGGCCCGCGGAACGCATCCGCGATCATGCCGCACATCTCGCGCCGGGTGACCGAGTTCGAAGCGTAATCGCCCGGCAGGATGTGGAACGACACGAGAACCCGCGAGCCCTCGCCCTGTGGACTGACCTCGATTAGCAGCCGCTGCGGACGCCCGGGGGTCGAGGCGGAATTCACCGCCGAGATCTGAAAGGTCTCGGGGCTGCCCCGCTCGTCCATCCATTCCTCCTTCCACACCTCGTGATAGAGGCGCAGGTACGCATCTTGCGGTGGCGAGCTCGCCTTCGTGACCCAGGTGCTGAAAGTTTTGCCCGAGCCCCCGTTGCCCTTCACCGTGTAATCCCGGCGGCATCCTTGGGCACTTGCCCGCGGCACCCCCGAGAGCGCAAAGAGGAACGCGCAGATACCCGTTGCGAGGAGACCGGATGTCGTTCTTGTCATGTTTGAACCATGTATGCCTAGTGTTGAAACCGTGAGAAAGCGACTACCCCTGCGCCGCACGCCACCGCTCAGCCGACGCCCGCGTCACGTCCACTCTCAGAAACCTGCTCCGATAACGCCACCTGCCGCGCTTGAGCGCCGCGCCACACCCGCGAACATCGGTTCGAGCGCCGCGCGCCAGTTGGCCCAGCGCTTCAACCGTGGCCCGGTCACGGCACGGTTATAGGGCTGATCGAACACGATGTGCCGCCACGAGGGCGTGCGCGAGCCTGTGATGTCGGGATTGTCATCAATCAGCGCATCCCCTGCGATGATGGTTTTGTCGCGCGTGAGGATCATCCTGGACGTGTATGCCCGACCGAGGTGCCGCTCGACCCACTCGTACTTCTCCCCGACGCAATTCCGGTAGGCCTGGATCGGAAACGTGCAGATGCGCACGTCGATCCCCTCGGCCACCATCTCCTTGACCGCCTGGAGCGCCCCCTCGATCGGGGGCAGGCCACGGAAGAACCCCTCGGCCGTGTAGATCGACTTCAGCTCCCCGAGGAGATCCGACGGATAATGATCCTCGAGCGGGTAGGTCGTCTGCTTTGCCGGCGGGAGGGCGCGTTCCCTGTGACCGCGGGCGCACATCTCCGTGTAGATCACCCGGGTGAAATCCGCGAGAACGTTGTCCTGATCTACGAGCAGCAGCATTGCATCCAACCTCTCGCGCGACCATCCGATGCACTTTTATTTTATACCCGCGTAAAAGCCCGGGCAAGTTGCCGCGGCAACATGATGTCTATTGTTCAATCGGAAAGCGCGTCGCTCCCGCGGCCGAACTTGGCAAGATCTCCTCTGCGCGGCGGCGGATCGCCTGCGTTGCCACGCGCATGCTCAGCCTCGCCAAAGCCGCCAGCCACGCACCGATCGAGAACGCACTTGATGATCGAAACCACCATTTCGAACTGCGGTTCGCGCAGCGAGAGAGCGTGGCTCATGCACGCATCGATCTGTCCCCATTCGACCTGCTGTGTCATGGAAGGGGCTTCGCAAGCTCCGACGCGGGCGATCTCGCGGATGCGCTTGAACACCGCGCGGGGCAATTCGATGGGCATCGTGCGAGCTTCGAGTGGAAGGTCCTCACGCAGTAGTCCTCCGGTATCGAGCAATCGGTAGACCGCGCGCAGGGTCGGATCCGTGAGCGCCCCGTGTGGGTTTGGACGCTCGTAACGGGAGACGAAATACAGCAGGCCGGAGAGGATCGAGATCGAGTAGCGCGTTTCGTCATCGAGTGCCCGCGCGAGCTTCAGTACCGGCGCGTTGAGAAAGTCAGTCAGGGAGACGGCAAATGACGGCAATACGATGCGCTCGGCCAGTGCCTCGCAGCGCTGCACTAGCGACGCGCTCATGCACCCACCGCCGGCGCCCGGGCCAGAAACTGCGCGAAGCGATCAACGCTCACTGCGGCGCTGTGGAGGTACCCCTGGGATTGGTTGCAGCCGAGCTCGGCGAGCGCGTCGAGCTCGAAGGAAGTCTCGACTCCCTTGGCGATGGTGATGAAGCGGCACAGGCGTGCCATCGAGACGAGCGTCGAGAGCAGCCGGCGGGTGCGAGCGCGCTGGACTGGCGAGGCGCAGCGTGAGAGGCGCGCGACGATCCGGCGGTCGATTTTCACGATGTCGATTGGTAGCTCAGCCAGGCGCCCGAGCGCGCCGTAGCCGAGGTCGCAGTCCTCGAGCGAAACGCGCACCCTCTCCTCGCGCAGCGCCTCAAGCACCGGTTGCAGTGCCCGATCGCAGCACTCGCTCGACTGCACAATCTCCACATCAATCATTCCGCGGGAGGCAGCGATCAGCTGCGGGACGAACTTCGGATCGAGCAGGTGCTCGGGGTGGATGTTCACCGCCACCGGCACCGGTCGCAGCCCCGCCTCGCGCCAGTTTTCGATATCGCGCTTCGCACGCCACAGCGCCCACTCCCCCACCCGCGCGGCGAAGCGCAGGTCGCGCAGCGTCGGTACCATGCGAGGCCCGGCGAGCAGGCCGCGCGAGGGATGTCGCCAGCGCAGCAGCGCCTCGGCGCCGAGCACGGCCCCGCTCGCGACACACACCTGCGGTTGATAGTGCAGCTCGAATTCCCCGCGCTCGAGAGCGGCGAGCATCCAGCGGGCATCGAGGTCTCTGGAGTCGAATTCAATAGGTTCTGATAGGTCGATTGGGCTCATTACCGTGGAGTCTCTTCTGGCACACGCGCCTCAGCGGCCCGGCGTGATCTACGCCCGACTATAGAAGAATGCGGTACGGATAAAAACGGCCCGCTGTGGATGAGCCGAGGGCTGAATCAGCGCCCAACACGAGGCGTCAGGCATGTATCAGATAAAAATCGCCGCGAGGGAGGTCCCCCGCGGCGATGAGTGCTACTCGAGCAGCCAGAGGTGCAGGCTCAGCCCCTTCAGCGTGCTCTTGATGATCGCTTCGACGATGTCCCAGTCCCCGCCCGCCAGGCCGCAGCCGATGAGGGGGAAGTGCACGTCCTGAAGTTCATACGCCTTGGCGAGCCACGGGATCTGCGCAAAGCAGCGGTAGAGCCCTTCGTAGTCGACCTGGCGCTTCTCCGTCCCGTAATCGTCCTGGGTGATCGCGTTGACGATCAGCAGTTCGATCTTGGGCCCTGTGCTCGGAACCTCGTACGGGAGGATGTGCCCGACGGCGACCCCCGGCTCTCGGCACACACGGTGGTAGAGATGGTACGCACCGGGGTAGCGGTCTTTCACCGCCTTGGCAACCCCTGCGCCCATCACACCGCGCGCGTTGCAGCCATGCACGATGATCCCGCTCGTGACGTCGAGGAGGTCCCCGACGTGTCGTTCGATCGAGTTCAAGCGCAGAGCCTCGCCAGGTCCGCAGCGGGCACCTCGGGCACGTGCCACTCGGTGGCCTCGCGCGGGAGATACGCGAGCTGCAGACTGGCCTCGATCGACCAGGGAAGCCTCGCCCGCTCCTTGCCGCTCTTGGGGTCCTGCTCGATCCGCCCGCCGGTGAGTGCCACGATCTCGCGCACATCCTCGGGCCGCCGGCAGCTCATGAGATCCACCACTGCCTCGCTGCCATTGGGCAACAGCGCAGCGGCCCTGATCGCCTCGCGGAACGGGGGAATCAGAACCTCGAAGCTACCCGGAGCGCGAAGCTCCGTTTCCCACAGACCCCGTACGTACGATCCGACCGCGCTGTAGTCCCAGCCGGCCCCTCGCCACTTCCCCTCTTCGGGCATCACAAGCGCGTTAAGGTTGATCCGATACGCGCGCGGGATCTCCGGGGAGGGGATCTGCCCGCCGGGCGGGTAGTAGCCGACCTCGGACTTCGGGGAATGCACCGGGGCCCACTCGCCGCCGAATGCCTTCCACGGAGCGAGCAACGCGCTGCGATCTGGGCTGGAGCCGTAGATCGCCAGCACGAGCTCGATATCCTCGTGCAGCGAGAGAATCACCTCCGTGCCACCGTCGAGCGCCAGCGGGATGTCCTCCCGGCCGAGTACTCGCATCCGTTCGCTGAAGTCCTCCCAGCGCTGATCGTCCGTCGGATCATCGGGCATGCGAAACCGAGTGCGCATCTCCTCGCGCCTGATTCGAATGTCCCTCGGCGGCATCTCTACCGGATGGCGCAGCGCGCGGTACCAGCGTCGGATGTAGGTCTCCGGGCTGATAGAGCCCCTGCGATCTCGCAACATGCCGCCCTCGCAGTACGCGGCGTCCCCGAAAATCATCTGCATCGTCCCTTGGATACGCCCGATCGAGCGCGCGCACCAGCGCGGGGTATGCGGGTAGACGTTGCTCTCGTAAGTCTCCTCGAACAACACCCAGATACGATCGCCGCGGTTGTGCGGGTGGTCGAACACGGCCGCGAGCCGGTTCGTCACGATTGTCGAGCTCATCAGAGCCCTCCTGTGCACTAGTGACCTGGCAGTCTCTAGCGAATCGGGCCGGCGGCGGTCGGGATAAAAAAGGCCCTGCGGGTGCAGGGCCTCTTGAGTGGTTACTTTTTCCCGTAGGCGCCATCGTGATCAGGGTGCAGCGTCACGAGACGAAGATAGTCTCCGCTCCTTGTCGCGAGGGCCCTGTGTGATTGCGACACCCGCAAGGTGTAAACCCCTGGCCGGCTCTTCAGTTCTTCCCATTTCAGCCCGTGATCCCTGAACAGATCATTCCAACTGAGACCCCTGATCTTCTTCAATGTCTTGAGCACACGCTTTATCTCGGCCGGCTCAAGTTCGAAGAAGGCGTCTTGGAATGTAGGGATATTCAGGTCGAGCAGTACCCTGGCATCATTGCCGCTCACTTGCTGCCCAAGAGCTGGCGCTCCAGCTCATCCAGGTTGGTCTCCTGAGGCGGGTGCTCGCGCATCCACGCCTCGGCGCGAGCCAATTTCTCGCGCATCTCCGGCGTGTGCAGCCAACGTTCGTTGGCCGTGATGATCACAGCGCGCTTCAGAAGAATGTCTCCGCCGGGCAGTTTCTCCACGATGAACTCGCTGCCCGCCAGCGCCTTGCCAAGTGAAATCTGGCCGCTTTTGCCGACAGTTTTGGCCACGGTGGACATGGCGCCCTCCTTCATGCCGCATGATTGCATTACTGCATGATACACTAGTGCCCTCCGATTTGTAGTGTCCTGCCCCTATATAGGTAAGGCTGCGCGGGGCCCCGCGTATCGGGGGGCCTGGAGGCTTGGCGCCCAGCAGACCGTGAACACCGAAAGGTCAAAAAAACGCCGCGAGGAATTCCCCCGCGGCGTGTGAATGATCGACTCAATCGGCGAGCGCTATGCGTTTGCGATCGCCTCGGCGAGCTGCGAGAGCTCCTCCTCGACCTCGAGCAACACCCGCGCACGCCGATCGTGCTCGGCACGGGCCGCGGGGTAGGCGAGCTCCCCCTGCGGATAGTAGTCCCGCGCATTCGGAGAGGCCTTCGCGAGCGCATCACGGGCCTGCCACACCGCCTGCCCGGCGTCCTGCACCTGGCGCAGCAGCTCCTCGCGGGAAGTGCCGTTCAGGTGCACCGAGGGCACGGTGAGCACGCGCTTCTTGCCCGTGCTCGACTCAAGCTCGACCAGTTCGTACGAGAAGCTCTCCTCGCTACCGATTCGCTCGCCCATCAGCGGGAAGTACTCATCGGCGATCAGATCGTCGCCAGGCACCTCTTTCCCCGGAAACTCCTGCTCCCAGTTTTCCTTGGCGATTTCGGTACGCCACGCGAGCGCACCCTCGTCCGATTCGAACGCCCGGGTCTCCGAGCCGTACTTGTGCTCGTGAACCGCAATACAAATCTGCATGTCGCACTCTCGCTTGCGCGTCGTCCGCGCGGTAATGACCTGCGGATCTATAGGGAATGCGGGCATGAAAACCCCCAGGACCTGATCGGTCCCGGGGGTGAGTTCAGATCTTCAGCGCCGCATCCTTGGCTTCCGCGAGCGCCTCGTATCGCTCGATGCGTCCCGAGGCGCTGTAGTGCAGCACCCAGTCGGCGCCTTCGTGCACGATCGAGCCGATCGTCACCCAGGCTCCGGCCATCTTGCGCTGTACCAGGTAGGCGCCCTTGCCGTTCTCCGTGCCGTTGCGCTGAAAGCGCCGGTTCCCGTGGCGATTGATCGAGGGCTCGAAGCGCTCGATCGCCTCCTGCCAGGAGTACTCCTTGCCGTGGTAGCGCACGCGCAGCATCGAGCTCGACACCTCGATCATGTTGCGCGCATCCCCCACGGCAATTCCGAGGCGCCCGGGCTTGGCCTCGAGCACCCTCGCCAGCCGGCCCGCGTAGAGCACCTCGACGCCCCGACGCGCCGCAAACGGTCTGTAGCGCATTCCAATACTCATACGCGACCCTCCTGCGAGACGCTCGCGCGGATCCGGACGACGTACGCATGCACGTCTGGCGGCAGGCTCGGTCGCTCCCAGCTTTCCACCGCCTCTCCCTTCGTTCTGAATCCTCGAGGCACCGCGCCATTATCCTGAACGAGCGCCCATTCCTCGGAGATCCCCTCGTCCACCGATACCGGCACAGTACGATCTCCGCCAGCGCCGACGTTGTACCGGACAATGCTGATAAGAGCTGTATCGACCACAAGCAGCCTCCGTTTACTGACCTGCCCTCCTATAGGAAACCCAGAGACGAAAATCCCCGGAGGCGCCAATGCGCGTCCGGGGATAGAAACGACCTCGCCCTGCACAGGCGCGCTCAGCGCGAGCTCGGCCGGCCCTCGCAATAAAGGCCCTGTGCGGCCATAACGACATTAGGAGAGCTACGATCATCGATCGGCGTTCATCGGTGGCAGTGTTGTTCTGGGCGCTGATGACATCGTCGCTGCTTCGCTTCGAGGATCCCCGGGCGTTTCGCCCAGGGCGATGCCCGCGCAGAGCACCTCGATGCCCCGCCGTTCCCAACTTCGATGATCCACCGGCGTTTCGCCGGTGGTAGAGTCGGTGCCGATCCGATCCTCCGCCTTGAACAACCCGTATCCGTGAGGGCTCCGGCTCCGAGCAGGACTGGCACGCGCACCGCTGAATCGAACCCGGTCCGAACTCTTCCACTGCCCATTTCGAGCCGCACGCGCCGGAGGACACGGCATCTGTGCCCCATCACTTGAGTTAGTGCTACTTCAGTCTTCGGGTCCGCACCTGGTACGTCTCCTACTCGTAGTGGGGCCTGCGCTCGGGGTAGTGCCGCGGCGCGACGTTCTCGTGAACCTCGGCGTAGTACCACCCATCCGAGAGCACGCTGCTGATCTCCCGGCGCCCCTTGTTGATCGTCGCATTGAGCAGGCCGTTCATGCGCGTGGCATGCGCGGCCGCCCGCTCCTCGTCCTTGGAGTGACCACGGACGCGAATGACCCCTCGGGCATTGAGCCGTCCCGCAGGGCGACGACGGGCGCCAGTGATTCCTGACGATGTGCGCCGCGTGGAGCGGGGCGTTCCGAGGGTGATTTCGACTTCTGCGCAACGGCCCATGCTGAGCTGACCGGCGGGTATTTCCGAATGTGTTTCGGGAACCTCCCGGGAGTGCGCGCGCCAGGAGGCGATAAAATTGGCAGATGGGGACGATCACGCGAGGCTACCGAATTCGCGCCTATCCGAACGGCGCGCAGCGACGGCTCCTCGATCGCTGGTCTGGCGCCACGCGCTGGCTGTGGAACACTGCGCTCGGGATTCGCTCGGAAGCGTACCGTCACTTCGGATTGCGCTTGAGCGGGAACGATATTTCGAAGTGGCTCACGGGATGGAAAAAGACGCGGGGCCACGAATGGCTCGCCGAGGTCCCCGCGACCTGTCTGACGCAGTGCCTGCGGGATCAGGATCGCGCGTTCTCGAACTTCTTCGCAAAGCGAGCCCAGTACCCGAGGCGAAAGCCGAAGGCGCACGCGGGCACGCTACGATTCCAAGACGTGAGCGAGTCGAACTGGGCACGGAGACAGGTGAGCCTGCCGAAACTCGGCTGGCTGAAGCTCGCCGAGGCGCTCCCTGATGTCGCGCAGCCCGACATGGTGACGCTCACCCGGGATGCCGCCGGGCGGTACTTCGTGAGCTTCAAGGCCGAAGTCGTCGTCGAGACCTTGCCAGCGACCGACAAGGCGGTCGGTGTAGACCTGGGCCTGAAGCATCTGGCGACGCTCTCGAGCGCAGAGAAGGTCCCGGCGCCGCGGCACTACGCGAATCGACTCCGGTACCTGCGCCGCCAGCAGCGCTGGCTTGCCCGCCGACAGAAAGGGTCGAACCGCCGAAACAGGCAGCGTGTGAGCGTGGCCCGCGCGCACGCCCGGGTGGCGGACGCCAGAACCCACGGACTTCATGAACTCACCACCCGGCTGGTGCGTGAGTTCGATGTGATCGCAATCGAAAACCTGAACGTCAAAGCGTTGGGTCGCGGGCTGCACGCCCGCTCGATCCACGATGCGGCGTTTGGAGAGTTCCGCCGTCAGCTGCGGTACAAGACCCAGTGGTACGGCAAGACCCTCATCGAGGTCGATCGCTTTTATCCCTCGAGCAAGACTTGCTCGAGCTGCGGTCACGTTCTCGGTGAGCTGCGGCTCGATCAACGCGAGTGGACGTGCCCGCAGTGCGGCATGCATCATGATCGCGACCTCAACGCCGCACAGAATCTGGAGCGGGAAGGACTGCGAATCCTCGCAAGCCCCCTGCTCCCGGCCGGCAGTGACTGCCGGTCTCATGCGCGTGGACGGGAGAGGTACATGCCCGGGGCGCACGCCCCGGGCCAGGTGCTCCCGGTTGAAGCGCGAAGCGGGCAATCGATCACGACAGGCCTGGAACCTGTCGCGGTCGATTAGTTGCGCAGTCAAGGAACGTGCGGATGATCCGCACCCTCTCCCCGGTGTCGTACCACCAGCCGCCCTCCTCCGGGCCGCCATAGGCACGGTCGATCAGGTACACCGTCCGCGTGTTCGCCATCATCCCGCCCTCGCGGCATCTCGCCGCTGTAATGACCTGCGGATCTATAGGAACCGCGGGCGGGAGATAAAAAGGCCCCGGGGATTCCCCCGGGGCCTGATAAGTGTCGCACCGCAGTGCGGACATTCACATTCCGACGGCCATCGCCTCCTCGGCGAGCTCGAGCCGCGGATCGGCCTGCGCAAGTACGCGCAACACCGATCTGGCGTGCTGCACGCTGAAGCGATCCTGCGAATCGCGCAGCTTGCCCTCCATATCGATCCAGTACGGCGCACCGCGGGCCGCAGCGGCAATCCGCGGCATCTCCCGGGCGACGTTATCCGGGCCGAGGCCGCCCGCGTAGCCGCAGAGGTGCCCCACGAGCGGCGCCGGCCAGCTCGCGCGCACAATCCCACGCCCGCCGCTGGCATCGAACAACACCTGGAGCGGCGAGTCGAACGGCGGCAGTGCCTCGCGCAGGTCCGCGGAGTGCTCGCACTGCACGATGAGTTGGCGCTCAGGATGCTCGCGCATTATCGTCTCCAGCGCCTCGACGTGTTCCCGAGTGAGCGTGCCGTTCAGCTGAATCCGCGCGAAGCGACTGAGGTCGCCAAGCTCCGGGTCCACCGGGTCACCCTCGAGGAGTCGAAAGCGCGCCCGGCCGCACACGTGCAGCGCAACTCGACCCGGGCCGATGCACTGCTCGATCGTGGCCACCATCTCGCGGATCCACCCGGCCGGCGGATACCGTCCACTGCCCTGGCGGGTCTCGCTGTAGAGAAACGCCAGCTCGAGCCCTGGGGCCTCCGCGAGTAGGCCGAGCAGATCATCGACAGAGCACGAGGGGTCCGCGCCGGTGAAGGTGATACGCGCTGGTTTCATCAGGGTCATCCCATCATTCCCTTCGCGGCAAAAACACCGCGTTATTGCCCTGAAGGCCTCTAGGCACCGGCCGGCGGGGAATCGCCCGTATAAACACGAGGATAAAACGCGTCCCTACCCTCAGCTGAGGATTGATCTATGAACACATTCAACCGAACCCACCGGCGCGCAAGCGCAAGAGGTGCGCGATGACCGTCCGCATCACGAACCAGACGCTGCGCGAGGCGGCCGATGTGCTCGAGGCGCTCGGCACCGGCCGGCACATCGATCGCCGCGCTCAGATCGAGGCGATGCAGACCCTCCTGGCCTTCACCAGCGTGCTCCGGCCGGATGATCCGGCGGCGGCCGCGGACCTGCAGGATGCTGCGACCGGGCTGATTTTCGGGGAGATCCCCGAGACTCCTCGGGCCTTGCAGCGGGCGCTCAAGCGCAGCGCTCGGGTGCGTGCCGCGGCCACCAGCGCGGTGTTCGACATCGTCATCGAGCAGTAGGCCCTGGGGTCGGCCCGCCCACGGACGGGCGGGGTCCCGTCGCAAGCCACGCCTTAGCCTTGAGAACTATGCCATCTCGCTCTACCCTTACGGGCACTCCACCTGTCCTCGGAAGGGACCTACGTGTACCTGAGAACTCTGCGCCGCAACGGCGGTTTCCTTGTCATCGCCAGCCTGGCGCTGACCGCCTGCGCAACCCCACCGCCGGTGCGCCAGACGCATGTGACCCAGAAGGACCTCGACGCCGCGTCGATCGCCGCCGGGGCCTGCCTCGCCAACCAAGAGGATGCGCTCGACGACGGTATCTCTCCGGCCAATGTCATCGGCCATCAAATCGCCATCGCCTGTCACTTCCCGCTGCTCAGGAGCGAGCTGCTCGCGCGAGAAGCGGCGCAACCCTATCTCACGGCTGGCCAGATCTACGCCGACTACTCGTACCTATTTCCGGGAGAATTCGACAACGAAGGCACGCATTTTGTGCTGATGTCCCGGAAAATGAATCAAGCCCAGTCTCCGAAGTGATAGGAGGCGCTCAATCGCCAGCTCTGACCGGATCGCCTACTGCATGTAGCGCCGCCAGAGCTTCTCGACGGCGAGCTCCGTGCGGGCGAGAACGCGCATCTTGTTGATCTGCAGCGCCGGCGTGCGCATGCCGAGTTCTCGCGCGATGCGCGCTTTCGAGAAGCCCTCATCAAGCAGCCGGTTGATCCGGCGCCAGGTCCTGCCCGCCGGAACCGTGGAGTGATCGGCGCGGGCCGCCGGCGTCACCGCGAGCAGCCGCTTTGCGGTCTGCGCCCGAATCTGCCGCCGCTGGCCCTGGACGATCTTCGCCACCACGCTGCGCGCGACGCTTGCCGCATCTGCGGCCGACTTGTAGCCAACTCCGGCCGCGGAGAGCTTGCGCAAGTGCACCCGTACGGGCCCCGCGGGCACCAGCCCGTTCCACTCCCCGCGCCGGCGGGCCGCAAGGCGCTGCTGTTCGTATCGCGCATTCGCGCAGCGGCAAGGCAAGCAGCGGCACCCGGCCAGGTACCGGAGGCGATCCCCATGCATGCGTCTCTCGGCGAGCTCCACCACGGGGCGAAGTCCCTGCATCGGTTGAGGTGCCGGCCGCTCAGGGCTTGACGTGCGCACCGCCGGAGCCGACCTGGTAGTGTTTCGAGATAAAACCGCGTGCGCGATCGCCGACGAAGCACTGTCGCACAAACGTGAGCTTGCCGCTGGCCAGCTGGCGCAGGTGCGCCCGCCGCACGTGGAAGGCCGGCGAAGCGTGCGTTCCGCCCGCAGCGGTCCCTGCTCCTGAGGAGCCATGCCCTTCCCCCGGGATCTTGAGCACGTGGTAAACGAAACCGCCTACTCCACGCCGCTCGAATTTCCACCGCCGCCCGCTCGATCCCTCTGTGCGTTGCTCGAGCCGCGCACCGGCGCGCAGGCTGTGACAGGCCTGAACAACTGCGATGAGGTCTGCCAGGTACTCTCCGCCGAGCCGCCACATCGCCGGCCCATTGGACACCTCGGTGCCACTGAACGCATCGCGCAACGTCCCGCGCGGCCCCCAGATACGACCTTCGCCGGGAAACACCGGGCCGAGGTCAATGGTCAGCGGCAGATCGATATCAACGAATGTATCGAGAAAATCCCACGAATCCACCGACTCGTTGAACACGACGCTGAACATGAGCGCATGGTGGCATTGCCCTGGGCCAACCGGTCCGGCATCGCTCACCTGGCTGCCATCGATGACGAGCGTAATGCGCTTCGGGGCAGCGATGTCTCGATCGCCCTTCCCGATCGTCCAGGGATACTCGAAGCAACATACCGGAGCGGGCAGTCCACGGAAAGATTCGCACTCAGACTCCGTGACAGGCTCAGCACCAGGACCATTCTTCCGGTAGATCTCTCCGTTTGGGGGCAGCACGATGTGCACCGCCTCACGGATCATCTGCGTCAGGTACGCGCTCACCTGCGTGTGCGCCTCAAACACCCCGGGGCGAAGACCGTTCTGGCGCGCGAGCGCCTCGGCGTGCGAGGGGTCACGCCTTATCACCGCCCGCATGGTTTTGGCCATCTTCTCGAGATCGGCCACAGCGTGCGCGGCGAACTGCGGCAAAAATTCCCCTGCCGCCTGTCGACCATTGGGCGTGCCGTGATGCGCGCTCACCGGAATAGTTCCGCCCGACCGTCAGGCCGCAGGCGCGCTCTCGATCACACCCGCCGGCTCCTCCGCCTGAGGGGCCCGCTCATGTTGCATGCGATCGAGCACTTCCTGGCGATGCACCGGCACGCTCTTGGGCGCGTCGATCCCCACACGAACGAGATTCCCCCGCACGCTGAGCACCGTCACTTTGATGTCATCCCCGATCCGCAAAACTTCGCCCGGTCGGCGAGTCAATACCAACATAGCCCTCTCCTGGCCGTGCATTCCGTATGGCCGGCCGCAGGACCATGTTAACGAGCGGGTCTCTGACGCTCAGCGGATTAATTCGAATGGCGTTCGGAATTGTCCTCCGCCTTCTATCCGCCGACCGCGCAGCGGCTCCCTCCCGTCCCCGCGTAAATCGGGGTATAGCGCATCGACCGCTTTTCACTTCAATGGCAATCAGCCCCTCTCGTCCCCGCACTTTTCGGGGTATGGCGCATCATCCATTCCTCGAGTGCGCTTCTCGACCAGCCTCTCGTCCCCGCACTTTTCGTGGTATGGCGCATCGAACCTCCTCAGCGCCAATGGCGGCGGGCGCCTCTCGTCCCCGCACTTTTCGGGGTATGGCGCATCTCTTCGGGGTCTTGTATCGGCCCCGAGCCCCTCTCGTCCCCGCACTTTTCGGGGTATGGCGCATCCGCAGAGCCATGACCCGCTGCAGCACTGGCCTCTCGTCCCCGCACTTTTCGGGGTATGGCGCATCGCAAGCGCGCTCGTGGACAATGCGAGATGGCCTCTCGTCCCCGCACTTTTCGGGGTATGGCGCATCATCCGCTGTACGACATCATTGTGCGCGTCCCCTCTCGTCCCCGCACTTTTCGGGGTATGGCGCATCGCGCTGCATCTTTTCGACCAGTCCCGCTTCCCTCTCGTCCCCGCACTTTTCGGGGTATGGCGCATCCTCTACGCCGTAA
>JAEHJW020004382.1_pt1 | contig 14738 bp, 19 predicted proteins | sample 9271431 | NCBI WGS metagenome assembly JAEHJW02
AGAGAGATCAATATGGGAGGAAAGTAATATGGGCAAAGCTAATTTATTTTTGGCGTTTATATTGGCATTAGTCATCGGTTTTGTTGGCTACGCGACATTCTTCCTTAAGGCATCGCCTAAGACTATGCCCGCGCACGCTGTTCAGGCTGTCAAGCCTATCCGCCGACAAGTCCCTATCGGCGATCATGTGGCCTTAGTACGGATACAGGAGACCTTGAATAGACAAAGTATAGAAATAAAACGGCAGCGTATGGCTCTAGCGCATGTACGGGCAGAGCTTAATAGGCGATCAGCCGCCCTAGCGGCCTCCATAGCGTCCTCCATAGCGACACAGATCAAAACCATAGCACGGCAGCGCGTGATTTTGGCGAAACAGTCAGCGGCATTGAAACGGCATCAGTCCGAGATTGCGAAGCTTCAAAAAGAAATGGATCATAAGGTGAGTTTTTAAGAAGATACAGGAAGATACAGGGAGGTGTTCATGAAACGCGAAAATGACTATGACCTGATATTTTGGTTAACGGTTTTCATTCTTGTTGGCGTTATGGTGTTCATGGCTTTTTTTGACAATCTTGCTAAAGCCTCTACGACACCTATTGTCACGATCTCCGGCGGCCAATCAGTTTTGAATAGCTTGCAGGATCAGCATGGCACGGCTTTTCAGCTAGACCAGCGGCAAGTACTCGGCTTTAATATGCGCGGCGAACGATGGGGCTACGATGCCGGGTATATCAATCTCGGTCATCAGGCCGGTCTCAAGACCGATGGTCTCTTTGGTCTCTATCAAGTGCGTTTCTTCAAGGGTTCTGTAGGCACGTTCGCGGGCGTCGGCCCCTGTTTCTTGGCGACTACGGTACCGACCGGCATGGGCGGTTATCAGGACCGCTACGGCGTGGCCTTGATGACGCAGTTAGGCATTGCCTACAAGGTCGGAGATTGGCGCATACAGGGCGCGTGGGAACGGATGACGACGTTTCACAATCTTGACGAGGACGTGTTTCTTGTGGGAATAGGCCATACGCTCTAGGGATTCCCCCATCGGCCACGGATGGCCCCCGCCCCTGTATGAGTGCCCCGGTATCAGTGCCCCGGTATGAGTGCCCCGGTATGAGTGCCCCTGTATGAGTGCCCCGGTATCAGTGCCCCGGTATGAGTGCCCCGGTATGAGTGCCCCGGTATCAGTGCCCATATATCAGTTATACCTCCTATCTACATGTTCCTGGCGCGGCGTGTTCATGGCGTCCACATAGCTCGCATCGGCTTTGAGCCCTACGCCGACCCACGTCACTACGCCAGTAATCGGGTTGACGGACTTGTGAGCGCCATGTTCCATAAGGCGCTTCTCCCACGTCGGTTTTTTGAGTGGGGTCATATTGTTCGTTGTACAGAAGTTGTTATAACTCGTCATAAGATCGGCGTAGGATTGCGCGGCGTTATTGTCCTTGACGATGCAGGATGAGAACCAGTCGCCTAATATATCCTCTGCGCTTCGGTATTCCAGGGACGCCTTGATGACGGTATCCGGCAATATAAGGCCGTTCATCAGGTATTCGTGAGCGCCGTCTATGATCCACTTGAGGATACCTTCCTCGTTAGCCTTAAGCTTGTCGTCAAGCGTATTGTCGATCTCCTCTGTGGGTATGGACACCTCCCACGGGATGAGGACTAAGCGACGCCATATGCCGTCATCCTGGCCGCGTATGCGAGGCTTATTGTTCGTGTCGATATGCACGGTAAAGACCGGCATGAACTCGAAGAATTCCTTGTGCAAGAAGCGCGTCGTTATCAAGTCGCCGCCGGAGGCCGCCTTCAATAAAGCTTCGTCCAGGACCATGTTATCCGGTGTTTCCGATAGCGTGACCATGCGGGCACCGACGAGGCGGGCCAGATCGTTACGCACTTTGTCCGTAGATTGCTCGCTAAATAGGCTGTTGTTGGCCTTCTGGTAATAGCCACTTCCCAGGATGCGGCCAAGATTATTGATGAACGTGCTCTTTCCGTTCTTGCCGCCGCCGTGGTGAATGAATACCTTATGTTCCCGGCTCGTGCCTATGGCGCTATAGCCTACGCACGTTTGGAGGAAGTGGCGCATCTCGGCGACCGGCTGTACACGGTTAAAGTATTGATCCCATATCTCGGCCTTCGCGTCGGGATTGTATTTAATTGGTATGATCTTCGTGATGAGATGCTCACGCTGGTGCGGCATGACGGTAAGCGTTTTCATGTCTACCGTGCCGTTCAAGCAATTCAAGAAGTTTTTATGAGCGTCGAGCTTGTCTATTTTGACAAGGATGCTTTCCAGAACGCTTGCGACCGAGATCATGGCTCGCAGGCGCGCTTCGCTCTCCGAGATGTTAGCCCATTTCAATGTCGCCGCTGCTAGCTTTTCGTATTTCTCATGCTCCTGCCTGTCCTGCGCCGCCGCCATCTTCTCGTAGATTTCCTGCAATTCCTCTGTCCGTATGGCGTTGGCCGTGTCCTTCGCCATACGCATGAGCGCCCCATTATCATCGGGCGCCCACCGTTTACCGTCCCATACGAGCCATCTTTGCCATTCATGGGCATAGCGGATGTTATGCCCATGACGTAAGGCTAGACGGTGGCTGTTTCCGACATCGGTAAGCGGCTGGCCGTTGTGGCCTGTCGGAATATCGACGGGGGAGATTATTGACTCTGACTCTGACGTAGTGGCTGGCGCGGCCTGTGTGGCTGGCGCGGCCTGCGCGGCTGACGTGGGCACAGTCGCCCGCCTTGCCTTCGCCACCGCCATGTAGTCCGCTATCGTAGTAGTCGGCAATAGCTCGATGTCGTTGGCATCTAAGCGACGTTCACGCTTGGCGTAATCGTCGATGTCCCATCCTTTAAAGTCAGGATTCAGGGCATCTACGTCGATGATGCTGATAGTTGCGGCGACACCTTGCAATGCTCTGATAATGTCAGCCGCGCACTCGTCGCCCGGAATATCATAGTCAGGCCAGATGATGACATTGCGTCCCTTCAATGGGGACCAGTCCATATGCTTAGAGCCTTCCTTGCCGCCCATGACGCTTACGGCTGGCATATGGAATCTGTGTACGATAGCGGCCTTCTTCTCGCCCTCGAAGATATACACATCGCCTGGTATGGCAAGCGTTCCTACGCCATAGAGAAGGCGCGAGGATCGGTATTCGTCCGGGATGCCGCTGGCCCATGCACCATTCTTATGGTTGAAGTACGGGATGACCTGCTTAGATCCATCCGTAGGGTGATCGTATCGGACGGTGTATCCGATGATCTCGCCGTTGGCATCGGCATACGTCCACATATCGCGGTAGACGTATTTTTTGAGCCAGTTATAGAGAATGCCTTTAGGCAATCCATTAGCGCGATTGTTTGAATAAGAGACATCGGGTAGGACGCCGAGGCTTCGGAGCTTATGCAAGAGAACGTCTTGCGAGCATCCAGCAAAGCATTTCCAGAGAAGGTTACCCGTGGTTGCGCTATTGCCTAGGGAAAATGAGGCGGTCTTATCATCGTGCGCGGGACAGCAAAGAACATACCCGCCACCGGACGCGCGTGGTGGGCGGCCGCCAACGGCGGCATGAATACGCTCCGCCGCGTCTTTCGCGTTTATGGAGAAGGATGCTGTCATGCGTGGTATCCGGTACCGGCTACCACGGAATCTAGAATCCCCAGCGCATCATCGACGGTTCGTGCGATACCGGCTAATGCGCCGCGCTCCTGGCACATGGCAATGAAGGCTTTTTGCTCATCGGTAACGCGACCGGATTTCGCCTTGACCTCTATCGCAAGAAACTGCGCCATAGGCATGCCGATCATCTCCGCCGTTATAATTGTCGTTTTCATGCCGATTAAATCCGAGCTTCCTACGGCGAGTCCGAATGGGACATACCGTGGATTTTTGATAAGTACATCGCCGTTTTTCAACCTGACAGATTCCCCTATCCATCCGGCACCGACCTGGTTTCGGAAGATTCGCACATCTGAGCGCGAGCCTATGCCGACCTGTATGGCCTTCTGGATAGAGGATTCGGAGGTCATATATCCATCATGACCTGTGCCGACGATATACATTGCTCAAGGTTTTCCTTGGCAACGGCATAATAGCTCTGTTTCAATTCAGCGCCGATGAACTTGCGGCCCATAGTCAAGGCAATGTATCCCTCGCTTCCGATCCCCGCGAATGGTGAGAAAACAACATCTTCTGGGCGCGTCCATAGGCTCACGGCGCGCTCAATAACGTCGAGTTGCAATGGGCAAATATGCCTCTCATCATCCGATTCCCTGGCCGGAACCTTATTAAGCGTCCGGCTTTGGTTAATATCCATCCATACAGGGCTCGCATATTGTTGCCATATCTCTACAGGGAACTCATCATGAGTATGGCTTATGGGCTTCGTATTCTCTCCAGGCTTTCTCATGACGATAAGATAATCAGGTATGCCTTGGCGGCTCATAGCTGAATCTTTGCGGACCTGCTTATATAGAAGTCCTAGCGCCTTTGTACGCTGCATGGCTGTCACCGGGTCTTTCCATATGCAGACTTCTGAATGATAGATGAATCCCTCTTTCTGGAATGAGCGGATAAGATCACCACGAAAGTCTTTGATGCCTATGTAGCCATCTCTTACTTTGCTTGTCGGAAGATTCATGCAATGAACGGCCATGAGGCGTCCGGGCGTCAATATTCTGTACATTTCCTTGACAAGAAATGCAAATTGCTCCATGAACTCCGCATCGTCCTTGACGTTGCCCATGTCATAATCAGAATTGGAATAGACATAGAGCGACGCGAAAGGCGGACTATAGATAATGAAGTCAACAGATTCATCAGGCAATTCACGGGAAATCTTGACGCAATCGCCATTATACAAAGCGAATTGATCGGTAATGCATTGGTCGATAATGTTCATTATAGACTCCGATTTATTAACCATGATGGAATTACGATAGATGTTTCAGGCGCATACATCGTTTTTTCTTGTCCTGCTTTTCTTACTTCACGGTTCATAATGTCACGCATATAGTCCACCATCTGCATGCTCATTTCCGTAGATTGTTGTTCTTTGCGCCTAATGTTCTCCACAACAGAGCCTTCTGCCTCGGCTGATATGACGTGTACTTGTACGCGGCTTTTTTGTCCAAAGCGGTAGCATCTGCGTATTGCTTGATAGTATTGTTCCCATGAATCAGACAGTCCGACAAAGGCCATGTTATGACAGTGCTGCCAATTCATACCGTAACCGGCAATCTTTGGTTTTGTAACGAGAACACGCAATGACCCGCTTGTGAATGATTCTAATATTGATTCCTTGCGGTCCAGACTATCCGATCCACTTACGGAATCAGAACCCTGAATAGCAGCGACGATCTGATCAGATTCGCTATTCAGATGGCACCATATTACCCATTGTTCTTGCGACGCATTGACGATTTCTGCAACCTTCTCAACACGGTCTTTTATACTGTCTCTGCGGGCTCTGTTGCGCTCCAAGAGGCCGGCGGCTGGCGTTACAAACAGGTCTCCGAATTGAACATCAGATTTTACGATATGCGAGTGCATATCAAGACCTGGCAAGATATAGCCAGTATCATCATAGCCGAGATCAGACGGCTTGCGTATAACAACGGCCCATGTCGCCATCCATTCCCAAAACTTGACTTTGCCATGCCCCTTCAATCGCCACTTGCTGGTATCTGAACCATCATGCGTAAAGAACATGGCTAACATTTCCGTCATATTCATAATCCCTAAAAACTCTGCCTGATTACCAAGCTCCATATGGTCATTAGGGCTTGGTGTAGCGGTGCATGACAGCCTATAAGGTACGCACCGGCATGATTCAATAAGAGCTATGCGTGTTTTTCCATCTTGGGCTTTTAATATTGATGATTCGTCAAGTACGACGCCAGAGAATGTCGATAAATCAAAGTGATCTATCATTTCATAATTTGTGATATTGATGCCATTCACTACGGCGCTTTTATCTCGGCAATAATGAACGTCGATTCCGAATAACTTTCCTTCTCGTATTGTTTGGTGAGATACGCAAAGAGGGGCCAATATCAACACTGGCTTATTCGTTATCTTGACAATCTGATCGGACCAAGAAAGCTGCATGGCAGTTTTCCCAAGGCCTGTATCAGCGAATATAGCAGCCCGTCCACGCTCGCATGCCCACTTAACAATATCGGCCTGGAACGGAAAAAGGGCCGCTGGCAATCCTGCAGGCGTGAAGCCGTGAGAAATGTCAGAGAACGACTTATTTGCTATAAAATCATCATAAGCATCAGCACCCATTGTAGACATTCCTTGACTCATCATAATTCGCGCAAGGTGCATTCGTTTCCTCATCCCAATCCATCATCTCGACTGGTATGCCGATTTCCTTCGCTGTTTCGATCTCCCACTTGAGGCCGGAGGACTCTTTCCAGCCGTCCAAGGTAAGTACGATAAGTCGTGAGGCATTTAATAAGAGCGGCATATCCTGGCGCTTCCAGAACGAGCCGGATTGCTGAGCCGACATGCACAATTCAATATTGTGCGAGTGTGCTATCGGACTAAAGATTACGCGGCCTTCAAGCATGAGGTAGGCTGTCGCCGCAACGACGCTCCTATATCGTGCTGCTCTGATGTTTGCGTCAGGATGCGTGTAAGGAGACGCCAGATATTCGTAACCTGCGTTCGTGTACATATGGCGATCCAAAACGCGGCAGATTTCCTTGAGTGCGGCGCGGTTCATGCCCGGATATTCCATGATCGCGTCTTTGACGATGCCGTAAAGCTGATCTCGTATCTCTGCCATTTGAGTCTCCTGTTGTTTGCTGTTATGCCTACCCGTAAGCGCCTACCCGTAAGCGCCTACCTATTACCACGATCTACGCCTGCCTCTTATTCCTCATATTCCAGCGGATATGCGCCCATCCTGGTTTGTAGCCTCTGGCAATCTCGATTTTCTTCAAGTCCTCTAATGAGCGCGCGCGCGCCACTTCGATGCGACGCTGACGCTGAAAGGCGATTTCGTCTATTTCAATAAGCGATCCGTCTACGGACTCGATCTGTCGTTCTTTGGCCGCCGGCATGAATCCGCAGTTCGGACACTTGCGGATCGTGCTGCTATAGGCCGCGAAGCATTGCGGGCATGTCGTAACACTCATCTCGCGCTCTTTTTTCTTTGCCCGCTTGGTTGCCGATTCCAACGTCCATATACGATCTTCGCCCACAAGTCCGTGCGTAATGGCGCAGCTTGCGTGGTCTAGCACGATAAGATCAGTCTTGCCGTCTGCCGGACGCATGCCGCGACCGACACTTTGCAGATAGACAACGAGCGATTTTGTGGGACGGGCTAGAACGACGCAGCTTACGACCGGAATATCGACGCCTTCAATGGCGATGCCGCAATTACATAATACGTCAATACGACCAGATGCCAGAAAGGTGAATGCCTGATCGCGCTGTCTCGCTGGCGTTTTTCCGTCTACATGGACGGCGTTTATGCCCGCTTGGCGGAAGCCTTCGGTAACGTGTTTTGAGTGATCGACGGTCGTTGTGAACACGATGGTGGGCCGTCCTTGGGCGATTTTCTTCCAGTGCGCGATGATGTCGCCCGTGAGCTTCGGCTTGTCCATGATTTCGGCCAGTTCACCTTCATCATAATCGCCGCCTACGGTATGCACGGCCTTTAAGTCCGGCGTGAATGGGGCGAAGTGGCGTATGGGGACGAGATAGCCGTCGCGCGTCATGTCCTTGATGCTAGGGCCGCTTATGATGGCATCGTAAATAGCGCCTAAGCCTTTGCCGTCGATACGCGTCGGTGTCGCTGTAAGACCTAAGACCACGGTCTGCGGATATGCGTCTATGAGCGCCCGGTAGGATGGCGACATAGCCCTATGCGACTCGTCTATGACGATGAGGTCGGCCGCCGGAAGCGCCCTATGGGCCAGCGTTTGAATCGACGCGATCTGTACCGGCAGATGAGGCCGTGACCGCCAATGGTTCGCCATGATGATACCGTGGTCGATCCCGGCGTCTGTGAGCTTGCGGCTACATTGCTCGATCAGTTCCTTGCGGTGGGCGACGAAAAGGGAGCGGCTGCCCTTGGCCGTGGCGTCGGCAATGATACTGGTCGCCACAAGCGTTTTCCCGGCTCCAGTGGGCATCTGTATGATGATGCGTCTGGCGCCTTCTCGGATTTTTGCCCGAGTGCGATCTTTAAGATCGACCTGATAGGGACGCAGGACGGCCATGAGGATTAAGCCGTAAGTTTTAATACATCGTCGAGCTTGTTCTCGCGCACCGCTGCCGCGATCACGCGATCCTGGAGCCTCTTAGGCAAGATATCAGGCCATTGAACGACAGCTTCGGGGGTTATATCTATGGCTCTGGCGATGGCGGAAATTGAGCCAAAAATACGAACGACATCCGATTTGAGCATCGGTTTTTCCTTATGTTGGATTTTTTGCTGTCTGATCGCGTCGGGCCGTAAATCAGGCCAAAGTCAGACAGCCTTTAGGCCGATACTAAGCGGACTTAGCGATAAAGGCAAGCCCCGCCCCCATGGGTATGGGCCGCCCATTGCGAAAATCCCTAACTTAGGTTATATTGTGAGTACCTATAACCCATACCCTATAAGGAGCATGTCATGGATGCCTACGTTTTAGAGAACGTAAGCGGTCTGACAACTTTTGATGTTTTCCACGCGATCAAGGATACGGCGCTTGCCAAGGCGGACTATTTCGAGGTCGCAGCGGCCTTAGCCGAAGCCGTCAAGGCCCGGTCATTCGTCATCGTTCAGCCTGATACGGGCACGGTCATGACTCTGGCTGGATTTGCCGCTCTTGCCGAGTTCAAGAAGTCCTCTGGCGTATCTGTGCGCGTCGTTCCGCTTAAGGTTTTGGCCCACGCCACTCCAATAGTAATCAGTGAAGTTGATCGGGAAGCGGCCAAAGAAAAGGACATAGAATCGATCACCGATTCGGAAACAGCCTTTGTCGAAGGCGAAGTTGTTGATCCGGAAATGGCCCCCGACGCCACCGAGGCGGCAGAAGCGGACGCCCCGCAATCACTGGAAACTGTCAAGCCTGATATCTCCGCTACACCGGCATCCGCCATCGATATGCCAAAGGTAGCCGAGTTCCTGGCGACGCGCATTCGTGATGCCAAGACGCGCGATGAAATCTCTGGTATTGTGCGGGAAAATGAGTATCTTGTCATAAAAGAGGAAGGCGGCCCCGAGTACAAGATGCTAGCCGCGCTCGTGAAGGAGCGATTGAAAGAGCTTCCGAAGGGCTAGACGGTTTATCCATAACCACACAACAAGGAACAACATAATCCATGTCGAACGATCTTAACCGTTGCGAGTTCATAGGCCGTCTTGGCAAAGACCCGGAAAGCCGGTTTCTTCCAAGCGGTAATCAGGTATGTAGTTTTTCTATCGCGTCCGGCCAATCCTGGAAGGACAAAAACACGGGCGACAAGAAAGAGAAAACGGAGTGGACGCAGTGCGAGGCGTTTGGGAAGCTAGCCGAGATATGCGCCACCTATCTGAAAAAGGGCGCTCAGGTCTACGTCTCTGGCCGTAAGGAAACTCAGGAATGGGAAAAGGATGGCGTCAAGAAGTACATGACGAAGATTATCATTGACCAGATGCAGATGCTTGGGTCGAAAGGTGACGCGCCAGCATCGTCGCCGGAACAGATTAAGAAAGAGTTTGACGACTCCATGGGTGAGGATATTCCCTTCTAGCGGGTACAGTAGTCTGGATAAAGTTTGGAAACCCCAGCCGAAGGTGGGGCTAATAACATCGGCAGCATGCGCGGTGAAATGCTCCGCATCGTGAGCATGCCGACTGGCCCCCGTAAGGGGCTAAGGCTCAGACAAGCCTACTATTCAGTATCCCTACGATTACCTTCATATCATCTACAGAGCCGTCACGGAAAAGAGTTTTTCCTTGATGCACTGTCAATGAAAAGCTGTATTCTTGTTCGCTAATATCGACATAGGCGCTTACGTTGTCTGTCTCCCATTCCAGGATGTACGATCCGTTTGCGCCATCGGATATTTCCGGGTGCCGTAGATGGCCTGGAAGCATACGGATAAAGGCGTTGACGTTATCTAGTGCGCTCGTGGGCGTAGCCTCTATCGTCTTAACCACCCCCGCCCCCGTATCAGTCAAAATACGCATTGACATAGACGCTTCCTGTCGCAAGGGCCGTTCCTATGGTGACTACGAGCGTTCCGCTTCCGGCATTAGGCGCAATGGAGCCGAAGTTAATATTTATGGACCGTAAGACACCGTTTGTATCCAGTGCGGTAGCCGGGACAAAGGCGCCACCACTATAAATGACCACGCCGTTTAATGTCGCCGTAATCGTATCAACGCCCGCCGTCGCCAGCGTCGCATTATCCGTTACATCGATATGAATATCGCGTAGGTTGGCATCAGCCGGAGGCGTAATCGTCACCGATGTTGCCGTTCCCGTAATGCTCCCATTAAAGGGCGCGACTGACTGAACGGCAGATGCCATAGGGATCGGGTTCGTGGACGATAAATATCCTGATCCTTGCACGATAGTGATAGGCGCAGGATTGATAACCTTTCCGTTCAAGACGACAGAGGCATAGGCCTGTGCGCATGATAGGGCAAGAAAGGCGATTAGGGATGTTAGGATGGTGCGGATTTTCATAACAGTATTCCTCGTTTATAGTTCGGTCAGCCGGTCAACCGGTCAGCCGGTCAAACACGATCAATAACCCATAGATCCATCGTCAAGGCCGGATCGGCTACATAAGCATATGGCATATCGAAGTATCCGTTAAGTCCCCAATGGACGCCCCAGGAATTGCGTACCAGGAATCGTTGCGACGCATCGTCGTAGCCTACGATGACGACGGCATGGCCGCCTAAGAGTTTATCGCCGTTACCAGGCATGGGGACGATGCCGGTCTGTGCGACTTCAGGCGACTCGAACGATTCATAGACCAGGAATCCCATCGTAACGGGTAGCGTGAGGCGCAAGGCGGCTTTAATGAGGTCCACGGCGACTTGGCCTGTTGGTATGCGGTAATAGCCCTTGATGCAATCCGGCAGGGCTTCCTTATAGCAAGCCGGAGGAGGCTTTACAAACAGGTTCATCTCTGCGTATATCCAGTCCGTTTCCGGGCATGCGCCATAGGTCTTTGTGGCCTTCATGCCGATACGAAGTGTCGAGCCGGAGTCCTGATTGACGGTTCCTTGCGCGGCCCGCTCGTTATAGTAGATGAATAAGCGGCTCGGTTCGTAAGTCTTGGTATGAAACTGAATAACACCTGCTATAGCATTAGCCGTACAGCTCCCGATGGAGCCCTGGTTGTAAACAGGTGGGCATTGCGATTCCAGATTGATATAGCCGATAGGGGTACTACCGAGTTCTTCGCTCGGATCAAAGAGCTTGTCGCGCACATCGGGTTCGTCTTTGCGAAGATTGTAGATCATATTTTATATACCATTAGAAGTAGAATCTTCCATACAAGATGACGCTTATTAGAAGTAGAATCTTCCATACAGGATGACGCCACCTACATTCATACCGCCTGTCCGTGATCCTATCACGGGCGCGTAGTTGATAGGCGCTCCATCGGCTCTTGGCAAAAACGTCTGATGCGCCTGTACGAATAACGGGCCGATGTAGACGTGATGCACCAAGAGCCAATGGAGTATATCTGTCATGGCTTTGCGGCTACTCCCGGAGCGTTGGCCGCGCTGGAGACGGCGCCTGTACCGCCCGTACCGCCGGATAATGCCTTAGTCGCAATGCCGCCCGCTGCCGCGCCGCCTACCAGTGCGCCTACAGGGCCGCTCGCAATGGCCGCTCCGGCGACCGGGGCGATCAGGACACCACCGCCTATCAGGGCCGCCTTGACGGCATTAGAGGCCAGACTATTGGCCGCTCCCGCCGCGATAGCCTGCCCCTGGAAGGCTTTGACGCCGAGTTCTTTCAAGGTCAAGGTGAAGTTATTGCCTTTCTTGACCATAGTCGCTTTGACGGAGGCGATCTCTTTGCCGTTTCTCACGCGTAAGGCGTAGCCTTCGAACGTATGCGACTTCTGCGAGAATGTCGGCGTAAGATCGTATTCTGCCACGCCTGCATAGTTCAAAGACGCGCATCCTGTCAGGGCCAGAATGGGAAGGAGCAAAAGAAGCTTACTCATCAGTGCCTCCATGATACCCCAGCCTTCAGGCCGGGGAGGTAAGGAGACGGTTTGTCTTTCGTCTCCGGTTGTGATATTATTCCTATATGAACAAGCGTACCATATCTCTGAAGCTTTTGCCTACACCAGAGCAGTCTGCGTCCTTGGCTGATCTGGCGGCTACGTTTGCTCAAGCCTGCGCGGCTATAGTCCCTTTGGTGCAGGAACATCGTTGTTGGAATCGTGTCGCATTGCATCATCTGGCCTATTATCCGGTTCGAGAACAATTCCCGGCGCTCGGTAGTCAAATGGTCTGCCAAGCGGTTCACCGGGTGGCCGACGCCTACAAAACGCTTAAGGCCAACAAAGGTATCCATAAAGACCGCCCTATTCCTGGTCTGACTTTTGGCCCGGCTTCTGTCAATTTTGATAAGCGCACCTACTCGATTCGGGCGAGCACCTTGTCTTTGTTCACCTTGTCGGGTCGTATCAAGGTCGCCTTTACCGGAGGCAGACATCAGCGCAACCTGCTTGCTGGTGGTGCGCCCAAGGAAGCGCGGCTCGTTATCCGTAAGGGAATCTGGTATTTCAATCTCGTCCTCGATCTCCCGGAAGTCTCCCCCATCTCGGGCGGTGGCGTTTTGGGGGTTGATGTCGGGGAAAACAATCTCGCCTCTTCCAGCGCTGGCAGGGTCTGGGGTGGCGACCAACTGCGACACAAGCGCGATATTTACCTTGCCCATCGCCGTCGTCTCCAGTCCAACGGTAGCCGCGCCGCCAAGCGCAAACTCAAAGCTATCTCCGGGCGTGAGCAACGGCATGTGAAACACATCAACCACGAGATCAGTAAAGCCATTGTTGCCGAGGCTTTGTCCTCTGGAGCCAGCGAGATTCGCATGGAAGACCTGACGCATATCCGGGAGCGCATTAAGGCCGGTAAGCGCGTCAGAACGAGACTGCACCGTTGGGCTTTTCGGCAACTGCAAGACTTTGTGGCCTACAAGGCGCAAGGGGCCGGTCTCGCTGTTGTCTATATCAACCCCGCTTATACGAGCCAGACGTGCTCGGTGTGCGGGGAAATTGGAAAACGGGTGAAGCATAGCTTCTCCTGTTCTTGTGGCAACCGGGCGCACAGTGATGTCAACGCGAGTCGCAACATAGCTTGGTTTGCGGAGCCTATCGGCACCGCAAGGGGCGGCAATGTAACCCGTCCTATATTCGCGCATCGCGGACTCCGTGGTGTAGTGAAAAGCCCCGTCCTTTAGGTCGGGGAATAGTTACCTGTTGGTGTAGTGGTGGGCGCTCCGGTAGGCGCTCCGGTAGGCGAAAACACAAACGCCCTTGTCTTATGAAGCTGCTCTAGCCATATAGGATACGGGATCATATGGATTCCCGCATCCTTGGCGCGATGGTGCGTCATGCACAAGACGCGGCAATTATATTCCGAGTCCACGAAGTCGGACGGTTCCTTAAACGAGGACCAGTCAAAGTCCGTGAAATAGGCTTGCATCTTTTTCCAGTCAATCGAATTGGCATACGCCCATTCAACGAACCAGTGATGCACTTCGCGGTTTTCGCGTGAGCCGCAGACCATGCACGGCTTATCATCCTTGTCGATAAGCGTATGTTTTGTCTCCCGGAACAAGGCCGATTCCGTGCGCTGGACGTGTTCCGGGTAGAACACGTCAACCGTGAGCGTTTCCTTGTATTCGTGTTCGCCAGTGGCGGACGTGTCTGTCAGGTCGCTCACGGCTTCTGTTCCGTCATGCTGGCTTGGTTAGCCGTTACTGTTGGTGTTTCTAGTCCTTGGCCGTTGGCTGGGCCGTTGGCTGGGCCGTTAGCTTGGCCGTTGGCCGCCGTATTAGCCGACAGAATATGATAAGTAGACCGCCCGCTTATGATTGCGGCCAGCGCAATAATGAACGTCTGCGCCCCTGGCTTTGTGGTATCTCCCATGATGATGAGAGCGCCCCATGCGCCGAAGGCGAAGATGTATTCTAGGAGCTTAAGGATTTTTGACATTGGTTTTACCTCAATTTGAACCTGACAGTCGGAATGGGGGAATAGGGATGGCTGATTAAGTCAGCCCCCGGAATCAAGTCGCCGTCCTCTATCATTTTGACGATTTCTGCCGCGTGTCCGGCTTTGAGCATGTTCACCAAGCCGTTGTTACATGCACTGTCGGGGTGCATCAGGACGACGCGGGCGACGGAATCCGAACCGAACGGATGGGGGTGCGTGTGCATATCCGTGTCCTTGTAGTCCACGGTTATCTCGACTTCGCCCCGTTCTTTGGTGAGTTCCCCTTTGAGATAAGCCAGCCTGCGGGCCTTGTCCTTCATGGCTTCGGAGAAGATGACACCATCTAACATGTCCTGGTAGACAAGAGGCTTACCAGATTTCGAGCGGTGCGTCGGGACGATGGAATGCGGCCCATGATGCGCCCATGTCGGATCGAGCGCGGCAGAGATACCGACTATCTTGCCTTGTTTGTCAAAAGCAACGTAGACGAAGGCTTCCCCGAAGTTGTAGGGAGGGGATGAGTTGATGTAGTTTTCGTTAATCCAGG
>JAEHJW020001504.1_pt2 | contig 14708 bp, 14 predicted proteins | sample 9271431 | NCBI WGS metagenome assembly JAEHJW02
AGGGAGAAACAAGGATGTCCCCCCCCCCCCCCCCCCCCCGGTAGAGAGGGTTCCATCCTGGAGTCGGGCCAGGCAAGAAGTATGCCGTCCCTCCAGGCCGCTCGCGCCGGAAGGACCGCGCGGGTTGGATGAGGGCGGGACTCTAAGCTGGATGGATGCCGAGGAGCGGCTGACGGCCGCGAGAGTCGGCTCAGTGAGGGCGCGGCGTGGGCTTTCGCGGTATGTCGGACTTTTCTAGCGGATCGACGGGGCCGGCGGGTCGTCCCCAGGCCTGCGAGGCCGACTCGGCTTTTTCGATGGCTGAGCAACGCGGCAGCAGGCGGCGCTGTTGCGCCTCCGATGCGGCGCTCCACAGCGCACGGCGCGCGGCGGCGTGTCGCGGCTGGGCGAGCAACACGTCCAGTCGATCCAGCATCTCGGTCGTTTCGCTGTCTTCCGCAACGGCGAGGTCGGCACTGTCCGCCCATGTGGATTCTTTCAGGCCGTTGATCCGTCGCGGATCAGCGCCCTTTTCAATCAGGAGTACCACGGATTCCGCCGCGAAGGGTTGGTACGTTCCATCGAAGAGGTAGTGCAGGGCCGTGCGACCGCAGTCGTCCCTGCGGCTGGCGTCGGCACCGGCCCGGAACATGGCGCGCAGCGTGGCGGGAAAACCGCCGATCGCCGCGGTCATCAGCGCCGTGCACCCCTCCGGGTCCGGATGGTTGACGTCGGCACCGCGTGCCACCAGGCGCGCGATCAGGCCGGGGGAGTTTTCGTCGGCGGCGCGATCCAGGACCGACCATCCCTCGTGATCGCGCGCATTGGGGTCGGCGCCGGCGTCGATGGCGTCCAGAACGGTGGGCCAGTGGACGGCGCGATCGGACGCGATGGCCTTCAGCAAACGCCTGGTCGCGGCGGGGTTGAACGCTTTTTTCTGTTTTTGTTCCGTTGGTCCGGGATGTCGCATGGTCGCTTCGGTAGGGTCGCTGTCGTGGCGATGGTGGGCGGTGATGCGCCACCATTCTATCGCATCCTGGTGATTTCGCCAGGCTCCCCGATTTCATGTTTGTGCCATCGGTTGACAAAGCCGCTTCACGAACCCTGGGTGTTGTGTCCAGACATGATCGTCACCACAACAGGCGATGGCACCGAGACAGGTTTGCCAACAAAGTGGATGGGCACGCCTGATTCGGGCGGATCAGGGGCGCGGGCGGGCGAGGGTGGGACGCGACCAGGCCACGCCTGCCGGGGTGGCGGCGACCGCCAGCGTGGATGCCTTGAAGGCCACGGCGGCGCGGGTCAGGCCCTCGGACGTCGGCTTTCTCATGAACGCCGGGGTGAAAAGAATCTGCGGGTGGACACCCATCCAGCGCGACCAGCGCTGGATGAAGCGGTCGCGCAGGGGTGAGGCGGGGAGATCGCGCAAACGTGCGGCGGCGTCGGCCATGGATGGATGCATGTTCCCGATATTCATGAGGGCCGTGTCCACCGCGGCCAGGAGCGGCAGGCGAACGGCGTCGAGGTCCGATCCATAGTCGTGGTAGCCGCGGTTGCGACGTGGCGCGTGGCGTTCGTGAATCCGGTAGGCGTGATGAAACATCTGCATGTCCGGCATGCTCTGCATGAACGCGGCATGCAGCATGGCCATGGTCGACCACCAGGTCACCAGGGTGGCAGTGGTCACCAGCACCGGATCATCGGTACGTGTCACGTCCCAGCCATGGACCCGGCGACTCCAGGTCGCCCAGGCGGCGATCACGCCGGAGGGCATGCTGGAGGATGCCGGATTCCAGTTCTGGGCGGCGAGCGCACTCTCGAAGCCTTCCCACAGACGATCCAATGCCCGCCAGGTGCCGTCGCGGTTGGCTTCCGTGATGACGGGCCGTCCGTTGCCCTCGAACAGCGCAACCGGTGCGCGGGCGTCCCATCCTCCCGGCGGGTGCCATTGCGGCCAGGTCGTCCTGGCCCAGGCTTCCCAATCCTCCGGCCAATCCGGGACGGCTGGATCTTGACGCGACATCTGGGCCAGCGGTGGTGGGTTGGCTCGCCAGGCGGCACGCAAATGCCCCTCGAAGAACGGCTGGGTGCCGGCGAGCATGGCGCCATGGAACGGCGACGGGCGTGGGATGGACCAGCTCGGACGCTGGCTCGGACGGCTGGCGCACCAATCGCGGCCCCACCCCTGGTCGTGGGTCACCCGGTTCCAGGCGCGACGCAGCGCGTCGACCTTGACGTGGCTGTGGCGGCCGGCGATGTTGTCCCTGATCTCGTCCAGGGCGGCGCGGTCGTCTGGATGGATGGTGGCCGCCGGGTCATCCCGAGGGGGGTCCGGAGCCGTTGGGGTTTCCTCAACGGCGCGCCCGAGCCGTTGCAGACCCGCATGCCACCAGGTCGCGGCTTCGGTCGCAACGATGGCCGAGTCGCCCGGTTCCGGCCAGTGCACACCCCACTGGGCGTATCGTTCCCAGACAGCGGCGTTCATGTCCGGCGCGGCCTGCAGGAGGTCGGCCCAGAACGCCTGACGGCGCGCCTGCGTGGCGATACGCTCCGACATGGGCGTCGAGGTGGCCTCGTAGCGGCTGACCGGCGCCGAGCGGGCCGACAGGGGGGCGGCGGCGATCAGTTGTTGGGTCAGCCAGCGCACCCAAGCCGGACGGCCGCATGGATCGCGGGCGCTGGTTGCCCACCAGCGCAACAGGGTCGCTTTTTTCCGGTTCCGGACCGGGTCCGGGTCGACTTCTTTCGGAACGCTCCAGCCTGACCAGCGCGACCGGACCTTATCCTGCTCCTCCGGAGTCAGGGCAGCGCTGAGACGGTCCCGACCGGTCAAGTCGATCAGGTCGCTCCAGGTTTCCAGAACCGCACCCGGGCGCGATATGTGCACCATGGCCGACACCTGTCCCTTCGTGGCGCAGGCGGCCAGGCGCAGGGCCGCCCAGGCGACGTCTTCCAGGGCGGAAGGTGTACCGGCGTTTTCGGTGGTGGGTGCCGCTTCCTCGATCATCGCGTCCGATTTTCCCAACGTTTTTCATGGTCGAGCCGACGTCGGGCCTGTTTTCAGTCTACCGGAAGACCCCGGCGGTGCAAGGGTGGGTGCGGTCTCGATCCATGGGGGCGAGCGCGATTCATCGTTGCGCCGCCGCGGTGTCAATCGGGGTATCGGTGTTTGGTCAGGTGTGCGGCGAAACCATCCGAGTCGGCACAGTGGCAGGCCGCTCGACCTCGGCCGCCATTCCGGTGGTGACTTCGGGGGCGGCCTGAGGATCGATCAGACGCTCGGCGGCGGCCTGCGCCTGATCCTCGGGCAGCCCCGCCTTGACCAGCAGATGCGCCTGGGCGCTGATCAGGCTGGCGCGCAGGCCGCGCACGAGGGTCGCGAAGCAGGTCCGGTCCAGGTGCCCGGGCGACCAGAATGGCGCGGGGGTCCAGATGTCGCGGGTGGTGCGATCAGATAGCCCGACCCGGAATGTGGCCGAGGTCGCATCGGCACGCAGGGTCGCCTGCCAGGACCAATCCCGCTCGGTACCCAGAACGCGGTGCCAGGAGGCCTCGATTTGGTATCGCGCGGGTTGCTGGCGCGACCAGCGTGTCGGCGAGGGGTCTTCGGGGACTGGACACGGGGTTACGTACACGGTCACGGGACCCAGGGGCGAGTCTGGGTCCAAGCGTGCGATTTCCTGTTCCAGCGCCTGGGCGGCGGCCACCCAATCGGCTTCGTTGGCGCGCGGGTGCAGGCCACCGAGCAGATCGACCAGGTGGGCGGGTGGTGTGGCGTCGTCACGGCGCGTGGCGGCGCGGGCGGACGCCGGATGGCGTGCGCGATCCCGAATCGGCATGGACATGGGCGGCTCTCCTCAGGCGTGCAGCGATCGGCGGGCGGCCGGCAACGGGAATCGCGGGCGGCGGATCACGGGGCGCGGCTCCGGGCGGCGATGGCGGTTTTCGGCGGGCGTCAACGGCGACCAGGTCTCATCAACCCAGTTGCCCCAGCGGTCGCCGCATACGGGGCGAACCGACCAGATCGTCTTCAGGAGTTCGGCATCGACGGCGGTGGCGGCCCATTCCAGATCGTTGGCGCGCGTGCGCAGGACATGGTCCTGGTCGGGCACGCACACGGCGCGCGCCCCAACATGACGGGTACGCGTGTGCTGGACCATCTGGCGCAGATCGGCCGGAAGCCCGTGCAGAGCGGTGACATTGCCGCGCAGCAAGGCCTCCAGAAACCGTGCGTGCAGCGCGCGGTCGCCGCGCAGGTTGAAGGTGGTCAGGGCGCGCGGATCATCGGTCCAGCGTACGCGCAAGGCGAGGGGCGCGGCGGACGCGTCAACAGGCAGGTTGTTCATGGGTCTCTCGGGTTGGATGGTCAAGGGAATGTCCGGCACCGGTACGGCGCACGGCGGATGCAGGCACGCAACCGCGTTGCGGTACGCACCGATCCATTGCATCCTAGCAGGAGGGGCGGCGTGGCGCAAGCCCCGGATGGCGCGGGCGAACCGGTGGCGATGACGTCAACCGGCGCGAGGTGCGTCATGTCGACGGGCGCGGGGCTTGTCGGGCGCGGCGGCGTTCGGACGGGATGGCGTGAATCCCCATCCAGGCGGCAGGGCGCGGCGCGCCTCCTCGTCGAACGGCGGCGCGGGTGAAACGGAATCCGGCGGCGGCGCGGCGGCCGGCTGGCGTTCGCTGGACGGCGGGGGGGCGACGTCCGGGAGGGCCTGACACCACAGTGCCAGACTGCGGCGCGGGTCGGTGAGGGGCAGCCGGGCGGCGTGCGCGCCGACGAGGCGAGCCACCGACGGAACCCGAGACAGGTGGTGATTCCACCAGGCCAGATCGGCGTCGCGGTGTCGCCACAGCGCATCCAGGACGGCTGGGGCCACCAGGGCACCTGGAGCCGGGCGGGCGGTCCATCCGGCGTCGTGATGGCGTGGCGGCGTACCGCGGGCGCGCAGGGATTCCTCGCGCCAGCCGCGGTGCCAGCGTTCGGGGACCGCCAGCATGCTTTCGTGGACGGTGACCGCATCGCAGCTCATGAGGACACCGGCGGCCTGACACAGAGCGGCGGCCCACAAGATGCGATCGGCGAAGGGGACGTGCGCCCAAGCCTCCATGGGCGAGACCTCGGGTCCCAGATCCAGGCCGGCGGCGCGCAGCTGGCGGGTCAGGGTGGTGGCGGCCGGGTCCTCGACCCAGGCGTCCAGCAGACGCGCGGCCTGCGCAGCCATCGGCGGCGGGATGGAGCGAGTATCCTCGGCACGCATGCCGGAGGTCTCGCGCAGGGCGGCGCGCAGGCCCAGAGCGGCCAGGGCGGCCTGCGGGATGCCGTCCATGTGGCGCAGGGCCTCCTGGGCGGTGTGGAAGCCGGCGCGGTCCAGACCGTGCGCCAGCCGGGCTTCGACCCAGTCCTCGACGGAGGTGTCGGCCCACTCCTCCAGCGGCGGCGGGCATAGGGGGCGCACGAAGGCCCATTTCACGACGGGCAACCGGATGTCGACCATGACTTCACTTTAGCAGATTCCGCGGCGGGCGCGAGTCGGACGGTCTGGGGAGGCCGCGCAGCCGTTTGACTCTCCTGTCGCGGCTTTGAATGGGTCATGGCTTCTGGATGGATTCCGAAATGACCCATCCGGGAACGCCTGACGTCCGCGAGAACCGACTCAGCGCACGCGCGACGGCTTTCGCGGTACGTTGGGGTTTTTCTGGTGGATCGACATGGCTGGTGGGTCGTCCCCAGGCTTGCGAGGCCGACTCGGCTTTTTCGATGGCCGAGCAACACGGCAGCCTAGCACGGATGGACATGGTTGGCGACCGGTTCCTGATGCGGATGGTCCGTGCGAATTGCATGGCGCGGCGGTCATCATGAAGCGTGGTCATACTTCGTCATGCCTCGTCCATGGCGGTTTCCTCGTCTAAAGCTAAGGGCTTACGCGACAGGTTCGGTCATGGGGTCTGTCGTGCTGTTGCGGTGGTGGGCGGTGATATGTCGTCAGATTTACTCATGGCCTCGTTTCCTACGGATTTCTGTGGTGCTGATTGTGCCTTCTGTTGGCGGCATTTCTGAAGGTATTCTGCAGCGGCCTCCTTGTCTACCCGAACGGGGTCGATGCTTTGGTTTGGGTCGTCGTTGATAAACTCTTCAACTGGGCTTTTGTCGTAAGTGGCTTCGGACGTCTTGCAATTGCGCTCATAGGTTTCGAAAAACAGCGCCAGCGTCTCGGCGTCGCTCTTGTTCTGGGCATCACCGATGAGCCACGCCAGGTCGAGGGCCGTTCTCCGTAGAATGCGGGCGGACGACAACAGGTTGTGCGCGGACTTCTTGTGCGCCTCCACGGCCTTGCGACGGCGCGACGACTCGTAGATCATCTCGGTGTTGCGCCGCACGTCGGCTTCGGTTCGCAAGCGCTGAAGTTTGGCGGCCATCAAGATGGGGCTGATGCCCTCGCTCATGGATGTCTCCCAGTTCCTGTTTTGCGATCCGCAATGCGGGTAGTGGTCATTTTAGCACGGATGGACATGGTGGGCAACCTGGTTGAGCCCTGGTGGTCCGCGCGAAACGCGCAGCGCGGGACGGGGGCCGTCATGAAACATTGCTACCTGTGCCTGGATTTTGCTTGGGCGTCGAGGGTGCCGCGGTGGCCGCCATCTGGAGTCCTGCGGTGACGATGTGGGCGGGCGCGGTGGCCCGGATGGCGCCGGCCGCGTCACGGTAGGGCGCGGTGGCACTTTCCAGGTACGCCTGCTCGGCGGCGGGTCCCTGGACGCGGGCGTCACGCTGGCCGCGGTAGAAGTCCATGGCGTTCTCGGCGGTCAGCAGGGTAGCGGCGGCGGCGATGTACGCAGGGGCGTCGGCGTTGAGTTGTCCGTCGGCGGTCATGTGCGGCTGCACGGCGGCGGCCAGGAAGTTCTTGTAGGCGGACGGGTTGCTGGCGGCGGCTTTGGCCGCGCCGGCCGCGCCGGCGGCGAACGAGGCGGCGGCGGAGCGCTCGGCGGCGCTCGGGCGGCGGCCCGAGGTGGGATCGGGCACGCCGCTGGCGATGGCACCCGCGGATTTTTGCAGGCCCGACATGAACGAGCTGCGGGTCCGATTCAGCGTTCCTTCCGCTTGGCCGAAGCTGCTGGCAATCTGGTTGGCGTCGGCGCCTCCACCCATGACGGCACCCAGACCGCCTACGGAGGCGACGGCCTCCGATCCCGATTCCAGCATGGAGCCGTGCCGTTCCTGGAGTGCGCCGGTATTGCTCTTGAGGGCTTCGCGGTTTTTTTGCTGGTTGGCATTGACGCCCTGACCGACGGCCTTGGCGGCGCTGCCGGCGGCTTCCTGGCCCTGGCGGATGGCCATGATGCCACCGGCCATGCCGGCGCTGATGCCACCCTCGCCGTGCTGAGCAACCTCGCCGATCTGCGTGCGGCCGCCGATCATGCCGAGCACCTTGTCGTTGATGCTGTGGATCAGGCCGAACACCATCTTCACGATCTGGTACAGGATGACGGTGTAGATCAGCACCGACATCAGCATGGGAATGGGGTTGCCGGCGTCGTGGCCGAGGTTCATGGTGTACATCATGAAATCGCCGATGGTGGCGTTGACGATGCTGGCGATCGGTACCATGATCACGATCGAGATGACCAGTCCGATGACCAGCAGCGAGGGGGTCAGGAACAGCGAGAGGATGGCCATGTAGCCCTGGCCGGCGCGGCCCACGAACCCCTCTCCGTCCGGAAAGATGTGGGCCAGGCCCCAGATGGGAGCAGCGAATACCAGTTCGATGAGCATGAACAAGAAGCCAGCGATGGCCATCATCCAGTAGATGTAGGGCATGGCCGGGATGTAGTATTCCAGCGTCAGTCCCGGCACCAGCGCCGACATGCCGACGATGATGAACATCTGCGCGATTGTCCCGCCGCCGAGTGGAATGAAGGCGGTTCCTGCGGCGGCGGCCAAGGCACCCCAGGCCACCTCCGTAAGCTTACCGCCGATGCCGGTCATGACCATGATCGGGTTTTCATTGCCGTTGCCCAGCCATGTGACCCAAGAGGCCGCGCTGGTGTTGAAGGATTTCGCCAGATGGGCAATGTCGGGGTCTTCTTTCGTGGCCCCTGTGGCTGTGACGTTTGGCGAGCCGCCCTGGGCGGCGACCTTGGCAGCGGCGCAAGCCTGTTGATCCTGGTTCGTTGCTTCAGGAGAATAGTATTGCCCCGAGACGTTCGGCATCCTGTCCATTCGTGCGTTGGCACAGGCCTCGGCACCGCTGGCGGTCAAGCCCGCTGACGCACTCGACAGTCCCGTGTGCTGCCACAGGTTATATTGATTGGCCACACTGACGGCGATGCTGTTGGCGGTGGGGGTGATCCCCGACTGGTATTGGGTTGGATTTGAGACGGACGGCGAAACCGACAGCGCAGTGCTCATGGCGCTCTGCAGCTGGGTCAGCATCATATAGAACGACCCGGCATCGGCCATGCCGACCTGGTTGGCGTTCTTGACCAAGGCCTGGGTGACTGGCGAGCTGGCCTTGATGAAGTTGGTTTCGGCTAGGCCCTGCATGTCTTTGTCGTAGGCATTCAACAGGGTGGGTACCGTCCGCCGCAGGAACCGCCTTTTGGTGAATTCGGTGAGCGCCGATCCCTGGGCTTGGCCGGTCACGATGCTCTGGGCGATGGGGGTGACGTCAGACAGAACCTGAGCCATGAAGCCCTGGACTGTGCTCTGGACGGCCTGGATGACCTTGTATTGGCTGAACTGGCTGAGGCCGGTCACGCCGCCGACGCCTGGGATGGTCCCGAAGGCCTGGGTTACCCCTGCGGAGGTGGCGGGCCACTGCACCACGATGCGACCGCAGGCATCCGGGTGGCCGGGGCCGCCGAAATCGATCACCAGATTTTTCCCCAGCCAGGTTACGTTGGCTGTGGAAGGTGGCTTGACCCAGGACTGGGTGACCGCGTAGGTCGTGTCCTGGTTGGTGGCGGTCGCCACGGCCATGCTGAGCGGCTGCACACCGTGCAGGGGCGGTTGGCCTGGCAGGTTCCGGTTGTGGTTGTAGACGCAGGTTTCGCCGATCAGCATCTGCTCGATGGCGGCGGTCATCTGTTGGCGCGCGTCGGGCTGCATGTACACGGGACCGAAGAGGTTCGGCGAAGCCAGATAGGCACTCCAGAGGGCGTCACCAGCGCCGATGCCCTGGACGGCCAGCCAGACGACGAGCCATTGCAGTACGCAGAATGATTTGCCGATGACCGGCATGATGGCGGCGCTGCCCAGGGCGGTGCGGGTCGCAATCCAGGGTGCCGACCAGGTCTTGCCCATGAACTGGCCGTCCTTGGCCGAGTTGAAAATACCCACAAAGAGCGTGTAGGTGACGATGACGCCACCCAGCATGAGTACGATGGCGTTGAACCCTGCCGCCAGGGCCGCGATCGGCGAGGACGTTCCGGAGCCGACCAGCGGACCGAGAACCTTGTCGAAGAACAGGTTCATCAGCAGGTCGTGCGGTGGCGGCGTGAACAGATTGGGCAGGGACGGCGCGGCCTGTGCGAAGGCGCTGACGGGCACCAGTCCCGCCAGCAAGGCCAGAGCGGCGGCCCCCATGCTCCGGAAGCGGGTGCGGCGGCGTGGCGCGGTCGGCGTCATTGGGCGAGGTTCGTCGTGCTGGAGAGCTGGCGCATCTGCGCGGTGGTGACGGGCTGCATCGATTGCTTGAGCAGGGCCGACAGCAACAGGTTGGTGGTGTCGAGGCGTTTCAGCATCAGCCATTGCAGGCGCAGCTGGACGGCGGCGATCTGGGTTTGGCGCAGTTGCAGCGTCGAGGGGTTGATGGCGGCGCGGGCCAGGCTGGAATCGTCCGCGTAGGCCTGAGCGACCTGGACCTGCAGGATCATCTGTTCGGAGGGCGTGACACCTTCCGCCTTGGCCAGCGGGATGTTGAACAGGCGTGCGTATTCCTGCGCGAAGGAGGCACTGTTGAGGCCGGGGCTGGTCCAGTCCTGGGCGGCGATGCTGCCGGGCGGCACGCCCATGGTCATGGCCAGCTTCTGGCTGGGGGCCAGGGCAACGAGAGATCGCAGCAGGTTGTACTTCTGTAGGTTGGCCATGAACACGGCGCCGGCGGGCGTCTTCAGCACCGTATCGGGCGGCTGCGCGACCAGGCCCGGCAACAGGTTGTTGATGGCGGCCTGCGCGTCGCCGACCTGGCGGGTGTTCAGTGTCGGCAGGGGTGGGGTGGCCGGCACCGAGGCCGGGTTGCCGGTCTGGGCCGGGGTGCCGGCCAACGCGTCACCCTTGAACAGCGAAAGAATCGTCTGGCTGGCCATGGGCGCCTTGCCCACGCTCTTGCACCAGGGCAGCTTGCGCAGATTGACGTCATTGTAGGAGCAGGTGCGCGGTGCGGCGGCCAGCAGGTTGCCGATGGTCGCATCCAGCGGCGGGCGGTTCTGGTCGACGGTGTAGGTGCCCTGGGCGGCAAGCATGGTGGATCCCGTGGCCGCGTAGCCGTCGATGGCCGCGTTCATGGCGAGCTGCGTGACCCCGGCGCAATCGGCCTGGGCCTGGGTGGCATCGGGGCTGTTCGCCAGGGTGGCATCGATCGACTTTTGCTTGTACCACTGCAGTTCCGCATTTTTCTGCTGGGTGGTCAGCAGCGTCGAATCGAAGGCTTTCTGGTAGCCGAGCTTGTTGTCGATGGACACCAGCGTTTGAATGAGGCCATTACCTGGCGAGACCGGAGCCCCCGTTGACAGCAGGGCGTCCAGATAAGGGTCGGTCAGCTGGGCATGCGCCAGCGGGCTGGTCAGAGTGACTAGACCCAGCAGAGCCGTCAGGGCGGTGGCGCGGTACTTCCGGGTGATCACCGCATCCTGGTGCGCGCGCATGGTCAGCCTCCACTCTTGGCTGGTGGTGGTGAGCCACCGAACAGGTTCTGGATGTTGCTCCAGGACACGGGGGGCTGGACGGCGGCGGGCGGCGGGTTGATCTGACCCCCGCTGCCGCCCAGGAATCCGGAACCGCCCAGGTTGCCGCCGGGACCCAGGTTGATGGGCACGGGCGGTACGCCGAAGCCGGCGCCGCCGGCGCCCTGGTTCATGTTCACGCCGTAGACCGGGGCGCCCGGGATACCAGTGTCGAAGGAGACACTCTGGTTCAGCCAGGACGTGTTCTGCTGGATGATGCTCTGGGCCATGGCGCAGGCCGTGTTGATGATGTAGCTTTCGGCGCTGTTGAGCAGCTGGTCGATGCTGGGGATGGAGAAGCCCATGTTGGGCCACAGGGAACCGACGCAGTTGTTGGCGATCTGGCTGGCGTTGTCGCCCTGGAAGACCCGCTGCAGGATGGGCGTGGCATGGGTCTGGGCGGCGGTCTGGGCGGTGGTCGAGGCCGCCTCAACCTTGGTGATTGCCTGGATCGAGCAGGGGCTATTCTGGGCCAGTGCATTGGATGGTGGAGCCTGACCGGTGGTGGTCGCGGTAACCGAACCGGGATTCAGGCTCAGCGTACCCGAGCCATTGCCGCCGGGCGGCGGTTGTGCGACCTGAGCCAGGGCCGGCGCGGCGGCGCCCAGCAGCAGCAGCGACAGTAGCCCCACCCCCACGGCGCGCCACGGGTGGCGGCAGGTGAGGAGACGGCGGACCGGATGGCTGCGGGGGTGAGTCATGGAAACTGTTCACATGGGTGCTTGTCCTTCACGCTAGCAAAAATCGCGGGACTGTCGAGGGGTGACGGGGGGTCGAGGCGCTCGACGCGGGCGCGATGAAGGCGGACGACGGGCCAGCAGTCGCTCACCATTTCGCAGGTCAGCGCCAGGGCCAACGACGGTTCGGGCGCGGCGAGGCGAGCCTCGATCTGGACGGTGCCAGGGTGGGTGTGGGCGGCTGGACAACGCAACCATGACCCATGGGTTCCCTCCAGATGGCGGCAGGCCTCTTCCGGGTTTCCCCAGGCGTCTTCCCAGAGTACGGTCAGCTCGACTTGATGCAGGGGCCAGCGCGCCATCGGCATGCGGGCGGGCGGTGGCCGATGGGCGGCGCGGGCCCTGGATTCGTCGAGCGACATGGGATCGTTCCGTGATGGGCGGCGAGGCAGGTTACGGCGGCGGGCGGGTTTGTCCAGTGCCGATCGGCGGAGGCCCGCAGATGGCGTCAGGTCGTGGTGTAGACAGGGGGGTTAAGCGTCAGGGTGTAGGTGCCTGCCGCAGTGGGATCGCCCAGGCCCAGTACGGCGCCGTTGGCATCGAAAGCCAGAGTCAGGTCAACCTCCCATACCTCGCAATAGAACAAGCTGAATCCGTTGCTGCACACCCAGGTGCCATCGTCCACGAACGACGGGGCCAGGCTTGCGTACAGCCGCGACGTGGTGGGCGGAAGGATCGCCTCGACATCGCCGGCGGGCGCGGCGGGCGTGCTGGTGATGGTCGCGTGCAGGCGGGCTGGCGTGCAATGGGTATTGGTGACGATGGCGTCGTATCCGGTTTCGGTCTCCACGATGGGCGAGGCGGTGGTGCCGGGGACGAATCCCGGGGCGGCGCCGCTCAATCCCGGCGGCGCCGAGGCCGCCGTGATGTTGGCCACGCCGTGGGCGAAGGCCGGCGTGGGGGTCAGATCCAGCGTCGAGAGCGTCCAAGACCCCGGTGACGGCGTGATGCCGACCTGGCTACCGACATCGCTGGCGTAGAAGACGCAGGCGCCGCCGGCGGCGGCGGTCATGGCTGGGGGTGGCAGGGCGCGGGCCGTGGCGAGCCGTCCGGATGCGGGCGCCAGTGATGTGGTCCTTGGTCGCGGGCCCAGGATCGTGATACCGCCCCGCGCGCTGGCGGTGGGCGCGGCGAGCGCCAGCATGGCCCACAACAAGGCGAGCGCCGTGACCGGCGCTCGCCCGATGGTCCGATGGTCACCCCTCATGGCGCGATCAGGTGCTGGTGGCGGTCACCACGATGGTCGCGCCGCTGTAGGTGCCGGCCGACTTGGCCGCGCCGAGGTTCAGCACCATGGACACGTCGCCGTACACGGCGGCAGATGCCGACAACCCGGTGCCCGCGGAGAGCGTCGTGAATCCGGTGCCCGGGGTGGAGAGACCAATGGTGGATGTGGAGTCGACCGTGTTGGTCAGGGTGGCGGTGCTGCCGCTGCCGAAGGCCACGGTCACCGACGTGGTACCGGGCGTGGCGCCGGGCGTGTCGATGGCGCGTACACTGAACGCGTTGCTGATGTCCAGCGGTACCGCGGTGACGCCGTTGCCCGTGGTGGCCAGGGCGGCGTTGGCGGTCAGACTGGTACCCGCCACGGCGGCGGTGAGGGCAGCGGTGTTGGCGCTGTTGCTGGGACCGCCCGACAGGGTGGACAGCGCGCTGGAGGGGATGGTCAGGTTGATGGTGCCATAGTAATCCAGCACCACGGCCGGCTGCAGGATGACGTTGAACGTGGTGGTGCCGGTGGCACTGGCGGCCTGGGTGGCCGGTGCGAAGCCCATGGCCAACAGGGCGGACAGCAGAGCGATGCGCAAGATAGGACGGTTGACCATGGTGGTCTCCTGAATGACCTGTGAATGTGTGGGTGGGTAGATGTGACTTGGAACACACTACAGGAACTTCAGCGCCTGTCAATCCGTGATCTACGGCGCGTTTTGACTATCTTGATTTCATCGGAGAAGATGGGTGTCGCCGGCGCCTTCTCGGTGGAGAGGGTTCGGTGTTCCGCCGGGGTGGGCGTGGCCACGGCGCGACGGCCCGCCCTGGCTCGATACTGCGCCTGCGTACGTACCCGGGACACGGTCCGGCACCCTGCTTGGGTGGCTGGCTGTGGGTACGGCACCTAGAGTCCCGCCCTCATTCCACCCGCGCCGGAAGGACCGGCGCGGGTGGTCTGGGGTGACGGGTCCACGTCTCTTCGGCCCTGCCCAGCACGCATCCGGTCGACGGATGCGTCGGCACGCGTCCCGGAACACCGGGACGCGGTCAGGCCTCGAACGGCGGCCTGGGTACGCGCTTCGGTGTCCCGGAGCACGTCCCGCAGTCCGCCTCGTGCACAGATCGCGCGCAGCTCCGGATGGAGATGCGCGAGGTCTTGGGCCCTCTCGGCCCGTAGCCGACGTCGAGCGACGTCGGAAGAGTCCGCGGCCGGAGTGGCCGCGGTGGACGACGGGACCGCATGGATCCCGCCGGCACCGGGGACGGAAGTCCCCGGACAGGACAACGGGTCGGCGGAAGCCGACCCGGATGAATCCGGCGAATCGAGTACGTCGTGCGAATCCTGGAACCGGCGCAGGCCGTCGGCCAGGATGTTGCGCGCCGCGTTGACGTCGCGATCGTGGTCAGCGCCGCAGACCGGACAGGTCCACGCCCGGATCGAGAGGCCGTCGAGGCCCTTCAGGTTGCGGTTCCGGTAGGTACATCCGGGGGTCGAGCAGGCCTGGGTGGTCGGCGTGAACCGCCCGGCGCGTACCAGCAGATGACCGCGGGCCGCCATCGCCTGCTCCAGGAAACCGACGAAGCGGCCCCAGGCCAGATCATACGCACTTCCGGCCAACGTCCGGTTGCGCGCCAGGAAGGCGAGATTCAGGTCTTCCACGGCCACCACGGCGGAACGGTCGGCGACCCGGACGTGCAGCCGGCCCAGCGCGTGGGCCGTCTTCCGCCAGCGGTGGCTGCCGTGCTGCTGCCGCTGCAGTTTCTGCTGCAGGAACCGGATCCGGTTCGCGCAGCGTCTCAGGTACCGCTGCCGGCCCAGTTCGCTGTGGACAC
>JAEHJW020008754.1_pt1 | contig 14704 bp, 7 predicted proteins | sample 9271431 | NCBI WGS metagenome assembly JAEHJW02
GGCCAGGCACGTGCCCGATACCGCCGCCACCAGCGCAGCTCCGACCGAGGTGAGCCCCGATGACGCCCCTGCCCCGGCGCCGCCGTGGCTTGGACGGTCGATCGGCGCCCGGCTGGCGTGGCACGCTCGGCTCCCCTCCCGTGCGCCGGATCGCTCGGTGGGGCTCGTGGTGCGTCGCGGCCAGCGGTTCTCCTCGGCGATCGGGAGGTCGCTCGCCGCGCGCTCGTCGCTCGGCATCCGCTCCGCGGTGACGAGACGAGTAGAGGGCGCGCCGGCGACGGGTCCCGAGATGGCCATCGTGGAGCCGCCCGCCGTGCCGAGGCTTGCGGCCACCCGCGCGGCTGCGCTGGCCGCCGAGCTCGCCCTGAAGGCGAAGGCGCGTGCACGCCTGACGTGGGGCGATCGCGCTGTGCCGCGGGTCGCAGCGGGCACAGGGCAAGACCAGGCCTCCGTCAGCACGCTGCGCGCGGGAACGCTGCCGCGCGCCGCTCTCGCGCCGAGCGCGTGGGGATCGGCTGGTCCGGGAGGCTTCATGGCGCGCTTGCGGTCCGAGGCCCTTCCGGTGCGCCCGCTGCCCGACGTGGCCGCGGTCGGTCAGGTCCTCACGACCCGCGAGGCCCGCCATTCGGATGCGTCGAGGGCTCGACCCCCCCAGTCGCGACCCCCGCGGCCGTCGCTGTCCTCGCTGGCGCGCCAGGCCGCAGGACGCACTGGCACCCCTGCGGACGACGCGGGCCCGGCGAGGGCAGGGGGAACCAGCGCGCCGGCAGGCGACGCGGCCCTTCGCATGGAGGACGCTCGAGACCCAGGCGGCTCCCAGCGGGGTCGAAGCTCCCCGCCGGTCCGGGACGCTCGCTCCGGCGGGGTCAGCCCATCCCCGCCGGTCCGGGACGCTCGCTCCGGCGGGGTCAGCCCATCCCCGCCGGTCCGGGACGCTCGCTCCGGCGGCTCGCAGGGCGACGACCTCGGCCGAAGTGAGAAGAATGGCAAGGCCAGTGCTCGGTCCGAAATGCGGACCGGCCTCCAGGCGGGCGGTTCCGCCGCCACGCTGGCGGGAGCATCCACCGGCCTGCAGACTGGCGGGTCGGCCGGCGGAGCCGTGCTCCTCGCCGAACGCCTTGCGGCTGCCCCTGCGTGGCCGAGCCAACCCGCGCACATCGCGATGGCGATCGGCGAAAGCCTTTCGTCGAGCGGGCCGCGCTGGGTGGCCGACGGCGACAGGGGCCGACCGCGCCGGGGACCGACGGCGCCAGTAGGCGGCGCGCCGCCTCGGGCACCACAGCACATGAGCGTCCGGCGGGTCCCGCAGGCGATGTCGCGGAGCCCCCGAGAGGCGATGTCGCGGAGCACGGCGCGGGACATGGCACAGCTCGTGCCCGGTTTGCCATCGAGCTCAGCGGCACCGTCCGAGGCACGTCGGGGCCTGACCAACCCGCGCCCTGCTCGCCGGCTCGGCGATGCCCCTCGCGATCGGGATCGGCAGGTCTGGAGCGGGAAAGGCGACGTGCGCGCAGTGCCCGAGGCGTCACCGCTCACGACGGCGATCGGGCACCTGCAGTTCGCACGCGACCGCACCGGGACGCGAGTCCAGGCCCGGCGGATGCCGCCGCTCGGCATGGCGCCACCCGCGCCAGGGTCCCTGTCGCGCACGGCGCCCCAGGCGCCCACGTCGCGCACGGCGCCCCACGCGCCCACGTCGCGCACGGCGCCCCACGCGCCCACGTCGGCCCTGTCGTTCTCGAGGCTGGCTCGTGCCGCCGGTGAACGTGAGGAGGTCCGCGCACCGACGGCTGGGTGGGTGGCGCTCCCCTTCACGTCTCGACTGCCGGTCGTCCGTGTGGCGCAGCCTGCGGGGACACTGGGCGAGACGGCGTCGCGCACAGCGGGGGCCGCAGCGGCGTCGGAGGCCAGGCCGTCAGGAACGACGCCGGGAACGGGATCGAGGCAGGGGACGCGGTCGGTGCAGGGAACGGCGTCGGGGCTGGGGCGCGTGTGGGAGCACCATGCCGCCCGTCCGGCCGCCAGGGGCACCCAGAGCGTCCGGGCGGGGAGGCTCGTTGCCGAGCTCGCCAGGCGCGCGCCGGACCCGGTGGTCGCGCTGCCGCCGCGCCTGGAGCCGCTTGCGCGCGCGCTTGGAGGCGCAGGTGCGTTCGAGCTGCGCGCCGGTCCAGCGAGCGCTGCCGCGCTGGCCATTGCCGGGCGTCCTGCAGCGACGATCGGGCGGGTTGTGCACCTCGCGCGCCGGCCCGACACAGCGCCGGCCTCCGTCGGCGTCGTGGCGCACGAGCTTGTGCATGCGAGCCGACGCCGACGCGACCGTGCGGGGGGCGCGTCGACTTCCGCGCCGGTGCCGCGCTTCTTCCACGACGACGTGCACGATCACGAGGAGGGGCTTGCGCGCCGGATCGGCTCGCTCGTCCGCGAGCTGGCCGCCTCCGACGCGGCGCCGCTCGTCCCGGCCGGGTCGTTCGTCGTGACACGTGGCAGCGCCGCACCCGGTCGCGGTGCAGGCGAGGGCCGAGCGCGCGGCGCGAGGGGCGGCGGCGCGAGGGGCGGCGGCGCGACGGCAGGCGGCGCGACGGCAGGCGGTAGTGCCGTGGACGGTGGTGGCCAGGGAGGGGCACTGGGACAGGGACGCAGTGCCTCCTCGTGGGTCCCGGGGCGTGTGGGCGCGGAGAGCCCCATGCGTGTGCGGCCGCCGAACGGGGCCCTGATCGGCACCCGCGGCTCGCCCGGCGCGGGCCCCATACCCCCCGGAGCACGGTTCGCGTCTGCCGGCGCGGGTCCCATACCCCCCGGCGCAGGGTTCGCGTCGCCGCCGAGCAGATCGGCGACGTGGACCGGCCGCGCGCAGACGACGGCGCCAGCGGGGGCGGAGGCCGCTGGCGCGTCGGTGCGGCTCGAATCGGTGGCACGCGTGGACCCCGGGTTGGCCGCGCTCATCGAGAGGGCGAGGGCGGTGGGGATGGGGTCGATGACGTGGGGCCTGCCAGGCCTCCCAGACCTCCCAGGCCGTCCACGTCCCCCTGCCGGCGCCGGCGGAGGTGATCTCGCTACAGGCAGTGCCGGTGGCGGCGCTGGGGCGGCAGGCAGCGCCGTCGGAGACGCCGCCGGCCACGTCTCGCCGGGGTTTCTCCCGGTGCCGCTGCACCTCGGCGCTGCACCCGTGCCGGCCATCGCATCGCAGCTCGGGAAGAAGGGAGCACCCATGGTGGAACCGGTCCCCCCGACCGTACAGCCCTCGAGCGCGCCGGGCGCCGCGGAGATCCTCGAGTGGATCGTCGAGCACGTGGAGCGGCGCGTCCTCGACGAGCTCGAGCGCCGCGGCCGTCGCCACGTCCCCGAGGTCTTCTGATGCCGAGCACAACGAAGGCCTTCCTCCAGACCGAGCGCGGCACAAAGATCCCGTGCCTCTTCAACCCCTCCGAGCTCGTGCTCGCGCAGGCGAACGGCTGGGCCGCCGACGCCGTCCCCGGGCGGGGGGTGCCAACCCTGCGCTACACGGGCGCAGGGTCGGGAGTGCTGCGCCTCACCCTCTTCTTCGACACCACCGACACCGGGAAGCCGGTGACCACGTACACCGCGAAGATCGTGGGGCTCATGGACGTCGACCCCCAGCTGCCGGGGACCTCGCAGGCGACGAACAACGCGCGGCCGCCGTGGGTCGAGTTCCACTGGGGCACGTTCCACTCGTTCAAGGCGGTGGTCTCCTCGCTCGACCTCTCCTTCGAGTACTTCAGCCGCGACGGCACCCCGCTTCGTGCCCGCGCCGCCGTCGTGCTCACCCAGTACCAGGAGACACTGGCCTTCGGGCCGCAGAACCCGACGTCGGGGACGCCGCGGCCGCACCGGGTGCACCGCGTGCAGCCAGGGGAGACCCTCGACCGCATCGCCGCGATGCATCTCGGGGACGCCACCCGGTGGCGGGCGATCGCGGAGGCGAACGGCATCACCGATCCGCTGGCGCTGCGCCCCGGCAGCCTGCTCGCCATCCCGGGGGCGAGCTGATGGCCGACGCGATCACCCTGTCCCCCCGCGTGAGCGTCGGCGGCAGCGCGCTCACCTCGGTGTGGCAGGCGGCGCTCCTCGAGGTGCGCGTGGAGCGCGCGCTCAACGTGCCCGGCCGTGCGACGTTGCGGTTCGTCGACCCGGGGTACGCGCTCTTGGACTCCGGGGTGGTCTCGCTCGGGGCCGAGCTCGACGTCGCGGCGCCCGGCGGGCCGAGCGCGCTCTTCCACGGGATCGTGACCGCGCTCGGTTGCGACCAGCGCGAAGGCGAGCAGCCCGAGCTGGTCGTCGTCGGGTACGACCGGAGCTACGAGCTCGGGCTGACCTCTCAGGTGAAGACCTGGAGCCAGGTCACCGTCTCCTCGGTGCTGCGCGACCTCGTCTCCTCTTCGGGACTCCGCGTGTCCGGGGACAGCGTCGGCCCGTCGGCCCAGGCGTCGCTCGACTATCTGCTGCAGCTGGACACCGACCTCGGGTTGCTCGGCGAGCTCGCCCGCCGGAGAGGGGCGGACTGGTGGGTGGACGGGGCGACGCTGTGCTTCGGGAAGCCCGACGAGCTCTCCGCGAGGCGCGCGACCGTGAAGCTGACGCTCGGTGACGGCCTGCTGTCGTTCTCTGCCCGCGCGCTGCCCGTGCCCGAGAAGGTCTCGGTGATCGGTTGGGACCCGGCGCAGCAGCAGACGGTCACAGGCGTGGCGACGTCCGCGTCCAGCGGGGTCCTGCCCAGCTCGTCGCTCGCCGGAAAGGCGCATCCGAGCGCGAGCTTCGTCGCGGCTGCCCTCGGCGCGCGCAGCGCCGAGGAAGCGAGCACCCTCAGCCAGGCGCTCTTCGACCTGCGCGCCGCGGCGGCCGTCGAGGCGACCGGCACCGCCGCCGGCGACGGAGCCATCGCTCCCGGGGGGCGGGCCACAGTCAGCGGTGCCGGCCCGCTCAGCGGCGAGTACCCGCTCAGCGCGGTGGAGCACGTCTACCGCCCGCGCCGCGGCTTCGTCACCCGCTTCTGGAGCGGGGACCGACGCCCTGCCGGGCTCGTCGAGGACTCGTCGAGGGGGAGCGGCTCGGGCGTCAAGGGCTCGATCGTCGGCCATCACGGCCTCACGGCGGGGATCGTCACGAACATCAACGACCCCACACGCCAGGGTCGCGTGAAGGTCCTCTTCGCAGGGATGAGCAAGGCGCAGGAGAGCGCGTGGGCGAGGATCGTGGCGACGGGCGGGGGCGCTGCACGCGGCAACGTGTTCATCCCCGAAGTCGGCGACGAGGTCTTGGTCGCGTTCGAGGACGGCGACACCCGGGTGCCCTTGGTGCTCGGCGGCCTCTACGGGTCGCAGTCGACGATCCCGCCGCCCGACGTCGCCGACGGCAAGGTGCAGAAGCGCGAGCTGGTGTCGCGCCTCGGCCACACCGTCCGGCTCCTCGACGGGGAGGCCACAGACCAGAAGGCCATCGAGCTGGTCCTGGCCGGCGGGCTCAACGCGGTCCACCTGGGGGCGGACAAGACGACGGTGACGGTGCAAAAGGGCAAAGCTCTCAGCATCACGGTGGGATCGACGGCCATCACAGTTGCGCAGGGCACGGGCGAGGTGTCCATCAAGGCACCGTCGATCAGCCTGCAGGCCGACCAGCAGATCCAGCTGCAGGCGCCCACGGTCACGGTCAATGCCGACACGAGTCTCGAGCTGAAGAGCCAGATGTCTGCGAGCCTCCAGGGGCTCACGGTGGAGCTGCAGGCCGAGGCGAGCATGCAGGTGACCGGTACGCCGGTCATGATCAACGGTTGACAACGGTGCCCTCGTTCGAGCAGCTCCCCGCCAACCGCGCGCACACCGGCGAGCTGGATGCGTCGTTCGTCGGGCGCGGGATCCGCTTCCCGCTCGCCGTCGACGCCAGTGGCTCGCTCTCGCTCGCCGATGCGGGGGAGAGCACGGACAGCGCCATCCGGGTCATCCTCTCGACGGCCCCGGGCGAGCGGGTGATGCGCCCGGGGTTCGGCTGCCGCATCTGGGAGCTCCTCTTCGAGCCGGTGAACGCCAACACCCTGGGGCTCATGGCAGAGGCCGTGCGCCAGGCGCTCGCCCAGTGGGAGCCCCGGGTCGAGGTGGAGGACGTGGCAGTGGTCCCCGACGACGACCAGGCGCTCGTGCGCATCCACGTGACCTACCGGATGCGCGCCACGAACGACCGGCGCAACCTCGTGTACCCCTTCTACGTCATCCCGCGCGAGGCCGCAGCTGCCACAGCGCGCGCGGCGACCGACCGACCCGACAGAGAGCCCGACAGAGAGCAGGCCTGATGCCCCTTCCCGCGCCCGAGCTCGACGACCGCCGCTTTCAGGACGTCGTCGACGAGACCAAGCGCCTCATCCCCCGCTACTGCCCCGAGTGGACCAACCACAACCTCTCGGACCCAGGCGTCGCCTTGATCGAGCTGTTCGCCTGGATGAGCGAGATGGTGCTCTTCCGGCTGAACCAGGTGCCCGACCGGCTGTACACGAAGTTCCTCGACCTCGTGGGCATCCAGCCGTTCCCCCCGTCGGTGGCGCGCACGGATCTCACCTTCTGGCTCTCGACCGTGCGCGACCATCCAGTGGTCGTGCCCGCCGGGACCGTGGTCGCCACGGCCGGCACCGCGGCCGGCGACACGTCGGGCGGCGAGAGCGTCGCCTTCACCACGGTGGAGGACCTGGTCATCGCACCCTTGGAGCCCATGGCCGCCAAGGCCGCCGTGGCCGCGGCCGAGGAGCGCTACACCGACGTGTGGGACGATCTGCGCTTCGAGGGAAGCGACGTGACGTGCTTCGCCTCCGAGCCGCCGGCACCCGGCGACGCCTTCTACGTCGGCTTCGACGGCAGCCTCGCCGGAGCGATGCTGCGGCTCTCCATCTCGGCGGAGATCCAGGGGATCGGCGTGGACCCCCTCGACCCGCCGCTCGCCTGGGAGGCCTGGACCGGCGAGACGTGGGCCAGCCTCCCGGTGCGCTCCGACACCACCGGCGGCCTCAACCGCGACGGGGAGGTGGAGCTTCGCCTGCCCCGGCGCTCGGCGCCGATCACCCTGGGGGACACGAGGGCGCACTGGGTGCGCGTCCGGCTGGTGGCGCCGCGCGACGGCCAGGCCGGCTACCGCGCGTCGCCGCGCATCCGGGGCCTGCGTGCCGACGTCCTCGGGGGCACGGTCGCAGCGGAGCACGCCGTGGTTGTCGGCCCCGAGCACCTCGGCAGGAGCGACGGCAGCCCTTCGCAGACCTTCACCCTCAGTCGCACCCCGGTCCTCGCGCGCCGCGAGGGCGAGCAGGTGCGGGTGGTGGCTGCCGGGCGGTCGGAGACTTGGATCGAGGTGCCCGACTTTGCCTCCTCGGGGCCTGCCGACCACCACTTCACGATCGACGACGCCTCGGGGACGCTCTCGTTCGGCCCGGCGGTCCGCTACGCGGATGGTACGGTGCGCCAGCACGGCGCCATCCCACCCGACGGCGCGGAGATCGTCATCGACCGCTACCGGCAGGGCGGCGGGGCGGCGGGCAACGTCGGCGCGGGGACGCTGTCGGTCCTGCGCACGACCATCGCCTACGTCGACCGCGTGAGCAACCTCGAGCCCGCGATCGGCGGGGTGGACGCCGAGACCCCGGCGAACGCGAAGATCCGCGGCCCGCTCTCCCTGCGCACCGGCCAGCGCGCGGTCACGGTGCGCGACTTCGAACGCCTCACCCTGGAGGCCTCCTCGGAGGTGGCCCGCGTCAAGTGCCTCGTCCCGCGCCAGGTGGGCGAACCCGTGCGCCTGCTCGTGGTGCCGAGGCTCACCTCGCGTCCCGAAGAGCGTGCGCTCGACGACTTCGCGCTCTCGGACCCCCTCGTGGACGCGATCACCGCCCACCTCGACCCGCGCCGGCTGCTCGGCACGACGGTGGACATCGGCACCCCCTTCTACCAGGGCATCTCCGTGGCCGCGCTCATCCAGGCGCTCCCCGGCCGCCCCGCCGCGCTCGTCCGCCAGCGCGCGCTCGACCTCCTCTACCGCTACCTCGACCCGCTCGTGGGGGGGACCACCGAGGACGGGTGGCCGTTCGACGCGGACCTGAACGCCTCCATGCTCGCCGAGCTGCTCCAGGCGGTCGAAGGCGTCGAGCGGGTGGAGGAGGTGCTCCTCTTCGAGTACGACCTGCGCACGGCGGCACGGCACGGGAGCGGCAGGGAGCTGGTGCACCTCGACCGTGAGTCGCTCTTCCTCTCCGCCCGGCACCAGGTGGTGGTCCGTTGAGACGTCGCAGCGACTGGCTGCTGGCCCAGCTGCCCATGGGCATGCTCGACGACGAGCTGTTCGTCCGGTTCGTCTCGATCTTCCAGGAGGTCGCGACGACCCTGCTCGAGGACGCCGACAACGTCCCGAACGTGGTCGACCCGACCGTCGCGCCCGTGCCCGCGCTCTCGTGGCTCGCGTCCTGGCTCGGGGTCACCTGGATCGAGCCGTCGCTGCCCGACGATCTCCAGCGCCGGTTGGTGCGGGAGTGCGGGAAGGCGCTCGCCTGGCGGGGCACGCGCCGCGGCCTCGAGATCCTGCTCGAGGCGGTCACCGGCGCCGAGGTGCTGGTGGAGGAGAGCGGCGGCGTCCGGCGCGCCACCGATCCTGCAGCTCCCGCCCCCGGCCCGAGCGTCCGCGTCTCGGTGCGATCGACGGGGTGGATGAGCGACGACGACTTCGTCGAGCTGGTGACCGACGAGGTGCCGGCCAACGTGCGCTGCCAGATCGTGGTCGACGGCAGGCAGATCTGGCCCGGGTCCGCCGGTGCGGGCGGACCGTTCGGGACAGGCGGGAGCGGCGGGGTGGCCCCAGGCGGGGTGGCCCCCGGCGGGAGGGCCCTCGGCGGGGTGGCCCCGTGAGCACGCAGGTCACCTGCCCGACGTGCGGGACGGTCAGCTACCTGGAGGAGCTGGCGCGTGAGGCGGATGCCTTCTGCCGCGTGTGCGACTTCCCGCTCTTCTGGAGCCGGGGCGAGCGCGTGGTGGGCACCGGCGAGGGGGGAGGCGTCGGCCTGCGCCGGCTCCCGGGGACGGCGGGACGCCTGGACGTGGCGACCATCGACTGCCCGAGCTGCGACGAGCCGAACCCGGTCGCACGCCGCATCTGCATCCGCTGCGGCGCCGACCTCCGCCCCGCGCCACCGCCTCCACTCGCGCCGCCCCCGCCTCCGCCCCCTCCCGAGCCGGAGCCCTTGCCCGAGCCCGAGCCGGTGGTGGTCGAGTCCCGCTCGTGGCTGTGGCTCTGGGTGCTCCTCGGGGTGGCGGGAGCCGTGGCGATCGTGCTCCTGGTGGTGCTCCTCGCCTGAGGCACGGGGGCGCACGGGCCCAGGGCCGCAGTCGCGCGGTCGCGCAAGCCTGGGACGTCGGCCTGGTCCCCGTTCATTTGATCGTGACGTTGACTCCAGTCGTTGTCTTTGTGTCGGTGACCTTGACTGTGTTGACGGTGGCGGCGGTGTAGCTGCTGCTGCTCGGAGTGAACGTCAGGGTGTAGGTCCCCGGCGGCAGCACGCAGGTGTACGTCGTGGAGGAGGAGTGCGCGGCGACCGTCGCCGTGGTGCAGGTCACCGTGCCGATCGCAACCGTCACTGTCACCGTCGGTGTGGGCTTCGGCGTGAGGGTGATCGTGCCGGTGACGGTCCCGGTCTGCACCGACTTCGTGAAGCTGTGTGTCGCGGTCGTGACCACGACCGTGCCCTCGTTCTCCTGCGTTGCGACGGGCAGGTTGGGCGTGAAGAGCACTGTGTAGGTGCCCGCGACCACTGTCGCGAACGTCGCCGTGTCGGTCGCCTTGCCTGTCGAGCTGGTCGAGGTGGTCGAGCTGGTCGTCGCGGTGTACGTGCGCCCGGAGCTCGTGTTCGTCAGCTTTATGGTCGCTGTGGCGAGCGACGCCTTGACCGCGTAGTCATTGGCTGTCGCGGTCATCGTGACCGTGACGTTTTTGACGATCCGTGCGAGCGTCACCGTGAGTGTCTTCGTGGCTGCCGTTGTCGACAGGGTGACGCTCGTCTTCTGTGTCGCATAGCCGGTGGCCGAGAAGGAGACTGTGTACGTGGTCAGGTCGGTGACGAGGTGCATGGTGCAGCTCGTGGTCGTCGACCCCGACGCGGGCGCGGGGGGTGTGCACGTGGTCTCGAGCGTGCCCGCGCTCATGGTCACCTGAGGCGGCGTCGAGGATGCTGTCGTGAGGGTCACCGTGGCGGAGATCTCTCCGAGGTCGAGTGTGAAGGTGGCGGGCGACGGTGTCGTCGCAGGCGCCGAGGCGCTGCTCGGGCAGACGACGAGGGTGTCGGTGGTGGGCAGCGTGGGAGCGTCCGTCGTCGTACCGACGCCGCTGAAGGACACCGTGTAGACGTCCGGGACGACGTCGCTGAAGGAGGCCGAGGCGCTCAGCGCCGTGCCCACCGCGGTGGCGGTCTCCTTGGTCCCGAGCCCTTCTTCGAGCAGCGTGTGCGTGCCGCAGGCGGCCTTCGTGACGGCGCCCGTGCTGGTCGGGGGCGTCAGGGTGACCGTGGTCCCGTTCGCCGAGGCGGCTGTCACCAGGCTCGTGACGTCGACCGTGAGGGGGATCGCCGGGGCGAAGACGGTGAAGTTCTCGACGAATGTGGAGGTTGTGCCCGTCGAGAAGCTGATGGGCGAGAGCGTTGTGTATGTGTCGCCGACTGTGATCGTGTAGTCCCCGACCGGCGCAGGGGTGAAGGCGTAGGCACCTGTGCTGGCGGTGTGCGTCGTCTGCTTCGTGCCCGAGCTCGAGGTGAGGGTGAGCGGGAGTGCGGCGATCGGCACGGCGCCGCTCTTTCGCCCTGTCGCGGACACGGTGACCGTGCCCTTCACCGTGACGAGCCGCTGGGTGAGTGTGTAGCTCTTCTCGGACGGCTGCTCGCCGGGCGCGTAGGGGATCGGGCCGAGCGTCACCGACTCGTAGCTCGGCGCGGAGATGGTGAAGCTGTATGTGGTCGGATCGAGCTGGAAGCTGAAGAGCGTCGGCTTCGGTGTGCCGGTGGCCGTGCTTGTCGGCTTCGCGCTGGCTGTGGTGGTGCAGGTGTGCGGTGTCGTGCTGCCGACCGTGAATGTGCAGCGCAGCGTGGGCCCGATGGGGCTCGTCGCCACCAGCGTCACGACGGTGCCCTTGCTCACCCCTCCCACCTTCCATGTCTGGGTGATCTTGGACGCCGTGAGGTCGACGGTCCCCACTGTGTTCTTCCCCGCCGTCGCCGTGAGCGAGGTGCTCTTGGGTGTGAACCCCGGCTTGCTGACGCACAGCTGATAACTGGTGCCCGGGGTCAGCCCCCCGGTCGTCCCGACGAGGAGGAACGTCCCCGTCGTCGAGGTCGTCGTCGTGAATGTGACCGTGTGGCCCGCTGTCGCGCAGCTGCCGCTGGTCGCCTCGACGGTCGCGCCCGCAAGGGCCTCGGTCGCGCCCGCGCTCGAGCGGTTTGTGGGCACCAGAATGCCCTCGACCGCCCCGGTCGCCCAGCCGTCCTCGGTGAGCGCCGGCTTCTCGGTGAGCACCCCGTTCGTGGCTTTTGCCAGTGTGAGCGCTGCGCTCGTGTACGTCTGGATGCCCGGCCCTGCGACCGTGAGCTCGTAGTGCCCCTTGACGGTCGGTGTGAGGTCGTCGGTGAACGTGGCGCGATAGGTCGTGCCTGTGGCGACGAGCTGCTCGGTGGCGATGGTGCTCGTGGTCGAGGTCGTGCCTGTGCCTGTGACGAGCACGAGCGTGACGGTGGGAAGCGTGAGCGGCGCGCCCGGCACGTTCGTGGGCTCGACTGTGAGGGTGACCAGCTGGGCGAGTGTGATCCTGCCCACGGTCGCAGGCGTGCAGGCGCCTGTGCTCTCGCGTGCACAGAGCGGGACGACCACCTGCCGGCTGACGGTCACGTAGCCCTTGGCCGACAGGGTGATCGTGTAGGTCCCCGGCTGCGCAGCCCCGCCGGAGGCCCCCGTGGCCGGGTCCGACCACTTGAGCGCGCCGGCTGTGCCCTCGACCGCCCCGATGTGGTCGGTGGAGGTGAGGTTGTTGGCGGTCCCTGCCGCGTGTGTGGGCGAGAGCACGTCGGGGCTCACCGCGATGGAGACCCCAGAGCCCGGCGAGATGGTCGCGGCGACGGGCACCGGCACCGGTGTCACGATCTCGGGGAGTGTGGTCGAGCCCGAGGTGGGGAGCGTGATCGACTTGGAGAGCGTCTGGAACTGGCCTGCGGCGTCGTAGACGAGGAGGGTGACCTGTGTGCTCACGAAGGTGGGCACTGTGGATCCGGTCGGATAGGTCCAGATGTCGGAGCCCAACGTGGGGGCGACGAGGTTCACGGTCGCCGTCTCGGGAGCGCCCGGTGTGCCGTTGGCCTGGGTGGCGTAGCCGGTGGTCCCGGTGATGGAGACCTTCGGGAGCGAGGCCGTGCTCGTGGTGACCTGCGGGCAGGGCGAGGACGGCAGCGTTGTGGACTTTGTGCGTGTCGAGGCTTCGACCGGGCAGTCCTTCGTGATGCCGCTGCCGCCGCTGCCCGCGATGACGTAGGGGAACTGGAGGCGGACCGAGAGCGTCCCGTGGGCGGGCGCGAGCACGGCTGGGTAGATGGCGGTGTTGTCGGGGCGCGCGACGAAGACGTCGGGTGGCGCGCTCGCCCGGATCGTGCCGGACGTGAGCGTCGTGCATGTCTTCGGTGTGGTGAACGACGTCGTGGGCAGCTCGAAGCGCGCCTCGTAGGTGTCGGCCGCGACGAGGGCGGTGAAGGCGACCGGTCCGCCTTGCGCTGTGGTGAGCTTGGCGACGGTTGTGGTGAGCGTCCCTGCTGTTGTCCGGGAGAGGAGCACGCACACGCCGGGCTCGGGCTGGAGCGTGCCGGACGAGGTCTGGAGGTAGGTCTTGGCCTGGTAGGAGGGCCCCTCGGTGAGGCTCACGTTCTGGGTGAGCGTCTCGCCTGGGCCGACCGAGACGCTGGTCTCCGAGGGGTCGTAGCCTGTGGCGGTCACCTCGAGGACGTAGCTGCCTGCGGGGATGTCGGTGATCTTGTAGGTGCCGCTGGCCGTGCTCGTGTACGTCACGGGTGGCCCGAGCGCTGCCCCGCCCTGGAGCAGCTTCACCGTGGGGTTCGCCACGGGTTCGCCAGTCGCGGCGCTGAGCACGATGCCGGTGAGCGTCGCAAGGCTCGGCAGGGCGATGATCGGCGCGGTGACCGTCGCCCCCTCGGCGACGCTCACCTGCACGCCGGCGTCGGCGAAGCCCTTGGACGCCCCGAGCGCGGTCACCTGGTGGAGGCCGGGCGCGACGCCGGTGATGCTGTACACGCCGTTGCCGTTGGTCAGCGCGCCGCTGGGCTTCCCGTCGAGGTCGATCGGGATTGTGGCGAGCGGGGCGCCGGTGAACTGGTTCACGACGCTGCCGGTGACGGTGCCGGACTTCACGATGGACTGGCCGACGAAGGGCAGTGTCAGGTCCACCGTCTGGGTCTCCCCGGCGCCGACGTCCACGGAGGCCGACTGGGTCGCGTACCCGAAGTCGGTGGCGCTGAGGACGTAGTGGCCCGGGGGGACCTGGCCGAAGTCGAACCCTCCGACCGGGGCCACCGACTCGCTCAGGGTCTTGAAGGTGTTGGTCTGGTTCGACAGGGTGAGGCCCACGTTGGCGAGGCCCTTGCCCCCGCTCGAGACGACGCCCACCACGTTCGCCCCCGACTGGGTGAGCGAGAAGTTCACGGTCGTGTTGCCGCTGAGGCTGACGCGCTCGGTCTGGGTGATCCAGCCCTGCCCCGAGACGGAGAGGGTCCATGTGCCCGGGATGGCCAGGTTGGCGAGGGTGTAGGTGCCCACCGGCGCCACCGTCGAGGTGGTCGCGGTCGCACGCTGCGTGCCGTCGGTGGCGGTCACGGTCACGTCGCCGACCGGCTGGCCGCTCGACGCGTCGGTGACCGTGCCGCTGATCGAGCCCACGCCCGGCTTCATCACGAGGTCGACCCCGGCCAGGCTGGCACTCGGCCCGAGCGAGGCGGTGGTGGTCTGGGTGCCGTAGCCGGGGGCGCTCGCGCTCACGAGGTAGTCGTCGGGCGTGTTGAGCCCGGTCACCGACCAGGTGCCGACGCCCGGGCCGGTGGTCGGCGTCACCGTGGTGATCGTGATCGCCCCGTCCGACACGGTGATGGACACCCCGCCGAGCGGGCCGGTGGGGCCGGTCACCGTCCCGCTGAGCGACCCGGTGCCGGGGGTGAGCACGGTGTCGAGGGTGACGTTCGCTCCGAGCTGCGTCTGCACGATGTAGCTGCGGGTGTTGTAGCCCGGCTCGGTGAAGGAGACCAGGTAGGTTCCTGGGGCGGGGACCCCGGTGAAGACGAACGTGCCGTCCGGAGCGGTCTTCGTGGTGAGCGTCGGGGTGAGGCTGGCCACGAGGCCGGGGAAGAAGGCGGCGGCGGCCTCGGTGCCGTAGACCTTGCCGTCGGGGATCGGGGCCATGCGATGCGATGCGCTCACGAGCATGGGCGCAGCAGGGACCGCTGTCCGCGGGTCACCGCCCGTCCGCCGGTCGCCCGTCCGCCGGTCACCCGCCCTGCGATGGCGGACCGCAGAGGTGAGCACGGCCCGCGGCGCGATGGCGACCCCACCTCGCGCCGTGCGCGGTGTGCGCGGTGTGCGCGGCGTGCGCGGCGTGCCGCGGCGTGCCGCGGCGAGGGTGCCGCTCCCGGCGCCGG
>JAEHJW020000478.1_pt1 | contig 14700 bp, 13 predicted proteins | sample 9271431 | NCBI WGS metagenome assembly JAEHJW02
GTTTTATTCCTCCTGAAGTTATTTTTCGCGAAAGTGGTTTGCCCATCTGGGCTTGCTGCAAGGGGGTGCGCTGCACATCGCACCCCTGGCAAATCTTAACCCCAAATTACCGAAGCTTCCCCAGGAGCGAAGGCTGTGCACGCATGAAGCCCGGGCCGCTTGCTGGCTGATCCGATCATGCAGGTGTTCGCTGCCGACAGGTGCGCGCAGTCGCCACAACGCCGCAGCGTCGCTGGTTCCGGGATGATTGGCTCCGGTTCACGTGGGACAGTCGCAGCCTTGCGCGGCCGGCCGCCCAGCTTGCCGTTCTTGCGTGAGGCCTCTTTCCCGGCCTCAGTCTTCGGCCCAGTGGACAGGCCGCCATGAAACCGGCAGCGGCCATTCTCAAGCCCAGGGTTCTTGCATGGCTCGCCGGCTTGCTTACTCCTGGCGCCGCAGTTGTGCTCCATATCCATGCCTCATTGCGTCATGGGGTAGGTTTTGCCCTGGGCATTTACCGCAGCCCGTGCTGCCAGAATCTCGCGCCGCAGTTGGCAATCATGCGCGGGCAGCTCCATAGCGGCGAGTTTTTCCAGACGCTCACGCCCCGCCGTGGCCTGCCGCTGCTGTTCCGTGATGAGGGGGGGGGCAGGCGTCTCGTTCACGACCCCGACCCCGGCGCCCATGGATTCGACCTTGTACCCCGTCACCCACTCGATGCGCTTGGACAGGTCATCGGCGGAGCGCGTCAGCACCAGGACTTGGCTGTCCAGGCCGGCCAGCTTGGCGCTCAGACGCTGCGTGTCGGGTATGGTCAGCTTCGCGGTGAAGTCCATGCCGCAATCCTGGGCGCTGGCCCACAGGTCGGGCCGCTGCTTCCAGGCGATAACCGAACTCATCACGGCAAAGCCGCAGGCGGCCAGGGATTGATGGGCGTATTGCTGCGTCTTGGTGCTCATTGGGTTTTCTCCTTCATGGAATTCTCGGTGTCTTGCACAGCGCGCTTGAGCAAGTCATTGCGCTGGACCGTCAGATCGTCCAGGCGGGCGCGTTTTTCATCCGCGGTAAGGGTCGGGTCGCGCCTCACCGCCCGCATGTCGGCATTGATGCCCTGCAGATTCTTGGCTGCCCGCTGCAAGGGCTTGGCCTGGTCGCTCAGCACATCCTGTTCCTTGGTGTCGGCCATGTCAGAACGCCCGATGCGGTCCAACTCGCGCAGGGTGCCATGCAGCCGCTGGGCCTCGTCCAGCATGTTGTAGAACTGGTCTTCGTACTTCGTGTGCTTCGCCGGCTCGTTTTCGTAGAAGCTGCGCACCACGGGCAATTCATCCGCACGCTTGGCGGGCAGGCGGTCATTGAAGAACGCCTTATCGCTGAGCATCAAGCCGTACATGGCCCAGGTGTTGAAATAGCCGCGTAGCAACGCCTCAGCCCGCACCGGGTTTACCTGCAGGCTCTCCGGCAGGTTGGCCGTGGCCATGCCCAGGGCCTTCATGGTTTCGCTGGTGCCGGGCTTGGCGCGCAGGAAGGGCTGCACGTTCTCCATGCCGGGCGTTTCTATGGGCGCGCCGGTAAAGCTGTTCTTGTTGGTCGCCTGCTCGTACAGCGGCGCCACGATCTGCGGCATCAGGTTCAGGTTGAAGTTGTTGGCGATGATGCGCCCGAAGTCCTGGCCGAGTTTTCCCGGGTTGTCGTCCAGGATGCGGCCGACGGTACGCTCCGCCGCAGAGGACAAGGCGCCGATTTCCCAGATCTTCGGATAGCGGAAGTGCTGGCCGTCGATGAAGAAATGCCAGTTGGAGTCCTTGTCCCAATCGGGGAGGTCCTGGTATTGCGGGTTGTTGCGGTTCAGCAGGTACAGGGCGGCCGACGCCAGGGCCAACGCGCCGGTCTTGATGGCGATGGCGCCGCGGTTCGGGTCATGGGCAAAGCCACGCGCCAAGCGGTCCCATGAAAGCGTTGCGGCCTTCAAGAACATCACGGTGTCATACATCATCCCCAGCGCCTGCGAGTCTCCGCGCATGGCAAAGTCCGTGGAGACCTCACGGCCGAGGTAGGCAGCATGCCTGGGATGCTCGCCGGCATCGATGGCGCGCTTGTACTCGCCCAGGCGGGTGCTCATTTCAAACGAATCCCCCAACGTCTCGATGAAGCCGAGCAGCTTTTCGGGGGTGTCCAAGACGGTGTGCAGGCTGATGCCCTGCCGGGTGTAGAACTTCTCCAGCTTGGCGCGCAGCTTGGCTTCGTCCAGGTAGATGCTGGACAGGCCGCCGCCATTGGCCAGATAGTCCCGATAGATGGGGTCGTTCATGATGCGCATGCGCATGCCGCGCAGGCTGTCGACCACGGGCTTGAAGCCGTGCTGGCTCATCACGCTGCCCATGATCGTGTCGCGGGCGATGTTGCGAATCCAGAAATCCGGCACCGCGGTGATGGACGCCTGGCCAATGCGCTTTGGCAGGCCCAGCCACTTGATGAGCCAATGCTGATTCTTGCGGTCGATGCTGGACAACGCGCGGTACAGCAGCGGGTCGCCCACTTCGTACCACTCAGGTTTCCCGCTGCGCAGCACGGCCACCACGTTGTGACCTGCCGGCGGCTGGTTGCCGATCACGAACTCCAGGAAATCCGGCGCGTCCTGCAACTCCTTGACCAGCTTCTCAGCGAAGCGCGGCAGCTTCTGCCCGCGTGCCGTCCACTCGGCCCGGTTGATGCCCAGGGCTTTCAAGATGCCGTCCGCCGCCTGCCTGGGGTCGATCTTCACCGGGCGGGACTCGGCCGGAATCTTCACCATGAAGCGGCCACCCTTGGCCTTGTCTGCCAGGTCGGCAATCTTCACGCGCGCCTCGTTCTTCACCGCCTTGTCGATGAGCTGCGCGGCGTTCTGCACCATGCTGGAGAGCACGTCGCGGATGTTCTCGGTGCCACCGGTCAGGGCTTTGACTCCGCTCCAGTCGCCGGGCTTGCCGCCCTTGAACTCTCCGGGCTGGCCGACGCGGTGGAAGGGCAGGTATTGGGTGCGCTGCCATGCCTTGCGCGATTCCGGGTTGATGACGCCCTGGGCCTCGGCGAAGTCCAGAATCCCTTTGTTCCAGGCTTGATACTCCTGGAATGCCTGCTTACGCTCCGGCGTGGCCAGCTTTAGCATGGCCTTGATCTCGCCATCCGTGAATAGGTGCTCGCGCCCTTGGGCCATGAGTTCATTGGCAGAGCGGCCTACGAAGTACAGCAGAGCGTCTTCCAGATCCCCGGAAACGGGCTTGAGGATCTGTTCCAGGCCCTTGCCCTTGAAGGTGAAGCTGCCATCGGCTTTCTTGACCGGGTAGCCGTAGCGAATCGCCCCGTCGGCAATGGACGTGGAGGCGCGCGCCAGCCGGGCGGATTCGTAGGGGCCGTTCGGCTCGGTCTTGCCCTTGATGTCCCGCTCCATCGCGTAGACACCGTGCAAGTCGTCAACGGTGGCCTGGCGAAAACGGTCCCACAGGCGGTCGAAGTGCTCGGCCATCGGCGTCTCGCTGCCGATTTTCGAGCGCGCGCGGTTCAGGGCATCCTGACCGTACCATGACGTCATCTGCTTCTGCGCTTTGCGCAAGGCCGGGCCGTACTCGTGGCTCTTGGCGAAGTTTTCCAGCCAGGCATGGGCCTTCGGTGCCTTCTCGGCCAGCGTCTCAGGCTGCGTCAGGTACAGGCGCACGGCCTCGGCGAAGCCTTCGCGCACGTCCTTGTGATCGTATGAGACGGATTTCAACTCTTCACGCAACGCCTTGTCTGTACGCCAGGCATTGGCGATGGCCGGCACGCGGCTGTCGACCAGGTGGGCCACTTCGTGCGCCGCTACCTCGATGTCATTGGCGCGCTTGATGCGGACTTCCTCGGTGCGCGGCCGGAAGAAACCCAGCCGCTTGCCCTGGACGCGGCCTTGGTAAATCGTGGTGTCCAAGGCTTTGCTGAAATCGGCCAGAATGTGCTCGCGGCGGATCGGCGCCGGCAGGTCGGACGACGTGGATGCCGTACTTTCTGGCGTCTTGGCCTCATCCATCAGCGGCGCATAGTTGGCGCCAGGTGCCCAGGCATTCTGCACTGCCGGGGGCGCGTCTGCGGGTGTTTGCTGATCGGTGGCTACCCCTGTGTATTTTGCGGCCCCAGCGCCTTGATCGCCTGCTTGATGGCCCGCTGCATTGCCGGGTTGGCGTCCACCGTCTGCACCAAGGCTTTGACCGAGTGAATCCGCGGGTGCGCGCTCGGCGGTGGGGTTGGGTTCTGCGCTTGAACGGGGTTCTGGGTTGGACAAGGCATGCTGATACTCCTGCAGGAATTCATCGGTGCGCTCGGGATGCGCGGCAAGAAAATCCACCAGATCGAGCGCTTCTGGGCTGTGAGGCTGATCGAATACGCCGGCCTGCGTCAGCTCGCTGTGCACGTCTGCGCCCTTGTTCGCCAGGGCCGAAAGGTCAGCGGCCGCGCTGCTCACCATGGGCTGAATGTCGGACGCGCGCCGGGTGAGTTCGGCATTCACCGCATCGGTGACGGCCGAAGAACGGTAGTCTTGGGAAAACCGGCTCAGTTCGGCGTCGGTGTAGTCGCTGACCGGCCGGCCAAAGAGCACGCTGCGCGCAGTTTGCGGAACGGCGTCCGGCTGAATCTGTGGGGTGGGCTGAACCTCGGCAGCAGCGGTCTGCTGCGCGGCTGCCTCCGGAGTCGCGGCCGATACTGTCTGATCGGTGGCGCCGACTGCCGGCTGATCGCGGGTGGCCAGTGCCGCCAGTGCCGGGTCAACCGTCATAGCGTCCTGCGCGCCAGGCGCCGTCGGTGCAGTATCGCTCGCCGATAGTACCGACGCATCAACCGCCGCCCGCGGATCTGAAATGGTCGCCGAATCCGCGCCACCCTGCACCGCAGTGAAGCCCTGCGCACCGGAAGCCGCTTCCGGCGCTTTCCCTGGGTTTTCGGGGATTTCTGCCGAAGGACGAGCCTCTAGGATTGCCGTGGAGGCGTTTTCTTGGGCCGGGGTAGGCTTAGGTATTACCCGATTTTCCTCTGCCGCAGATTTGGCTGCCTGTTCGACTTGGGCAGCGTCCATGGGGGTAAATCCAGGCCTCGGCGAGGCCTCCGATGCAGGCTCGGCAACCGGAACTTCCACACGCCCCGACTTTATCGCCTTCACCCCCTTGATGGCCGGCGCTATCAGTATCGGCACCGCCTGGATGGCGGTATCGACGGCAGTCGCCGCGGTCGGGCTGCCGGTGGCGTCGAATGTGGCATCGCCCGCCTTCTGCCCGGCTTCGGCCAGCAGTTGGAGCGGATACGTTACGACGTTCGTCAGATGCTGGCCCAGGTCTGTGCGCGGCTGATAGGTGAGCGCGTGGCCCACGTCCTGCACCACCGCGGCGGGGTCTGCATTGGTGATGCCCATGGCATTCGTGGCCATGGCGCCGAGTCCAGCCAGGCCAGCGGCGGGCAGGCTCACAATCTGGGTACCAAGGTTCGCCGCAGTCTCGGCGACTGGGTAAACCTGGCCGATGGCTTCGAGCGTCTTGAGCGCGCCATCCCACGAACTGGGCTTGTCTTCGGTATCCTTGCTTGTGTCGCCTTGCGCGTCCTTCAGCGGGATGAAGCCGCGCGGTGCGTCGGATTGGTTGAGCGGAATGAAGGGCATGTTCAGTCCTTCAGCGGTAGTAGCCAACCAGCTTGCCGGTCTTGTCCAGCACCTGGGCACCCTGCGGCGTGTCGGCGCCCAGCCGGTACCGGTTCATTGCCCCGTCTGCGCGGAACCGGCTCACCACGTCCGCCCGGTTGTAGGCCGGCGCGGTAGGCTGGGGCTTAGGCGCGTTGAAGCTGTCGAAGGCCGGATCGGCGCCGATCTTGCGCTGGGTGGCAAGCTTCCATTGCGCGGCAAGCTGGGGGTCGTAGACGGGGTTTTCCCTGCCGGTGGCCGTGTAGGGTTGGGTTTTGGCGCGCACATCAGCCACGCTCATGCCGCTCAGCGCTTGGCGCGCCGCGTCTATCTCGGCGTTGTGGCTCTGCTGCGCAAGGGTGATTCCGCCACCGTTCTGCTGGCGCTGCATGATGGCGTTCAATTGATTGGTCTGCCGCGCGTCTGCTCTATCCTCGCGTAGGTTCTGCATGTTCAGATTAGCCGCCTGCTGAGCTGCGGCTCGCTGGTCCTGGCGATCTTGCAGCACCATCAACTTTTGCAACGCGGAGGCTTCCGCTGCGGCCTTGGCCTGCCCCTCGGCCATGGCCTTTACTGCCGTGGTCGGCTCCAGAGCCAGCGCGGCATTCTTCGCCAGGTCGGCCGTGTTCATGGTCTGGCTGCCCAGCAGCGTGCCATTCGCGTCGTATTGCTGCACGGTGTACTGGCTTCCATCGGCGCTCGGCACCAGCTTCACGGTCTTGCCATCGCTGTAAAGCTGCTGGTTGTAGAGAGTTTGAAAATCCTGAATTGCTCCCTTGTTGTCACCGAGGGAAAGCTTGCGAACGCCCGTGAGCCACGCGCTCGCGTACTGGCTGCCCTGTTCGGAGTCCGTCCATTTTTGGAAGGCCTGCGCGCCGGCAAGGTCGCCATGTTTCAGCATGAGCAGCGTAGCCTGCGGTGCGATTTTCGTGAGATAAGCATCCAGGTCGGGCGCCCTCCCGCTCGCTGCCCCGGCAGTCGCCGTGGAGCCGGCTTGCGGCGCGGTGGGTTGCGCGGGCGACGCAGCACCCGCTTGCTGGACACCCGTACCACTTGGGTTTCCCGCGCCGATGGGTGCGGCAGAAGGAGTAGCCGTGGATGCAGCGGAAATCTGGGTGGCCGAAGTTGGCACCGAACTTGTGTCGCTGGATGCCGCGCCAGCCGACGGAAGCGGACTCGGCGTCTGAGTCGCCGAGGATTGCGGCAAACTTGCTGCCGGCGCGCCAGATGCGGAGCCACCTTGCGCATCCGGGGCGCCGGCAAAGAGAGACGCCAAAGAAGAGCGCTCATCAGCGGAGTTCTGCGCGTTCTGGACGGTGAGGCCGGCGGCCTGCAACTGCATCGCTTTCAGAGGGTCCGTGCCGGCTAAAACTCCGCTCATGGCCTGCAAGCGCGCTGCCGACATCTGCTGCGGCGTGAACGGCGTAGCCTGCGTCTGCCCCAGGAAGCTGTACTGCGGCCCGTTATCGACGGTGTTGCCAATGGGCTGCGTGTTGTACTGGCTGGCATCACCGCCAAAGGTCTGTGCGTCCTGCTGCGCTATGTTCTGGTCATAGGCTTGCGCGGCCTGCACCTGGTCGGCGGTGGGCGCCGTCACGTTTTCGCTTTGCTGCTGCTGGGCATCGTTGATTTTGGCGAGGGCTGCATCCTGCATAACGCCCTTGGTGAGTCCGTAGACCTTGGCAAATGCGTTGATCGCATCTGCCACGTTGAATTGCCTACCGCGTCTCATGGATTGCTCCCCGGATTTTTCATGCTGCTACCGTATCAGGCACAGCGGACGCCATCGCGTTGTGTCCGCGCTTGCGCCAGCATTTTTTTCACGCGGCGGAACTGGCGCGCGAAGCTGTCACGATGAACATCTACCAGCCGGTCGCGGTCGGCGTAGGTCAGCACTTGTTCCGCTTGGTCGAAGTCTGCGATTGCCGGATCCATGCCGGCCAGACTCGCCAGCAGATCGAAGTATTCGCCCGCCTGCGCCTGGGGCTGGTTGGCCTGGAATCTGGCCATCATCGCGGCGAGTGTGGAGCGCACCGTCCCGGGCTTGCGTGCCATGGAGTTGCGCCACGCCTGAATGATCTCGAAGCCGGCACGCAGGAATAGATCACGGTCGCCGGTGGTTTGCGCATGCAACGCCATGAGCGCGCAAGCCGCGGTCCACGGATCGCGCCGGTCGCCAGGACGTTGGAATTGCTGCGGGGCATGCGCGCCAGGGTTTGCCACCAGCCGCGCAGCGTTCTCAGTGGCGGCTTCGACCTCCTGCGCGGTCCAGCCCTCAAGGCGCCAGCGGGCAGCAGCCAGGATGTCCTGGTCAGCGATCAGACGCTTATTGGAGTGGCCCACCACTGCGCTCGCGCATAGCGTCGGCATGCACGGCAGTCGCGACGTGCTCGTTCAGGTGTTTCATCATCGCGCGGGCTTTGGCCTCCAGCGCGCGCGCCGCGTCGGCCACGCTTCTGGTGTATCCGGCAGCCGTCGCCTGGGCTGTCCGCCAGGAATCCTGCGCGACAGGGCCAGCGATGCAGCTGTAGACGACCTCCGCGAGATCGGCCAGCACGCCGGCATCCTCAGCGAGGATTCGCAGGCAGGCGTCCTGCATTTCGATGGTGCCCACCGCGTGTGCTGCGGCGATTTCCTCGGGCGTGAGCGGCTTGTCCACTAGGCCGCCTCGCGCTTCGATTCAAGCCAAGTTTTCACGGCGCCCAGTTCGAACAGCGTGCTGCCAGGCGACGGCCGAAATGGTTTCGGAAAGTCCGGCAGCGCGGCCCAACGCCACACGGTGGCGGTGCTCACCCCGAAGAATTTTGCCAGTGCTCCGGCACGTGCGTACCGTTGTTCATTGCCGCTCATGGTTGCCCCTCGTTGTGTTTCGATGGGGTCACTCTAAGAGGATAGGCACGCTGTCAAGCCCCCTGAGAGAAATTGTTTTTGCGTGAGACGCCCTGCTTTTAGATGGGCTGGCGGGTGGGAACTTAGACAAATCGCCAGCCAATGCGCTTGCTGGCGTGATAGATGGCGGACACGTGCTCCGCCATGGACTTAAAAAAGCAATTAATCGGGGGCAATTGGCGTCCCTATCCTCTCATGATTAGGGAAGGTGCAGTCCCGCAGCGCCTCGCCCTGCCAGGATACTGAGCGGACGAGGATCTGCCTTGCAGGAATCTCGCTCCCAGGCGATTGGGGGCGGGAATTGCGGAGACGGCCTTTGCCCATCGCCGGCTAATACTCCATTGGAGAAAGCCGTGAACACTAAAACCCTGGCCGAAAAAATCGGCATAGATCAAACCGCAATTCGCGTCCGCCGTTGCAAAGAGGGGGGCACCTACTTCGGAATCAAGCCCCAAGTTCTTCCAAACGGGCGCCTGCTTTGGCCGGATGATGCTGTTGAGCAGCTCTTGGGCACAAAGCCGAAGAAGGGGGGCGAATAATGGTCCCCAAAAAACAAGCCCCAGCGCTGGCGGGCGCCGGGGCAGATGCGAAAACAACTTTGCAACCCGCATTTTGCAAGGACAGGCACGTCGTGGTTCGCACCGCCCACACGAAAGCGGGGGTGTGACATGGCCCGTTATCGCAAGATCGATCCTCGCATCTGGAACGACGAGAAATTCCGGGCGCTGTCTGACCATGGGAAGCTGGCTTTTGTCTTCCTGCTGACCCATCCACACATGACCTCGCTTGGGGCCATGCGCGCAACGCTTGCCGGCCTCGCGGAAGAACTCGGATGGGAACCGGAAGCCTTCCGGGAAGCCTTCCTGGAAGCCTTGGCGAAGGGTATGGCAGAGCATGACCCGAAGGCTTGTTTGGTCGCCCTGCCGAACTTCATCAGGTACAACTCGCCGGAGTCGCCGAACGTGGTCAAGTCCTGGGTTTCGAGCCTTGATTTGCTCCCCGAGTGTTCGCTCAAAACCCGCGTCATTGCTCGCGCGAAAGGCTATGCGGAAGCCTTACCTAAAGCCTTCCGGGAAGCCTTACCTAAAGCCTTCTCGAAGACCTACCCGAAGAGTATGCCTTATCAGGAGCAGGAGCAGGAGCAGGAGCAGGAGCAGGAGCAGGAGTTAACCCCCCCAGCCAAGACAGAGGAAGTATCTACACCAGAGATAGGGGGCGCTGACGAAAAATCGCCGGCTGGAAAAATCCAGGGGGGCGCGCCATGGAACTAAGGGCCTACCAAACCGGCGCAATCGCGGCGGCTCGCAGCAACTTCGTCGCGGGCCAACTCAGGCAGATCGTTTACGCCCCCACTGGCGCCGGCAAGACCGTGATCGCGGTCGAATTGATCAAGGGGGCAGTCAGGCGCGGCAAACGGGTCGCCTTCATCGCCAACAGGATCGAACTGGTGGCGCAGGCTGAACGCCGCCTGCACCTGGCTGGGCTGGACGTCGGGGTCATTCAGGGCGACAACACGCGGCGCCTCGATGCCCCTGTGCTGGTCTGCAGCATCCAGACGGTCGCGCGCCGCCGGCTGCCGGACGTGGACTTGCTCATCATCGACGAGGCCCATGCCGTTGCCGGTAGCGCAGACTACCGGGCGCTGCTGTTCAGGTACAACGCGCTCCCGGTCATTGGGCTGACTGCTACGCCGTTCAGCCGTGGCCTAGGGCAGCGTTACCCGGAACTGGGCGACCAGCCTCTGTTCCAGGGCATTGTCAAGGCGGCAACCATTCGCGACCTGATCGACCTGGGGTTTCTGGTGGACTGCGCCATCTACGCGCCGGCCGAGCCTGATCTGTCCGGCGTAAAGCTGACCCGCAATCCCTTTGGCGAGCAGGATTACTCCGAGCGCGACCTGGCTGGCGCCGTGGACAAGCCGGCGCTGGTGGGCGACATCGTGGCGCACTGGAAACGGCTGACGCCGGGCAAGCCGACGGTCTGCTTTGCCACCAACATCGCCCACAGCAAGCACATCGTCGATGCCTTCCGCACGGCTGGCGTGCCGGCTGAGCACGTCGACGCCTACACCGACGACGCCGAGCGCGCAGCCATTCTGGGGCGTGTCGAATCCGGCGAAACCCAGGTGATCTCGAACGTAGGGATTCTGACCGAGGGTTGGGACTTTCCCGCCTGCGAGGTCATGATCCTGGCCCGGCCGACACGCAGCCTGATTCGCTGGGTACAGATGGCGGGCAGGATTCTCCGTCCCTACCGGGGCAAGTCGAAGGGCATCATCCTCGATCACTCCGGCTCATCCCTGCATCTGGGCTACCCCACCGACGATTTGCCGCTGGAACTGTGCGACGGCCAGCCGAAAAAGAGCCGCCCACAGGAGCGCAAACCGGCCGAGCCGAAGAAATGCCCATCGTGCTCGTACCTTAAGCCGCCCAAAGTGCACGCCTGCCCGGTCTGCGGCTTCGCGCCAGAACGCCAAAGCGACGTAACCACCAAGGCGGGCGATCTTACCGAGCTTGAGCGCCCGAAGAATCGCGCCACGAAGGGCGACAAGCAGCGGGTCTATTCGGCGCTCATCCACATCGCCGATCAGCGCGGCTACAGCACCGGATGGGCGGCGCATCAGTACCGTGAATACTTCGGCGTCTGGCCGCGCGACCTGGAACGGCGCCCGGAATGCCCGACACCGGAACTGGAGCGCTGGGTGAAGTCGCGCATGATCCGCTTCGCCAAAGGCCGCGGTGGCGACCAGGGGGTGCGCAATGCAGCCGCGGCCTAAAGTGCGCGACGTGGCCACCGGGAAGTGGCGCGGCATCCTCGCCGGCTTCGGCCTGTCCGAAAAGGCGCTCTCCGGCAAGCACGGCCCTTGCCCCATGTGCGGGGGCAAAGATCGCTTCCGCTTCGATGACAAGGAGGGCCGAGGAACCTGGTTCTGCGGCCACTGCGGCGCTGGGGATGGCGTGGCGCTGGTGATGGCGTACAAGGGCATGGACTTCCTGGAGGCCGCCCGCGAAATCGAGCTGGCGGCCGGTGTCGTGCAGCCGTCCCGGGTCACGCCGGAAGCCAACGAGGCCCAGAAGCTGGCCAAGCTGCGGCAGGTATGGACCGAAGCGTCGCCGCTGGTCCATGGCGATGAGGCCATGGCCTACCTAGCCGGCCGCGGCCTGGCGCTCGAAACGTCGCCCCGGGCGCTACGGCTACATCCTGAGCTTCCCTACTATGACGCCGGCCAGGTCATCGGCAGATATCCCGCAATCCTCGCCCAGGTCGTCGGCCCGGACGGAGACCCGAAAACGATTCACCGCACGTACATGCACGCCGGAAAGAAAGCCCCGGTGGAATCGCCGAAGAAACTAATGCCCGGGAAACGATCAGAAGGGGCCGCCGTGCGCTTATCTCGGGTCGGCTGGCATCTTGGTATTGCCGAGGGCATAGAAACGGCTCTGGCGGCCTCTATTCTCTTTTCTGTTCCCACATGGTCAACCATCAGCGCCCATGGCATAGAAACCTTCGAGCCACCCGATGGAGTGAAGCGCATCACGATCTTTGCCGACAATGACGACTCGTTCACCGGGCAGGCGGCAGCCTATGCCTGTGCTTGCCGGCTCAGGAAACGCGGGCTTGAGGTTGACGTGAAGATCCCGGCAGAGATTGGCGACTGGCTTGATGTGCTGAACAGCGGATGAAAATCCAACGTTGCGCGGGCCTGCCTCGAAATCTATGCATGTTTCAACAACTTTCAACAATCGGCAGTCTAGCCATGCGGCTGAAACCCGCATGGATAATGGCTTTGGTGACGGTGCCTGGTACTGATCTGCCGATCAGTCGGCAGATGGAAAAACGGCCCCATGAAGGGGCCGCATGGCGATGGAATTGAGAGAGGTTACCGCGTCTCCTCCCAATGCTTGGGGGTGAATTGGATCATGCTGACGACCCCTGAAGCTGCCCGGCGTTCATGGTGCGGCGTCCGCGCTTGGGCCGCTGGATGCCTGGTATGAGGGATTTGAAAGCCTGAAATTTCTCGTCCTTCTTGGCTTCCAGGTAGCGGTCAAATTGCCTCCCCCATGCAGCCATGCCTTCGCGGGAATGTCTGAGGACATAGTCTGCCAACTCTTTCTCAATGCGCTTCGCGGTGCGGACAAAATGGCTGGGCATGTTGACCGGGTCACAGCGTAACATCCACCAATCCACGTGCATGAACTGCTTGCGCGGCCCATTGTGTCCCTCTGGGCGCGTACGACGCAGCCAGTAACTGAACTTGGCGTCTCCCCAATAGAGCGTGTCGAAGCCCTTGGGCCAATCAGTGCCGGCAGGGATAACGCCTTCCGCTTCAAGGGCAGCGCGGGTGCCCTGGTATTCAGCAATGTCGAAGGATGGCGTACAGACGACTATCTCTGTGGATGGGTCAAGGGCGGGGAAGTCCGAGAATCGTGCGGGCGCTGCTCCTGCGGGATGTGCAGAATCATTGCCACAAGCGCTCTGTGACTGCGTAGAATTGGCTTTAGCCATGATGTGAACTCCTTTTCACGTTGTGGTCAGGGCCGCTTGGTGCTTCAACACCTTGCCGGCCCGCTTGCCTGAAACCGTCAGGCGGCGGTAGAACTCATGCCTGCTTGCCGTGCAGCGGTATTACTTCCGCACCGGCTTTGAGCTTGTCCAGGTAATCTCCCCACGCCCGCATCATTTCCCGGCGTTGATCCAGGTGAACCGTGCGGTTGTAGGCACGCCCAAGCGGATCTTTCACGGCGTGGGCGAGTTGTTGCTCTATGACGTGGGGAGGGAAGTTCAGCACTTCATCCAGTAGCGTGCGAGCCACCGCCCGGAAGCCGTGCCCGGTCATGGTCTTGCCGTCATAGCCCAGGGAGCGCAGCGCAGCGTTGACGGTGTTTTCAGACATGGGACGCCCTTCGCCGCGGTTGGCGGGGAAGACATGCGATCTATTCCCGGTCAAAGGTTGCAGCTCGCGCAGGATCGCTACCGCTTGGCGGCAGAGGGGGACAATGTGCTGGCTCTTCGTCTTGGAGGCCGTGAAGGACCAGGTTGCCGAGTCAAGGTCTATATCCGACCACTGGGCCGTCCGTAACTCGCCTGGGCGCACAAATACCAGGGGAGCCAACTTAAGGGCGGCTTTAACAACTAGACTCCCTTGGTGGCCGTCAATGGCGCGAAGTAGGGCACCGATGCCTTGCGGGTCCGTAATGGCGGCGTGGTGGGTAGGCTGGGCCGGCGGAAGTGCGCCTTTCAGGTCTACCGTGGGATCACGCTCGGCGCGGCCGGTGGCTACGGCATAGCGGAAAACCTGCCCGATATTCTGGCTGGCACGGTGGGCGGTTTCCAAGGCTCCGCGCTCCTCGATGCGGCGCAACACCGCCAGCACGTCGGCGGCCTTGGTATCAGCGATGCGCCCATTGCCCATCCAGGGGAAAACGTCGCGCTCCAGCCGGCGCATGATCTTGTCGGCATGGTTCGCTGTCCACGTGTGAGCCATTTTCCCGAACCACTCTCTGGCTACAGCCTCGAAGCTGTCCGCCAACGGGATTCCTTGGGCTACCCGGCGTTCATCCTCAATCTCCTTGAGACGCTGGGCTTTGTCAGTCTTGCGGGCATCGCTCGGGTCTTGTCCGTCCGCGACCAGGGAACGGGATCGCTCGGCCTTGTCGCGGGCCAGTTTTAAGCCGGTGGCAGGGTAGGTGCCCAGGGAAAGGGTTTTGCGTTTGCCATGGATGCTGTAATCCAGTCGCCACCACTTGCCGCCGGTAGGTTGTACCAGCAGATAAAGGCCGTCGCCATCAGAAAGCCGATAGGCAGCTTCCTTGGGTTTGGCTGACCGTAGGGCAACATCGTTCAGTAACTCGCGGGGCATTGCAGTAACTTCGCCTCATGCAGTAGTTCGATTGCTTGAACTATGTTAGAAGTTACTGCAGGAAAAGCAAGATGCCCTGCGACTTACTGCGACAGATTGAGACAAGAAAAAACCCGTAAGCTGTTGTTCTTACGGGCTTATGAGACTTCATGCGACAGCATGAAACAGTAACATGGTGGAGGCGGGGGGAATCGAACCCCCGTCCGCAAGTCCTCTACAGCCAGTTCTACATACTTAGCCTTGTCTTTTGATTTGACCCGCAACCCGCCGATAGGCAGGCTGGTTGCGAGCGATCCGC
>JAEHJW020001870.1_pt1 | contig 14678 bp, 13 predicted proteins | sample 9271431 | NCBI WGS metagenome assembly JAEHJW02
AATAAAAATTTAAATAGACATATACGATTAGACGTTATGTCAGAATTAACAGAAAAGATAGATTCTTCCATAGAAGTAATTACTAGGAAATACGTATCAGCGAAAATGTCTTCTGAAACTCTTTACGACGATATAATAACAACTTTGTTTAATAATATTAAAGTGCTCAAAGCCGAAATAGAAAAGTTAGAACAACGAATAAAAATAGACAATACTGACGCAGAACCATCGAAATAGGTAATTAATTAAGCGCAATTACATTTATGATCCATGACGCTTTCTATTTCAATAAGTCCGAGTTCCGCAAATGTAACTGCTGGAAATTCGGCGACATTTTCGGTTTCCGTTAGTGGCGGGACTTCTCCTTATTCTTATCTTTGGTATTTAAACGGCAATTCGACAGGGATTACTTCATCTTCGTATACGTTTTCGTTAAGCGAATATATGGTTGGAAGTGAATCGGAATTTTCGGTTTACTGTTCGGTTTCCGATTCGAGCAGTCCCGTAGAAACGGGAGATTCGGCGACTTCTTCTTTGTATTTATTTGGCACGGTATTAATGTATTCTGGGGAATCGTATACGGATTTTAGCGAGATTTTAGCTCACGGTTTGAGTGATAGTTTAACGGTTATAGAAAATGTGAATTACAACTTTGCTACTACCGTAATAGATTTGGTTAGCTTGAATGAAGCGGTTAATAAATTAATAACGGATGTTACAAGCGAATCGATTACGTTAGAAGACGTTTTAAATTTCAGTGGGACGCTTTACAATTTTGAACAGACATCTATAAATGAGTATACTAATTATTTACTATCTTCGTTTGTAATAGAGAAATCTATAATAACGGAGTATTTTAACTTTAAAGCGTCTATTCTTAATTTTGAAAGTATCAGTTTAAAAGAGTTATTAAATTTCAGTGAAACACTTTACAATTTTGAAGGTATATCTTTGAGCGAATCTTCTTCTTTAACGGCTATTCTTGAATCTATAGATGTGTTGTCCGATTTAGTAGAAAGTTATAATTTCTCTTATAAGCACATTATAAATGAAGTTTGGACATTAATATCCGACACTTTCTTAAGCACAAGTATAAGAATAAAAAATCTTGAAACTTTAGCATTGACAGAAAATTTGAACAAAGATTACAATGCCGCGATGTTTGAACAGGTATCTATAAACGATATACTCACTTTTCTGTTTAGCACGAGTACGTCCGAGAGTATAACGTTATCAGAACAGGCGTTTAAGATACCGGAGCTTGTAGTTTTGGAATTAATAACTGCTACTGAATTTATCAATTTTTCTACCAAGCTATTTAATTTGGAAGAAGTATCTTTGAAAGAGTTTTTAAACTCAATTACAAGCACGAGCGCTTTTGAACAAGCATCAATAAGCGAATATTCTAATTACTTGTTTTCTTCTACTGTAATAGATAAACAAACAATTACAGAGTATTCTAATTTTATTGTGTCTATATACAACTTAGAAGATATAACTTTAGAAGAGTATTTTAATTCTTTAATAAGCTTAAATGCAAGTGAGAAAATCATTATAGACGAATCTTTAGTATCATCTTTAACGAGAACGAAATTAGAAACGGGGTTTGCTCACGAGTTTTTTACATTTAGTTTAGATCATTCGTTTTCGGAATCGGTTTCGTTATTGGAGTCGTTTTATTTAACTTGGACTAAAGATATAACAGAGTTGATAGGACTTACAGAAGCTTACAATTATTCTGTGGTGTTAAACGCGAGTGAATTAGAGTTAGGTAAAGAATATTTCAATTTTTCGTTAACGACAGAGTCAGTAGATAAAGTGGAGTTAATAGAATACTTTTTAAATAAACTTATAAGAACGGCGGTGGAATCCGAAAACGTTAGCGAATCGTCAGTTACGTTTTTAACGGCTGTGGTTAAAGAGATCGTTTCGGTTTTAGAAACGTTGAATAAGAATTATAATACTTCGGTGTTAACGAAAGAACAAGTAACAGAATCGGTTGTACCGACTGTAATAAAAAGAGCGTTGGAAACTTTAAATCTAAATGAAGAACATTCGTTAGATATTACGAAAAAGGTATTGGAATATCTGTTGCTTGTGGAAAATTTCAATCATTTCTATAGTACTTCTATTTCGGAGAATATTTCATTAATCGAAAAAGCTTATAAACTAACGCAGAAAGATGAAATAGAAAATGTTTCGGAAGTTGAATCGTATACTATAAATTCTATTAAAGTGGCGTTGGATAATCCGGAAATAAGAGAATTATTGAATAAGAGCATGTCTTCGGCGTTTTTTGATAAAGTTCAGAAATTTGAATATTTGAGTTGGTACGTATCGTTTTATAAATCGTTAGTGTATTTTATTAATAGTATAGGAATCCCAAACGTCGTGTTATTAGACGATATAAAAACAATCGACTATTACCGAGAAAATCCGCTAATAATAATTCCGAAAGATGTTTCGGTTTTAAATGTATTCAATGGTTATATTTACGAATATAATTTTACTTTAATAATAGGTTCTCCGTCTATTAACGAGTTTCAGGATTTGTTATCTAAGGTTCAAAAGTTTGTTAACCAAGTTCCTAATAATACTTCGGCGTATTTGTATATCATAAACTCCCAGCGGTACGACGCGGAAGTTAGGAATTTCTTTAGAGAGTATATGGAAATTACAGTTAAGAATTATATACCGTTATAATTTTAACCTTAGTCATTCTTTAGTTATATGGATAACTTTTATTCGGATATATTGGAGTTTTTCGATAATAAAGGAATTACTCCTATCTCGTTATTAAACAGTATAAAAGCTGTTGATTATTACAGACAGCCGAATTTATACATTTTAGTTCCTAAAAGCAGTGAAGTTATAAACGTGTGGAACGGTTATATATACCATTACGAATTTGCTATTATAGTTGGCAGTCCTAATTTATATACGTTTGAAGATATGAAATCTAATGTTCATAAGCTGATAGGGAATAACCTTTATAATGAACAAGTCTATGTTGTTTATGTAACTAAGCAAGAACTTGACACTTCGGTAAGAAACTTCTACAGGGAGATTTTCGATATTACTATTAACTTAGTAATATCATAAGCATTATTATCTATAATCCGATTGCTATTTATGAACAAGACTGATACGGCGCAGGAAAGTTTGGGGTATCTTTCTAAGAGAACGCCGAATAAATTATTATACAAAGATGGTTCTCCATCGGCTGGGACTTACACTTTCACTTATGAACTTTCGCAGAGAGATTTAGCAGTATCGTTAAGTGCTACGTTGGGTACTTCGTCTTCTATAAGCGTCAATGTATATCCTGTTGATCCGGCTGGAAATGTAATGAGTACAGATTTACTTCAAACATCGTTATCAGCATCCGGTAATATTTACGTTACGGCAGAAGCATTTTCGTTTAGGCAAATGAGCGTTAGCGTTGTTGTGGTAGGTTCTGTATCGGCGGTCGACTTAGCTATATACGGGTGAGTTATGGAAGAAAATTGGGAAAGATTGGCTCGTGTAGAAACTAAAATAGACGATTTACACACTCAATTAACTCACTTTGATGAACATATCTCCAAACTCGAAGATAGGTTGCTGGCGGTTACTTTAGAAGTTGGAAAAGTGCAAGGAGAAACTAAGAATTTGTTTCAAATGAGATTAGACGATATTAGATTAAGAAAAACGGCTTTGTTGATTTCACTTGCGTTAATTTCTGTAGTCGGTGCGTTTTTACTAAAGGTGTTTTAAGTGTCGGAATATACGAATTTGGTAGTTAAGGACGAAAATAAACGTCTTGTAGAAGGGTGGGCGTCTGTTGAAGTAGTTGACAGACAAGGAGAGATAGTTCCTATAGATACGCTTAAGAGCGCGTTTATGGATTACATGTCGAACGGCGGAATAATAATGTATATGCACCAGAATAAACCTGTAGGTAAGGTTTTAAATTGGAGCGTTGAAGACGTTAATGAAGTCCCCGGAATAAGAATAATAGCAGAATTAAATAAAAGCGGAGTTTTGGCGGAAGATACTTGGAATCAAATTAAACTCGGCGGTTTAACAGGGTTTTCGATTGGGGGAAGGAAACTTGAACGGGAACAGAGATTTGACAAGTCTGGTAATAGTGTTGAGATATTGCGTAAAATAGATTTAAACGAGATTAGTATAGTTGGTGAACCAGCTAATCAAATGGCGAGAATTGAAGCGGTTAGTTTGTCTAAGGGGGAAAAGAATTTGAGCGATTCTACAAATACAATATTGGAAAGAACTGATATAAAGGAAGATGAAACGGAAAAAGCAATGATAGATTTTCTTAAAGCGGAGTATCCTTTTGACGAATGTCTTAAGGATCAGGAGAAGCGTTACGGTAGTAGGGAGAAAGCAGAGAAAGTTTGCGGAGCTATTAAAGCGAGATTTGGAAAAGCTTACGATGATGAACATCTTGAAACAGATGTAAACGCCGATAAATCAGATGACGAAGAAGATGATGCAGAGAAAATGTTGAAATTTGTTATTCTTGGTAAGTATTATGATCCTATAGAAAAAGCATTTTTATGGGATAAGTGTATCGAAGCTCAAATGGACAGATACCACGATATGAAAGACGCTGAAAGAGTTTGCGGAGCTATCAGACAGAAGATAATGAGAGAGAAAGGAAAAGGATATACAGATCACAATTCTGAAACTCACAAAGCTAATTACGATTATACAGGTAAGAAGTTACCCGGAGATATGAAAACTATCACAGATACACACATTAAACAGTCAGATGGTGATAAAGTTTCAGAGAATCCTATTAATAAAAACGTTAGTGTTAATAACTCAAATATGATAACATCAAGTATGTCCAATAATAAAGATGCAAAGAAAGGTCAACTGGTTTCGGTTGGAGATAAAAACATGAATGACGATTTTGAAACCGAGTCAGACGGACTTTCAAAGAAACCGGAAACGGAAAAAGCAACACTCGCTTCTCAAATAGAGGAAGAAGAACACAGAAAAGAGAAGATGAAAGAAGACAAAGAAGATTCTCACAAAGCAGAAGGATCGGAAGGTTCAGAAGGTTCATCATCACTTGAAGAAAAGGTTGACGGACTTGAGAGATTGCTTAGAGAACTCGTTGGAAAACTCGATCGCAAAGAGGAAATGAAAGCCGCTTTGGGAGAAGACGGAAGAGGAGAAGAGGAAGACGAGAGAAACGAAAGCGAAGAAACAGAGAAAGCTAACTACAAGTATAACATAAAGCATCTCGATAACGAAGAACCTGAACCTAAAGTCGATGGGAGAAGGAAGGGCGGAGTTGGTATTGAACAAGTACCATCCGGAACTGATCTTACCAAAGGAGTTAAGAAATATAGTACACCAACACCTTCATCTGTAATAGGACAGGGAAGAAACTATATGGCAGATTCTTCTGATATAGCTAAGAGCGCGTCTACTTATCAGGGAGCATTGACTCAAGTGTTAAAAGGAGCAAAAGTAAAGGAAATTTACAACGCAAGAAGAGGTAAACAATAATGGCAGGAGCAGGTGGAACACCCGGACATCAAATGACATTTCAGGATGTCATGCAATATTACAGCACTCAAAGTTTAGTCCCACAGATTGGTGCTGAAAACGACGAGTATATAAAATCAATGATCAATACAGGAATGGGAACTAACGTTTGGAACGCTATATACGGCGCTCAAGCATGGTATCAGTTAAATACAGAGTCAAATCTGTTTGGAATGCTACCTAAAGTTAACTGGGATCATTCAGGTTACAGAACAATCCAGAACTTCGTTCAAGTAGCGAACACTATGGGTATTGCTGAAACAGGAAATCTTGGTTCACCAGAAGTTCCTGAAATCGATATAATCAAACTGACACCTAAGATCAGTCAAACACCTTTCGAGGTAACAGATATAGTCGAACAACTCGGAAAAATATCACAGGATGATATGTATGCTAACTTGGATACTTTAAGACAGTATTTTGCAACTATGCATATAAAGAATCTGAACATAAATATCGGTGCTCTCGCAGTTGGAAGTTCACCTTCTAACAGTTACTCTGGAGCAAACAACATTAATCTCGAAACACTCGACAGAATCATATCTTCTTACGCAGAAGGTACTGGAATAGGACTTTCAGCAACTACAACACCAACACTTGCAGAGGTAATCGATCCTTATGCGGGAGCAGTGGATAGAAGTGCTGGAGCTAGTGCTTTTGACTCATACGTTGCATCAGCATCAGGAACATTCGGACAACTCGGCGCTCTTACAGATCAAACTATAAGGGAAACTATACAGGGAATCAAGTATAACGGTGGAAGAACAAACGTCATAGTAACAGGTTACGATACTTACGCAAACATACAGGGAATCTATCAGAACCAGCTTAGGTATATGAATCTCGAAGAAACCACATTTAAGACTTCCATAAACGGAATCGAAACAAATGTTGGTCTCGATGTCGGATTACCAACAAGCGCACTATATAAGATACCGCTCATAGAAGCAGTGAACATGCCAACGGACAATCCAGCAGGAGTTTACGATTCTTCCGCAAATGGTTCTTCAAGAATATTCTTCTTGGATACAACCGATACAGAGGGATACGGAGATTCAAGGTTGTCTTTAATGATACTTAGACCAACACAGTATCTTGAAACAACTGACAGAGATTTCATCCTGTTGAACAACATCGCTTACGAAGGACTTTACTTCACAATCGCAGAAGTAGCATGTAAATTCTTTGGAGCGCAGGGAAAAATCAGAGATATAGAGTAATTTTATTTCAGCGGAAAAACCGCTGATAACAAACATTTTTAACCAATTTATAATTTCTTTCTATGGTAAGCACATTTTCTGGCGGTCAATCTTACGTTCAATCTACAGATGTTTTAGAATATTTACGTATTGCAGATATAGCGACAACCGCCGATATTAATTTTCTTGATAACACAGTCATTCCCTGGGTTTGCGAGTATATAGATAGACTTGCTGGAACGACTTGGGGATTAAAAAGCACGGCTACCGATGGTTATCACCAATCGGATCAGGGATACGAAATGCACTCAATCGGTCAGTATGCCGCTTACGGTTTATATTTAATCGGCGCTCCGGTTTATCTCAATCATTTTCCTATAGTTCCGGTTGTTAATGGTTCGTTTACGACAATGAGTCAGCCGCCACAAACATTACAATCGATGTTAATTTGGAATGGCAATGTTTACTCCGAGTTCGTTAACGTATATACGGAAGGTAGGTATTCGCAGTATTGGGTGGATAGAGCGAAAGGAATCATCTATATCATGGGTTGGTATTGGTGGATGGGATACGAAGCGATGGTTCAGTATCAATACGGTTACAATCAAATGACAAGCGTAGCAAATGGTACAGGATTCGTTGATCCGTACGTTTACGAATTAGCGGTTTTGAAAGCTTCGCAGTATTTCTTATCTTCGGAACGTTATACGGCAACTATATCACAGGGAATTGGTGGTATAGAAATACCGATGCAATGGCAATATTTGAATCAGCGTATCAAGGAACTCGAAATCTATATCAAAGGATATAAGCGTCTGGCTGGAAGCTGGATTTCCTAAGAGTTATTACCAAAATACGTATTCATTTTTTATGATAAGAAAGCTGTTGTATTATACGTTCGAGTTTGACGGCGATTCGGGGAATGTAGTTTATATATTCAACGGAATAGAACGAGCAAATATCGTTCGACAAAGATTTAGTAATGACGATAAATATAAGAGTTCCATAGAAAATGTATGGTATTGGAACGGCAACAAGGAGAAACCTTCGATACAGCCGAGTTTTAGAATGGTATTTCCGGACTATACGATGATTCACTTGTTTGTATTAGACGGCAAGTTGGATATTCTTTCCGATACGACCATCGATACCAGCAATTACAGATACTTGAACGAAGAAGAATTTAAGAGTTTTAATGATGTATATAATAAGACGTCAATTTAAAAAAGAAAATAGACGTTCATTTTAATTTGGTAATATTAATTATCGACACACATACGTAGAATGAAAATTTGATACCGATTTTCATCAATTAGGAGTATTTTCGTATTACTCGTTCTATCGCTTTTCGTATCGGAGCGTAAGGTTGGTTGTTAACAGGAGTTCCTTTATTCTTTATTGCGGTCATTAGAGCGTAAGTTGTTTTTCGCAGTTCTTTCTTTCCCGTTATTCCTAATTTCAATCTTACCCAGCGAGATATAGCGGAATATGGCGGCATAACGTTTCTGGAAGCAGTGCCGTATTCGAGAAATTTGATTGCTTTGGAATAGAATTGAAGAATGCTCTGTTCGACAAGAAGTCTGCTTGATTGCAGAGTTTTTCCGGTGTAAACGTGATTGTAAGGAGTATCGGTTGGGTGTGTCATTTCGTCGGCGTATTCTGTTTGTATATCGTTTAGTAACTTTACAGTAACGGCGCGTTTGAGATTTCGTATATTTTCTTCGTTTATTTCGGATTTCATATTTAGCGGTATTCGTATTTTCGGCATAGTTAAGTATATTCTTTTCATTTAAAGCGTTATCTTTTTTAGCAACAAACATATATCACAGTATGCCAATATTTACAGGTAGCAATTTTATATTAGATGTCGGGAGAGAATCCGCTTTTAACGATGGAGTAACATCCGGATTTGATATGGGTTCGTTAGGAGCTGGTTTACAGTTAAGTACTTTCACAATGAAAAACGATTTTAATCCGATATACGGTGTTAATCAAAGAACTCCGCTCGGATGGTATACGAAAGGACTTAAAGTTGATTTCTCGGCGGATTTCTACGCTTGTGATGATAGCGATACGGCTAAGAGCTGGTTAGATTTCGTACTCACAGGTTCAGGTGGTTCTTCAATAACTCCCAATACGTCTTGGAGTTCCGGAACTACGATAAATTCGGCTTACGGTCAGATTCAATCTTATTTAAGTGCGTACGATATGTATACGGTTTCGGGAATAGTTTTTGATTCTGCGAAGATAAACGTTCAACAGGGAGAGTTAGTTAAGGTTAGTTTAAGCGGAACAGGTACACAGGAAACCACATCTGCTCCAACTACGTCTATTAGCGTTACACCACCTTCTGACGTTCTTTCTTGGAAAGATGCGACAGTTGAAATAGGAGCTACTCTTGCATCCGTTCCTACGCCAATAGAATCGCTCGATATGACAATATCTACGAGCAAAGAACAGATATACGGAATAGGATCAGATATTTATCAGGGATACTATCTTAAAGAGTTCAAAGTAGAAGGAAGTGTAAACATCTACCACGATTCAGGATTAATCGGCGACATATTCGGTTACGGTATATCTTCTTCGGATTCTGCGGTTTCGTTGACTGATAACCTTAAATTAACAATAGGCGATTATACGTTTAATATAACTGGATTAATACGTAATGAAGGAGAAATGAATATACCTCCGGTAAAAGAGGTAATGGATAAAATAAGCTTTATGGGAACTGCAATGACGGTGAGTTGAAATGGTTGATGTAGAAGTAACAATAAACGGTGAAAAGAAAACAATAAAGGTAGAAAAAGTTAAGTTCGGTGTGTATATGCGTTTACTCCGAAAATGTACGAAAACAGAAATGCTTGGTTCAGAATTAAAGAGTACGCTTGATACCACAGAATATCGTTGGGAAATGTTAAAAGCATCTGTTGGTAACCAGATTAATATCGAGGAACTTGACGTACCAGAAGGATTGAGATTAGAACAAATAATCACGGAGTTGAACTCCGAAAAATCCTTTCCTGAAAAATCCTAATGAAATATTTGAATGGGAACTGCAATATCTGTTCGCTAAAGAACTTCATATAAGCCGTCGGGAACTTGATAAAATGCCAGTCAGACAAGTATACTATTACTTGGAACTATTGAAGAAAGACAAAGAAATGGAAGAAAGAGCGTACAGAGATGCCAGACGGATATGAAGTAGAAGTAAAGTTAGTTTTTGACGATTCACAAGTCAAAGAAACAATAGATAAGATTAACAAAGCTATTCAGCCGTCTTTAACCGTCGCGTCTAAAGAAGCTGGTAGTAAATCTGAAAGTTCATCTAAAAAAAGTTTAGTAACCGCCGAACAAATTTTAACCAAAATCCCCGGTTTAAGCAGAATATCATCTTCCGTTTCGGGAATAGGAGAAAAGATAGCTAGTACCGGAAAAGTAGGAAAAGCGATTTCAGATGTCGGTGCTGGAATGAAAACAAGTTTGTTAGCGATGGGAAACAAGCATCTATCGGGATTAACTAAAGGATTGGGATTATCCGCTACAGGAAGCGGCGGTTCTGGTGCTGGTGGAGATGCTGGTGCTGGAGCAGAAGGAGCTGGTGGAGCGGAAGCCGGATCGGGTGGCATAGGAGCTTCAAAATTAGCCGGTGGTTTGGGAGCGGCAATGGCTGTAGCAGAATTAGCGAAGATAGTTACGTTTGTAGCAGGAATAGCGGCAAATAGTGTTCCAATGAAAGCAATGTTACAGTTGATAGAAAAGACAGTTACTTTATTCGTTCTGCCAGCGATGATATTTTTCTTAGGATTGATGCTTCCATTTATACAGTTTTTCTTTCAAATATTGAAGTCGGTTAATCTTCCTAAAGTGCTTACAGGAATGTTAACTATGGGAGAGCAACTTGGAAAAGTTATGATGCAGATGTTTCAGATAATACAGCCGAATCTTCCGCTCATCTTTAAAGCGTTAGAAGTTATAATGTTTATAATAGCGTTTTCGGTTGTTCAACCATTGTTAGTAATAGGAGCGGCTGTAATGGCGATTGTAGCAATAATTACTATAGTTAGCGATTTTATACAGTTATTATTCAAAGGTATTTCCAAGTTAGTCGCGTTAGGAGAGTTGATAGGTAGCGGAGTTAGCGGTTTGTTATCTTTGTTATCTGGAACGTTTCTTTCGGTGGTTACTACTATAGCGTCAATTTTACAAACTGTAGTTAACGCAATAGATTCTATAAATCCTTCTAAAATGGGATCGGGTATAGTTTCGGACATAGCCGGAGTAGTTCCGCATTTAGCGACGGGTGGACACGTTTATTCACAAGGATTAGCGTATTTACATTCGGGGGAAACGGTAGTTCCTTCCAACAGCAGTTCAAACTCAAGTACAACGTTTAATATCCATTTGTCTAGTACCGGTAATACTTCAATGGATTTAGATACATTAGCGAAAGAAGTAAAAAGAAGAATAGAATATCAAACAAGAGGTTCGAGAGCTTGGTAAGTTTAGTAGATATAACAACAGGACAAGTATATCAAATACCGTATAACGCTCTTAACGTCAGTTATCAGAAACAAGTGATGGCGACGACTATAGCTATTCCGCTTTCAAATAGTCCTATCCTGTTAAATTACGGTGGGGATACTATAAGTATAACGGTTTCGTTTATCACCACTAACCAGCCGGATGTAAGTACGCTTATAAATCAAATGTCGAGTGCCGCTGGAGATATATACGAATTGGATTTATCTGTCGAATGGGGAATGCCGTATTCGGGAGTGGTAGGAACTGCTGGTTCGTTTCAGGGATACGTAACAGCAATGAATATAACACAAGACAGCGGTACAAAAAATGTTTGGAGTTGTAGCTTCACATTAATGACGGGTGTTCCAGAGTGAGCGATTTAACATTAAACATCGCTTCAAGCGTTTGTAATAGTTCTGTAACTCTCGATAACGTTTACGTTAACGGAGTTGCCGAAGGAACAGCCGCCAATTCTTTTACAGGAAATGGAATGAATCTGTACGCTTCTACAACAGTTTCTTCCGGTGCTAATTACAACACTGGTACAATATCTAACTTGATGTATATAACTTGGACGTCGTTAACAGAGAGCATTTCAAGTTGTACATCTTCTACGAATTGTTGCACGGCGGCTTGTACTTCTAAGTGTACAACATTTAAACAAACTATAACAGTGAGTGGTTTTACTTGGCAATATAACATCGGCGGAGAAATAACTACCACCGCTCCTTCATCTGTTAGCGTAGGAGAATCTCTATCCTTTACAGCTACGGGAACTGGCGGAGATGGTAGTTATACTTATTTGTGGTATTCTTATGTTAATAACGGTACGGCTGTATCTACAGGTATCACTACTTCTAACTATTCAGTCGATGCTCCAGCCGCGGCGGCTAACGGAACGTTTACTGTGTATTGTGCAATTACAGGTTCGAGTTCTGGTGGCAACGAACAAACGTATATCAGTAACTCTATTACAGTAGATGTATCTGATAATCTAAGTACGGTTTTAACGGTTACTCCATCTCAAGGAAGTTATACAATATCGAGTTCCGGAACAGTAAGTATAGAAGCGAATACAACACAGGGAACAGGAACTTATCAATCAACAACAATTTACTCCAATTACAGTTCTTCTCAATGTGCCGCTCCACCGGCGAATGGTTCGGCAATTCCTTCAAGTTGGACAGAAGTAGCTAACGCATCGGCATCTCCTTACGACAGTGTTTCGTATTCGTTTTCGTTGGATCAAACGGCTGGTTATTACTGTATATACGCTTCTGGTGTAGACAGTTCTGGTTATACGGCTTTCGATGGTTTCCAATTAAACTTAGTATCTGGATTAACAGCTACAGCGGTTACTTCTTCAAATGAACTTAACATAGGTCAATTTGCAGATATAGTAGCCGAAGTTGCGAACGGTTCTGGTAATTACTCTTATCAGTGGTTTATGAATGGAAGTACGTTATCTGGAGAAACATCTCCAAGTTTACAATACTATCCAAATGTAGCTGGAGTTACAACATTTAAGTGCGTAGTCGTAGATTTAACAGCTAATCAGACAGTTAACAGTAACACTATAAGCATTACTTCGTTCGATCCTATGGCAACAAATATAACGCCAACGAAATCGTCTATAACTGTCGCTAACGGAAATCTAACAACTATTACCTTAACGTTTACAAACGAAAGCACAGACACCATCTCCAGCGGCTCTCAAATATACGCAAATATAAATTGGAGCGAATATTCGGATTATCTTTCTTCGGATGTCGGGAATGTTAGGTTCTTCGATATAAATAATAATCCGGTTTACGCTTGGTTGGAATCTTTTGTATCCCCGAATAATTCTTCGGCGTCGAATGCGACTTCTTCTATTGTGTGGTTTAAACTTAATTCGGCTATCGATCCCAATTTCGGTTCGTATAGTATAATGATGCAAATACAACCAACCGATGTCGATTTCGATGGCGTTTATTGGGGGTGTTCTCCGCTTCTTACAGGAACGTACGGTTTATACGATAATGGAGTAAACGTTTTCGATAACTACTACAATTTCGCTGGTAGTACGATAAGTTCATCTCTTACTTCTTATATAATAAACGGCACAACAAGCAGTAATAACGGATTGAATATTGACCTTCCAGCTAGTTCTTACGGAGCTTACGTAATATCAGCTGGTGTTCCTCTTAATACTATAGTCGATGTTTACAGCACAGGAACTCGAAGTACAGACAGTCCTTCCGATGTTGCCATCTATAATGCTAACAGCAGTACAAACGGTGGTTACGCTGGTATAGGAGCTTTTTACGGATATGGAACAATATCTTCAACTCCAACAGAATTAGGAAGTTTAACTATGTCGGAAGATTCCGGAGTTGCAAGTATCTATTGGACAGCTACTGGAGTGGAAGGTTTCGGTTGGAATTACAATTTCGTTACAAGCGATAACGCTTCCGAAACAATCGGAACATTGAACTATCCATCGTTTGGAATAGTGGATAGCGGAAGTGGAGCGAATATGACTTACTATTGGTTCAGAGTAAGACAGTTCGTTGCGGCAAATCCGGTATTAAGTGTAAGCGGCGGTTACCAGACAAATCTTACGGTAGAAATCGCTGGCGGTTCTGGTTCGTTTAATTATGCGTGGTTTGACGGAAACGAATCGTTAATAAATTTATGCGGAAATAGTCCGGATTGTTTATATTCGGCGAATAGCGGTGGAAATCATTTTGTATACGCGTCCGTTCAAGACTTAAAAACGAATCAAACTCTCACATCTCCGATCTCGCTGGTTACGGTTACCGGTGGTTTAACGATAGGAGTTAGTCCGGTTTCTCAATCTATTGCGGCTGGTAGCAGTTTCTCTATTTCAGTTACACTAAAGAGTAATACGAATCAATTAAGTTATTCGTGGTATTCCAATTCTGTTAATTCTAATGTCGGCGGAACAGCGCTCGACATCTTTAATCCTGTTTATACTGCTACACAGCTTAACACAGGTTCTACTTATTATTACTGCGTAGTAACCGATTTGGAATCTGGTGTTTCATCGGTATCAACAGTTGCTACGGTAAACGTCTATTTCCCGCAAACAGTAAGCTTGTCATCAAGTTCTACTCAATTACTGCTTGGAAATTCTGCAACGTTAACCGCAACTGTTTCAGACGGTTCTGGTAACTTCGTTTACGATTGGATGCAAATTGCACCAGATGGAACAGAAACTTCTCTAAACAATCCTACATCCAATACCTATACTTTCAGCACGACTTCATCTACTGCGACAGGTGTATATACTCTGTTTATAGCAGTAACAGATACATCTACGGATTTCGTTTCGTATTCCAACAACATATATATTAACGTTTATAACTTTACAGTAACTATAACAACTAA
>JAEHJW020001630.1_pt1 | contig 14677 bp, 23 predicted proteins | sample 9271431 | NCBI WGS metagenome assembly JAEHJW02
TTCGTCGACCGGGACCGCCTCCTCGATCGCCTGCTGTGCCGTCTCGTCGACGATCTTGGCGAAGTTCCTGCCCATGTCGGCGATGCCCCGGTACCAGGGCCCGAGAACCGTGGCCAACTCCGAGGTGTCCGCATTGAGGGCGGCGAGGATGTTCTCGTCGGTCATGCCTGCGCGCCGCAGCCCCTCCACCCACCGCGAGAAGGCCGCCGTGGTTTCGGAGGCGAGCCCTTCCGCGTCTCCGGCGAGCCGAGACACCGCCTCGGCGAGGATGGCGTCGGCATCGGTCGCGTCGAAACCAGCCTGCAGTCCGATCGACTGGAAGAAGGCGTCCGCCTCGGCGACGACCTGAGGCCCGGCGAAATTCGCGAAGTCGCCGAGCATGGCGTTGAGGAACCCGAGCAGGTACGGCTCGCCCTCCGCCAGGAAGCGCTCGAGGGAGAAGCCCTTGGCCATCAACTCACCGGCCAGCGACGCGAGGACCTGCCGCCAAACCTCCTGGTCCTCGACGTGCAGCGTGAGGGTGGCGGCCTGGTCGCTCACCGGCGGATCTCCACCGCTCCGCTGCGCCGGCCTTCCGGCTGCAGCTTCTTCATGTCGCTCGCGATGCGGGTTTCCCAGCCGCGGCGCACCGCGTCGGCCTTGTCCTCGAGCGCCGCGCCGTAGGCGTCGCAGGCGAGGTAGGCCTCGAAGGCGAGGACCTGGACCGCGGCGAAGAGCAACTCCTCGCCCTCGTACGGCCCAAGGTCGCGGGCGAGCAGCGTGACGGTGAGGTTGGCGGCCACGGCGCCGGTGAGCACGGCGTCGAGCCGGGCAAACGCCTTCGGCGGGCCGGCGGGCGTGATGCCAGAAAGCACGAGCGAGTCGAGCAGTTCCGCACCGTCCGGGCCCACGCCAACGAGGCCGATCGGCGCCGTGGTCCCGGCGTCCGCCTGCGCCGTGATGTCGTCGTCGTAGACCTGGAGCCCGACCTCGGTGACCAGCGACCCGACCACGGCGGCGAGCGGCATCCCGGCCACGAGCTCGCCCGCGGTCTCGAATCCGCGCGACGTCGTGGCCGCATCGAGCGCGGTGATCAGGTGGCCGTCGGCGGTCGAGATCGAGACAGTCCCAGCCGGGATGACGGTGCCGACGGTGTCGTACGGCGACACCGTGTTGACGACGGCGAGGATGTCACCCCAGTCGGTCTTCACCGTGAGCGCCGGCGTGGCGCCGGTGAGGGTCACCGTCTCCGTGACGACGGTGCTGGTGCCGTGGGTGGTGCCGTAGATCGACACCTGCAGGCCGACGTCGGCGGGGTCGGACGACACCAGCGAGACGGCCTGGTTGTCGGGCTGCGCAGCGAAGCCGCCGCCGGCAGAGGTGTGGATCACCTCGGAGTACGCCTGGGCGACGCCGTCACCAATGGCTTCGCCCCACCGCTTCCGCGCTCGCCTGGCCATCACCTGCAGGTCGGCATCGGCGAAGAACTGCTTGGAAAAGCGCTTGTTGTAGATCGAGGTGTAGACCGCCGGCGTGACGGTCAGGTCAATACGGTCGAAGATCCAGCGCGCGCGGAGTTCCGCAATCTGGCTGGTGCTGAGCAGGTCAGCCATTGAGGTAGCGCTCGACATCGGCAGCCGTCACCTTCCGCACCGGCCCGGTATCGCCGAAGAGGAAGGTGACCAGGAGCTGCTCATCGACGCCGTTCGTCTCCATGGCCGCCGCCGCGGCCTTGTCGAACGTCGGGGGCGGGCCCTGCCGGACGGCCGGTTTGCCTGCCGGGGCGTCGCCAGCAGTCTGGCCCGCCGAGGCCGGCGGAACGGCCACCGGCCCCGTGGCGGCCGGGAATGCCTCCTCGAGCAACTTCTCGAACTCGGCCCAGGTCCTGAAACCGCGTCGCTTGGCGAAGGCGAGGGCCCTCTGACCAATCTCCGCGAGCCTGGCGCGCTGCAGCTCCTGCTCGCGTTCCTGCAGCTGTGCAACCGCTTTCCGAACCGACATGTCTTCTGGCACGTGCGCCCCCTTTCTCCGGTCGCGATCAGCCTCTCGGCGCGATCGCGGCTAGGCTCAGTACGCCGAGCCGAGGCTCACCCGCCTCCAGTTCGCATCCGAGGGTGTGTTGTCCGCGCTGGCCACGTACAGGTAGCCGCCATCGAAACGGACCTCGCCCGCCTTTGCGACCGTGCCATCGACCCCACCCGTCAACGGCGTGGCCGCCATCGCGGTCACCAGTCCGCTGCCGTCGTTTGCGGCGGCGTCGGCCGTCGAAACGAGCGCGTTGGCAGCGGCGTTTGCGGCGATCGCCGCCTTGACGTCGTCGCCCGTCGAGGTGATCGCTCCCGTCGCGTAGCCGAGCGTGACGGTGATCGCCTTTTCGACGACGGCGACGGAGAGGGTGTGGGTCGCGCCTGGGTCCACGTAGGCGACCGTGATCCCGGTATCGCCCTTGGTCTTCGCCGTGTACACGATGTCGTTGTTGGTGCCGGTGAGGGCCGTGGTCAACGCAGCGGCGACGGCGTTGACCGGCGTGTCGGCCACCATCGGAACTGAAGCGGTGGGGAACTTGAGGGTCGTCATCTCATCTCCAAGAGGAGCGGGGCCCTCGGGGCCCCGCTCTTCGGGTCACACGGCTCAGGCGTTGACGCTGGCGTAGCTCGAGAGGCAGACGACCTCGATGTTGGCGTCGGTCGCGTGGGACTTCTGCCACGAGGCCGCCGCGGCCAGGGCGGCGTCGGTCGGCGGGATCGTCGCGGCCACGTACTTCGTGCCACGCACGTGGGAGACGAAGTCCACGGACTGCGACAGGTTTCGCTTCGGCGGGTTGGTGGTCTCCTGCTGGTAGACGCGGACCGAACCGTTGAGCGCGAACTGCAGCGCCTTGGGGGCCATCATGAAGCTCAGGTACGTCTTGGTGGCGCCGGAGCCGCTCGTCGGCAGGTTCGCGTCCTGGTGCAGCACCATGCCGAGGTACACGGGCACCCGGCCGCTCGCCGTCACGCCGGAGATGTTGTCGAGGTACTGGACGAGGCCCTCCTCGACGATGTCGGCGTGCACGTCCGGGTGCACGAACATCGCGCCGAGCTCCTCGTTCCGCTCCCCGAGCATGTGCTTCGCCTGGTTGACGGCGGTGCGGGAGATCGCCGCGGTCACTTCCTTCATGTGGCTCGCCGCCAGGGCTCCGCCCGAGGCGAAGAGGCCGGTCAGGTGCAGGGTGATGAGCCGGTGGAACTCCTTCACCCAGTAGGCGCCGTAGGCCGGACCGACGACCAGCTGCGTGAACTGCTCGGGGCCCAGCTTCTCGGCGTCGGAGATCTCGGCGTCGGAGAAGGAGACCTCGAAGAACCGCTTGTTGCAGACCCCGATCTCCTCGAACTGTGCGAACTGCGTCGCCGAGCCGGTGGCGCTGCCGTCGTTGACGACGGAGTTGCCCGAGAGCGGGTTCCACTGCTTGAAGCGGTAGTAGTTGCCGACGATGTTGTCGGCGAAGTCGAGGCCGGCCACGCCGATCCGGTAGAGCAGGAAGTTGTCCTTGAGCCACGCCGGAACCACCCGGGTCAGCAGCTCGGGAATGACGAGGTTGGTGGAAACAGCCATCCTTGCCTCCAAACGAAACGACCACCTCGTCGAGGTGGCCAGCACATGAAGCGTTGACGTTGGGGACTACGTGGCGTTGAACTTGCTCTGGAGCTCCTTGATGAACCCCGGATCCTTGGCCTCCGCCTCCTGCTGCACGGGCCACGGGAGCTTGACGAACTCCTGCCAGGTCTTGGTCTCGCGCCACGGGTACTTCTCGCCCTGCAGTGGCGGCTGCCCGCCGGCGCCCGGGGCCTTCTTCTGTTGGCCGTCGTCCTTGCCGGTCTTGAGGATCCCGGCGTCGGACAGCTCCTTGACGACGGCCTCGATCCCCGAGACCTTGTCGCCCTCGACCTTGAGGTCGGAGTAGGCGGCCGTGCGGCCGGCCTTGTAGAGCGCGTAGTCGAGGTCCTCGACCTTCCCGGCCAGGGCCTTCAGCAACTCGCGCTCGATCGTGAGGCGCGAGAGGCGAGTCTCGCGCTCCTGATCGGCGGCCTTTCGCTTGTCCTCTTCGACGACCTTCAGCTTCGCGGCCAACTCGGCCGAGGGATCGTCGCCAGGGATCTCCACGCCGAGCTCCTTGGCGAGCTTGACGGCCGTGGCCTTGAGCGCCGCCGCCCTCTCGGTGGCGAGTTTGGCCTCTTCGTCCGTTCGCTTCTTGCCGTCGCGCTCCTTGTGCAGATCCTTCTCGAGCTGGAGCTTGTCCCGCTGGACCTTGGCCAGCTCCGTCTCGAGGGCGGCGAGTTTCGCGGCGACGTCAGTCCCCTGACCGCCGCCGGCGCCAGCACCACCGCCCTGCTCACCGTCACCCGAGCCAGTCCCTGACCCGGTGCCCCCGTCGGGGGCGTAGAAGAATCCCTTGCGCATGTCGCTCTCCTTCTAGCGCCGCGTCCCGCTGGCGCTCCAGTTCCGGTGCTTGCTGTCGATCGCCGCCCGCAGTCGCTCGTACCGCGTCCGGAGCCGCGCCGGCCACCTCACGTTGCCGGCGGCCATGGCGACACCCATGGCATCGAGCAGCTCGCCGGCCGTCCACAGCAGCTCGCGGATCGCCTTGTACTCGTCGAGGAACTCAGGTTGAACCTCGATCACCGAGGTGCTCTTGCGTGCCATTGTCATCTCCTCCCTACGCGGCCGACCCTTGGCCGCCCCCGGTGCCCTTGCCACCCGTTCCGAGCAGCGGCCGGCGGATCCCGCCGAGCCCAACGCCGAAGGTCGCTCCGGCGGCCAACACGCGCCGGTCTTGTGCGCACTGCTGCAGGTACTCGGCCGCCCTGGCCTCATCCCAGTCCGGATGCCGCTGCAGGATCAGGTCCACCGCGCGCACCAGACCAGCGTCGAGGTCGGCCAGGTCCTGCTGCGCCTTGGCGTCGTCGAGCTGAGCGAAATGAGGCTCCGGGATGTCGATCGTGAAGGTGCCAGCCGGCGCCCCATTGGGGTCGTGGTAGGTCCAGATGCCGAGGATCTTCTGCACCAGCCGGCGCGCGGCCGGGGTATGAATCACCCGGTCGCGGCGCATCTTGTCGCGAGCGGGCGCGTTCTCGAGCTCGATCGCGACGCCGGAACGCACGGACTCCTGGGCGCGGAACGACCCCGGCGGCATGCCGTACGCCTCGCAGAGCGCGTTGAGCTCATCGCGCAGGGTGTCGAAGATTGCGTCGATCGTCGCCGCGACATCGGGGCCGTCCCACCGGAGCTCCCGGGGCTGCGATTCATCGTCCTTGCCGGTAAACGTCACCTGCGAGATGTCGAGCGTGAACTCCTCCTCCTCGACCCCACGGGCACCGCGGACGATCGCGAACTTCCCGCCGTAAAAGAGTGTCACCATCCGCTGCGTGAGAAGGTAGTTGATCCGCTCCTGGGTGTGGAGCAGCTCCGACGCACCGCCCTCGAACCAGAACGAATCGACCGGGTAGCCGCACCGCAGCGCCACGAACGGATCACCGTACTCGCCGGGGACATCCTCGGCCGGCTTGATCCGCTCGCCGTTGGCGTTCTCCTCCCACACCTGCCGGTTTTCCAGATCCCACACCTCGTACCGGCCGTCCTTCTGGTCGACCAGCACGCTGTAGAGGCTCGGCGTCCGCAGGTTCCGGCTGCCCTGCTGGTAGCGGACCTCGACCAGGTTGGGCGTGAGCAGACGCACGGCCACCGCGGCCGCGTCCGGATCCCAGTACGGCTGCACGAGCACGGTGCCGCACAACTGCGCGTGCTGGAAATAGGTCATGAGCGCGAGCGGCCACTCGACCTGATCGTGCCATGCGTTCCACCTCGCCTGCGCCGCGTCGTTGGCGTTGCCGGCCTCATCGGTGAAGGTGATCCCGATCGCCTCTCGGCCGACCAACGTCACCGCATCGACGATCCTGGCCGTCACGTTGCGAAATGCGGCGAGCTTCTTCCATGTCTCGCGGATGGAGCCCGACTTGAGCAGGCCCTCGAGCAGGCGGAGCACGAGGGGGATGTGATCCCCGCGGTAGTACGCGATCAGGTCGTCCGCGATGCGCTTGCGCTCCTCTTCGTCGGCCAGGGCGATCTCGCGGAGGTTGAGGCGGTGCACCAAGTCGAGAGAGAGAGCCATCACGCCGCCCTCGCTGCGGACAATCCGACCATCCTACTGATCGGCCGCAGCCCACAGATCACGTAGCCGTCGACGTCAGAGTGGTGCGAGGTCTCGAGGTCCGACTTGTCAAGCTTCCAGGTGCCCGGGATCCAGCTCATCTTGCGATAGTCCTTGACCGTTTGGACGCACCGCGGGTCGACCTTGTACCAGCGTCGCCCGCGGCCGTCGCACAGCCCCGCGCTGACGGTGAGCACGCGGTCCGCCTCGAGCGGGTTGGATGGGCGGCTCTTGAAGAGCACCGGCCTGAACCGCTTGCCGATCGTCTCGCGGACGATCTGGTGGTTGGTCCTGAACGCGTTGGCCGTGTGGCTGCCTCCGGTCGCGTCCCAGTAGACCCAGACCTGCGAGGTGTGGGTGCCGTACCTCCGGATGATCTCGGCGCAGACCGGTTCGGTGCCGCCGGCCGCGATGTGCACCTCGTCGATCTTCCGGAGTTCGTTGGCGTCGGTGAGTTGGAAGATCCCGGCGACCGAGGGCGACCAGTTGAAGTCGAAGCCGAGGAGCAACGCCCGGCGGGGATCGTACTCGAACGCCTCGATGCTCGCGGTGTCGTCGAAGCCGCGGTAGGCACGGCCCCGCGTCGACTGGATCCAGAAGCCGAGGACCCGGGCCTTGGCGATCTCCTCGGTGACGCTGCCAAGAATGCGATCGGCGTAGTCCGCCGGGAGGTTCTCCTGGTTGTCGTAGGTCGTCGAGCGCAGCTCGCGGAGGCTGGCCTTGCCTTCGGCCACGGACTTGCGCAGCGCGTCGCGCCAGTCGAACATCCAGTGGCCGGCGACCTCCGGCGGGTTTGAATGCACATAGAGCTGGTTGGGCCCGCGGGCGTCGCGGGTGTACTCGGCCACGAAGTTGACCGCCTCGTGTTCGATCTCCGACGCCTCTTCCACGATCGCGTACCCGAACTGGAAGCTCTTGAGGCGCTTGTAATGCTGCTGGTAGAGCTGCGAGCAGTAGACGTGGTGGCCGTTCTGAAGGATCAACATCGACCCGTACGCCTTCGGCGGGTACGCCTGGATGTCGAGACCCTCGGCGGCCCATCGCGTGACCCACTCCGGCGGGGGCTGCCGGCCGAAGACGTGGTCGACCTCGAAGAACTCGAGCCAGTGGAAGACCGCGGGAAGGATGGCGGTCGAGAGCTGCGGAAAGTCGTTGGCGAAGAGGCCCCCGAGCGCGAAGCGGTTGCGGCCGCATTCCACGCCGAGGTAGTCGCCGAGCTCGGGGCGGGCGCCGGACTGGATCAGGATGATCAGGCCGTCCATCGCCGTCTTGCCCGAACCCTTCCCGCCGACGTTGACTACCCAGCGCTCCTGCGCGCAGAGCTCGGCGTGCTGGTTCGGTGAGAGGGCCAGCGAGCGCTCAATCGCGTGGTCACCGGAGGCGGAGATCACCCGGTCGACCACCCGACGCATGCCCTGCTCGGGTTGCGGTTCGATCATTCTCCGTCCATGCGCTTCTGAATACTGTGCTGCAAGCGCGTGACCTTGCCAAGGAGGTCGAGGAGGTTGTCCGAACCGGAGTAGTCAACCGCGACCTCGTCCGCGCCCTCAAGCAGCACGATCACCGACATGATGCCGCCACCGCGCGCTCGCTCGAACGCCGACTCGAGGACGCGGACGACACCTTCCTTCCGCACGGCGGAGAAATCGACCTCGCGGAGAGGCTGACTGGCCACCTAGTGCCGCTTCCTCGCCGCGGTGCGGCGGCCCGCGGCGGCCTTCTTCGCCATCGCCGCGGCGCCGTACTTCTTCCGGCCGATCGCGGCCGCCACGGCCTTGGGGTTGGACACGCGGCGCGCGCCCTTGCGCGCCGCCAGGCTCCGGGTGAGCGCCTTGAACCCGATGTGCCCCGTCTTCTTCGCGGCCATCAGCCGCCTCCCTTGACCTTTTCCATGTGGCGCCGCCCGCGGTCCTTGCCGGACTTGGACAGACGCTGCATGGTCTCGGTGTGCATCCGCTCGGCGCCCGCCGGCATCGCGGGGCGCTGGTCCTTACGCGGGGCGGGTGCCGGCGGCTTCGATTGCCTGGCCATCGACGGGTGCCTCCTTGACGCGGATCGCAATGCGGACGAGGCGCGGTTCCTCGCCGAACCCCGCGGTCTTCTGGCGGACGGTGATCAGGGCGGAGCCGTCGTCGCGCACCACGCACGCCTCACCATCCACACCCACGAGGGAACCCTGAGGCTCGAGGCGCCGGCACGCGACGGAGATGCCCTCGCGGAGGATGGCGTTCCTCGAGGGCGGCGCGGCAATGCCCTCGAAGCTGAAACCCACGGCGCTCATTCCACCAACCCCGGCTCAAGGCCCATGCCGGCAAGGCGCTCGAGCGCCACCGCGACGTAGGCCGGGCTGATTTCAATCGCCAGGCACCTCCGACCGAGGAGTTGGCACGCCACCATCGTCGTTCCGGATCCGAGGAAGGGGTCGTAGACGAGGTCGCTATCGTGGTTGCGGATCGGGCGCGCCATGCACTCGAGCGGCTTCTGCGTCGAGTGGCCGCCTTCGACGTTGCAGTCAAGGTCGATGTCCCAGACCGTCGTCTGCGTCCGGTCCCCGATCCAGTGCGCCTGGGCGCCCTTCCGCACCGCGTACCAGCAGGGTTCGTGCCGCCAGTGGTAATGTCCCCGGCTGATCGGAAAGTTCGACTTCGCCCAGACGATCTGAGAACGGACCTCGAATCCGGCGGCCTCCATCGACCGTTGCACGGCGCTCGCGTGCCGCCCGGCGTGCCAGCAGTAGAAGACCTCGCCCGGGAACAGGAGCCAGGCTTCCGACCAGTCGACGCGGTCGTCGTTCTCCACCTCGCCCAAGCGCCGGGCCGCATAGGAAAGGGTCCCCTTGGCGGCTTCCTCGCTCCGCCAGTTCGGGTCGTAGTCCACGCCATACGGCGGATCCGTCACCATGAGGAGGGGCCGCTCCCCTGCGAGGACGCGCAGGACATCCTCGGGCTTCGTCGAGTCACCGCACAACAGGCGATGGCCGCCGATCTGCCAGAGCTGGCCGAGCGCCGTTCCCCACTCCTCCTGCAGCTCGGCGGCCCTGTCGATCTGGGGCCCGGGATCCGCGGATGCGTCCAGGCGGTCAAGAGCGGCGTCCTTCGCCAGTTTCGCGAGGACCGCCTCGATCATGGCATCGCTCGGCCGGATGCTCTCGAGTAGCTCCTTGAGCTTGTCGCGGTCGATCGTGGCGAGCCCCCCGAGAGGGTCGAAGGTGGCGAGGAGCAGGTCCGCCTCCTCGTCGGTGACGTCCAGCATCAGGCACGGCCACGGATGGGCAGGGTCGAGGCTCTTGCGGCCATGCCCGTCGATCGAGACCAGGGCGCCGGCGGCCCGGGGGCTGTGGTAGACCAGCAGGGCGCCGGCGACACCAACCTTGCCCAGCACACCGCGGAGCGCCTCGAGCTGCAGCTTGGGGTGGCCTCGCCACTGGTGAGGGTGGTCGAGGATCTCCTCTGGCTTGTGGTACTCGAGGCCGATCACCCGGTCGCGCCAGGAGGCCAGCTCAGAGGTGGACGTTTGCCCAGGCATCGCGAATCCGCTGCAGTCGTTCCTCGGGAGTCAGGTCGATCGCCGTGACGTAGAGCGCCACCGCGTTGCCCATCTCGCTCATGATCCGAACCAGGTCCGCCCGGCTGACGGCCGTGTCGGCCGCGAGTCGCTGGTGGCGATCGACGATCTTGGTGACCTCGACCAGGATCCGGTGACCGTCAGCGATGTCTGGAACCTCGCGCGGCCGAGCCGGGCCGTCCGGAAACGGGCCTCGGTCGATCGTCGCCTGGAGCTTGGCGAGATGCTCGCGCATCGCGCCCGTGTCGCCTGGGCCGAGTGCCGCGGTGAACGCGGCCATCGTGTTCCGCAGGGATCTCCAGACGGGCCCGTTGTCGCTCCCAGCGGCCTGCCAGCTCGCGTACCAGGCGAGCAACGCGTCTCGGTACTCCTCGAAGTGCTCGATCCAGTCGCGCGCCATGGCCCGCACCATCGCGAGCTCGGGCAGGATGTTGAAGGGATCCTCGAGCTTTTCGAACTCGGCCGCCAGCTCGAGGATCCGCGGTCGCCGGCTATGGACCTTGCTCCGCGCCCCGGTCTTGCACGGCGTGGCGCCGCCGTGGTACTTGCACCGGCCGGTCCCGAGATGGTCCGTCCCGAACCCGGCGGGGTGGTCGCATAGATGCCCGTCTGGCGCGTGGGTCTTGGCATCGCAGTGGCGGCCCGTCGGATCGGGTTCGAAGCGCGGCGGCGTCCGCTTTGGTTGGCGAGGCTTGCGCCCGGCCTCGTCGCGTGCGGGGGGCGGGCCGGTCGGTTTGTCATCCACGCTGCTCGCTCAAAATGCGAAGGGCCGCGTGGGCGGCCCTTTCGACAGCTTTGCTAGGCGAGCCGATCGTACAGGCGGCGGCTTCGGCTTGTCAAGAGCCTGTCACTCGTCCTCGTCTAAGTACACGTAACGCAAGAAGCTACGATCGGTGTGGGCACAGCGCCAGAACGCCTTGCACAGGTAGCGCATACCCTCGGCGTAGTCCCGCGACGCCCGCAGGTCGGCGAGCGAATCGACCATCGTCAGCCGAACCGCGTGGCTGCGGTCCTGAATCACCTCGGTCGATCCGTGAACGATGCGGGCCAGCCGCAGGCGAGCGCGGTCGAGTTCCACTCCAGCCTCGGCGCACCCCTGGGCGGCGGCGCGCTCGAGGTCTGGGATCGTGACCTCCTGGAGCTGGTCCGCCTCGATCTCGCGCCAGAGGACCTGCTCGACGGCCGGCATGTCGGTCGCCTTGCTCGACTGGCGCCGGTCGGCGGCGCGGCGGCCTGGGCAGTCGCGCAAGACGCACGCTACCGACCCGTACCACGCCCACGGAGCGCTCGCCATCGCCTTGCCGTCGCCGAAGCCCGAGAGCTGCGATCCTATGACCGAGCGGGCGGCGTAGGTGTGCAGGATGCGCCAGACGACGCGTTCGGGCAGGGTGTCGCCGAGCTCGAGGATCACCGCGAGCGCGTTGGCGACGGCCCGAGCGGAGGGGGCGTCGCCGATCGAGGTCAAGGTCTGATTCGCCATTGCTAGATCCATCGTCCCCCCTTCAACCGCGCCGCGCGCCGGCGGCGTTCCTGCCACGCGCGGAACTCGGCCCAGTCGTGCGCCCGGCGGAGCTCGTCGCAGTGCGTCAGGGCGACGACGGCAGCGATGATCACGAGCACGATCAGCCCCTGGATCCAGCTGGGCTGGTGATCAAACCACACCACGGCGGCCGATATCGCCTGTGCAAGCCAGGAACCGATTTGCTCAAGCATCATGCAGCCCTCCCGAACTCGGCGGCGGCCGCCTCGGCGATCCAGCGGGCGTCAGCCTCGTCGTCGGTCTCCGGTTCCCATCCAGGCCACCGGGCGGCCGCCGCGGCGACCATGGCGGCCTTGTCCGCGTTCCCACGGCCGGTCGCGGCCTTCTTGATCGTGGCGATCGGGATCCCGCAGTACGGGATCCCGCGGGCCTCACACTCGGCCGTGATGCTGGCAACGATGCCGCCGTAGATGTGCGCGGCGTCTGTGCCGAGGTGCCGCCGGACCTCCTCGTACGCCACCAGCCCGACGGTGACACCGTCCAGGACCTCGAGCAGGTAGGACCGCAGGCGCAGGAACCGCATGCCGCCGCCCTCGTGCCGGCGGGCGCCGAGATCCCAGACGCCAGAGCCGAGATAGACACCGGTCGCCAGGTCGCGCAGGGCCCAACCGCAGTGCGTGCCCGGGTCGATCGCGAGGAGGATCATCGGGAACCTCCAGCCGGGAGCGCCGGTAACATCGCCGGCATCGTGCCCGAGGCGTACACCTTCTCGAGCTGCGGTGCCGCCCAGTCGCCGACCGTGGACCCGTTCGGCAGCAATGTGTGGGCGAGGAACTCGTCCTCGAAACTCGTGATCCCCGCCTCGACCGCCTCGAGCTTCGCCTTGATGACAAGGGCGAGCGCCCGCCACCGCTGGCGCACGGCCTGCTCGTACGCGGCGGCGATCTGTACGTCGGAGCGGCGGTGGTTCCGGGTCGGCGTGTGGGTGAACCTCATCTCGGCTCGATCCGGCAGCGGCAGCAGGAAGCGGATCATTCGGCCGTGCGCTTGGAAGCCGATGATCGCGTCGGACTTCTGCCAACCGTAGAGGAACTGCGTGGCGCCGTACCGTGCAAGCGTGCGCTCGATCTCGGCCCGGGAGCGATCGGACGGAACCTCGGTGTTTTCGGCGAAGCGGCTCATCGGCCCCTCCCCCAGCAGGGCGGCGTCGGGCCGCCCACAGCGCCCCACGTCGCGCCGGCGTCCCGGGAGTAGGTCAGGTTGCGGCCTCCGTGGGTCTGCTTGCGCAGGAGACCGCAGTACAGGCAGCGGGCGAGCTCGCCGGCGAGGAGCCGCACCGAACCGCCGTTCCGGACCTCGAGAGCACCGCAGGATTCCGGTCGGCCCCACCGATGAAGGCGCTTCATAGCCGCACCTCGAACCCGGGCCCGCCCTCGAAACTGAGCTGCATCGGCTCGGCCCGCAGGTGAGCCACCCGAATCTTCCGCGCCTTGGCGAGCAGGTGCGCGCCGGCGCGCTCGGCGAGCTGCGCCGCCCGCTCGCGCTCCTCGGCGGTGGCCCGCGCGGCGAGTTGGAACCACCGCCCGGCCGAGATCACCGGCTGGTTCCCGTCGAGCAGGAGCTCGAGCGCGTCACGGACGCGCCTGGCGGCCGTCGTGCGCTTCCACAGGAGACCGAGGGTGCCGGCGGCGTGGGTGAGGACGTGCTCGGTCAGTTCGTCGCGCGTCAGCGGGCGCTCCGACCACTGCAGCGCCGCCACGATGCAGCGCGCGACCCATGCGGCATCGCGTTCACGTTCCGGCTTGGGCACGCTTTCCTCCGTGCGGTGTGTCCGACTTGACACAGTCCGTGGGCCTCGCGACGGCGGCGGCGAGCGTCTTCTCGCCGGCGGCCGCTAGGCGTCCGCGTCGCTTGATGTCCTCGGAGAGCCACGCTAGGAACCGCGGCCAGGGTGGCGGGCTCTTCTGAGCCATGTGGATCTCGACGTACTCCAGCCAGTGCGCGTTGTCGCCGTGCTGTTGCTCGTCGTCCGGATGCCAGGGGTAGGCGCTGGCCTCGGCTTCGGGGACGGCCTCGGGCTCGGGGTTGGGCGGAAGGTCTTCGTCTTGGTCGTCGGGAGGGAACTCGGGTTCGTCGGCGATCGTCGCCGCCGCCGTAGAGGCTACGGCTACGGTAGCAGGTGCTGGTGCGGTAGCAGGTGCTGGTGCAGGTGCGGTGCTTCCTGGAGTCCGGGAGAGGGATCGTATACCCCCGCGATACCCCTTGTTATACCCCTTCGATACCCATTCCTCCGGAGGAGCCAACCCGAGGTTTTCCACAAGCTCGCGGGCGATCCTGAGATGCCAAAGTGGCGCAATGTGGCGGTGGACGGCGGCGAGGTGTTTGCTGTTCTTCGCCGGCGCGAACGTCGGCTCGAACCGGAGAGCGTTTCTGATCAGGAGGTACCCGCCTTCCAGATCCACCCATTCCCTGGCCCGGAGTTCCTCGAGCCATGCGCCGACCTGCTCCGCCGTCGCCCCCATCCTCGAGCAGGTGATGGCCGGGTACCACCGGAACAGGCCAGTGGGTCCACACTCGGCTGACAGGCGAAGGAAGAACCAAAGGCGTTGCACTTCCGGCGAGAGCGCCTGAAAGTCCGGATCGTCGAGCAGGCGGCAGTACACGGAGCGGTAGTCGTCGGAGCTCTGCAAGCCTCACCTCGCCTTCTGGGCTGGCGCCGCCACGCCGGCCCTACCGTCCAGCCGCCCCTGGCGGGGGGATCCGTTGGTGCACTTGGGGCAGGGCTGCACGACCACCAGGTGCCGCCCGTTGACCGTGATGACCTCGCCGACGAGCAGCTCGGTCGAACAGGCCGCGCACCGAGCCTTCACCGCGACTGGGGCGCTCACCGCCGTCTCCGGTGCTGCGCGCCGTCCGGGCACGTGGCGAAGTGGCTCACGTAGGCGGTCTTGGTCTCGACCTCGTGCGCTTGCCCGTGGACCGTGTCGATCAGCCGACCGGTCCATACCTGCACCTGGACCGGTTTCGCGTCGCACGGCATCGGGCGGCCGCTGCGCGTCACGACCCAGGCGATTTCGGCGCCGCAGGAGCTGCAGGTGGCGCTCATGCGTTGCTCCGTTTCTCCTTCGCCGTCTTGCGGGCTTTGTAGGCACGCACAGCGAGGAGGTTGCAGGCCCGGCACGAGCGCTTCTGTCGCCCGCTGGTCGACCGGTACGTGTTCTCCGGTGTGAACGGATGGCCCTTCAAGCAGTGGGTCTTTCGAGCGCACATCGCCGCCGGTCCCTCACCGCGCAGAACGTTCACGCGAAAGGGCACCGGCTCGAGGTGATCGGGGTTCACACAGTTGCGCACGCGACAGAGGTGGTCGAGGGTCAGACCGAGAGGGATCGGGCCGCGGAGGAGTTCCCACGCGAGCCGGTGAGCAAGGATGGAGCGACCGCAAACCCTGATGCTCCCGTAGCCATCGC
>JAEHJW020003431.1_pt1 | contig 14674 bp, 24 predicted proteins | sample 9271431 | NCBI WGS metagenome assembly JAEHJW02
GAGTCGCGACGGACGTCGCCATCGGCGCGAAGATCGCGGGCGTCCTTGGCGCATCCGAGGCCAGCGCCGGCCGCTTCGCTACGGGCGGTGTCGATAACGGCCTGCGCCGCAACATTTTCAGTGGTCATCGGGGGGTCCTTGCGGGTTGTGGAGGGGGCAGGCTCGTTGATCAGTTCGACGGCGACATCCTGTTCGCCGCCTTCCGCCGCGCGCCCAATGCCGACCGAATTATCAGCCGGGGCGGGCGCGAGTGAAATTTCCGTGGGGTGCCATTTATCAATCGTGAATTCCGGGTTGGCTTTATCGCCCCCGGATTGCTTCATGGACTTGATGCGGTAGCCAACGCTGACGCCCCGGATGATTTTGTCCTTGGCATCCTGGAAGGCTTCTTCCCCCTTCGCGGATTTGGAGAACCGCACCGTGGCATGGCCGCGCTTATCGTTGCCAATATGCGCGCTCTCCACGACGCCGCGGATGTCGTTCTTATCGTGATTCCACAACAAGGGCGCGCCGTTCTTCAGCGTGGACAGATCGGCCGCGCCAGGCGAGTGCGAAAGCACTTCGCGGCCAAAATACTGATCAACCGGGGCTTCGCTGGAAAAGGTCAGATCCATTGTGCGGTTTTCGTCGTCGACGTTTGACACGTCGGCGCCCGTTGAGCGGAAAATCTCTTTAAGTTTCATCTGGCCCTTCCGCGATAATGGCGTTCGCGGCGAACAATACGAAAAGACCAGGCCGTTTCGCTTTGCCGATTTTTATATAAAAATCCGGGATTGTCCCGGAAATTCCGGACTATGCCGGCCCTCCAGGCTGCTGCACCGGGGCTTTGCCGATCTGCTGCGGCTTGGTGGTGACGTCCGGCCCGATTGCCGGGGCAGGCGCGGAAACAGTCGGGTCGCCCGCGTCGGTCGGGAACGCCTTCTGCGCCATGCCCTTTTCATCAACCTGGCTCGGGTCGCTATCGAACACCAGATGAGCCTCCTTGTTGCGCTCAACCTCTGCCTTGCGGTGGGTCATGAAGTCCTCGTAATCGCCGCCGCGCTCCTCGATGACGTCGCGCTGCAGCTTGAACCCGGCCCGCACAGCCTTCTGCTCTGCCGTCACATCCTTTTCCGGATCAACCCAGGACCAACCCCGGGGGCGCCATTTGATCTGCTCCAGCGTGGCCTCTGGGTCGATCTCGAACCCGGGGATCGAGATTTCGCCGACGAGGACGGCCATGTAAAGCCACTCCTCAAAAACCCGGGTCAGCAGATGCTCGGTGAACCACTCTTGCAGCACGCGCCAGACGTCGCGCTCATCCAGCAGGTCGAGGCGCGATGACGAGTAATTGCTCTTGCTGGAATCCTTTGACAGGCTGGCGTAGCTGATGCCGAGACCAGCGCACACCCCGCGCAGCATCGATGTCATAAACGGGTCATAGGCCCCGTGCGCACGCTGCGGGGACCAGCCGTTGAACTTCTCACCCGGCGCCAGCTTTTTGATCATGCCGGGCGAAAACTCATCCACCGCCTGGCCCGCCGTGACGTTATCGACATCCGTGAGCGGATCGGTCGGCTCGGCCTCCTCCAAAAACCCCATCAGCGCCGAGCTGGCGCGCGCGGCCACCACCTCGCTCTCCTCGAAGCCCTCCAGATGGTGCAACCGCTTCAGCGCGGAGTGCAGCCACGGCACGCCGCGGGTGTGGGTTGGCCGTTCTGGCACGAACAGGTGAATGATCTCGTCCGCCGGCACGCGCAAAATCTGGCTCGGGTTATTGCTCTGGAAATTCACATCGCCGGGATGGTTGGGGTACAGCCAATAAGCTTGGGGGCGCTTCCACTCGTCGAGCTCCACCCCCATGCGGATCATGTTGGCGCCGTTGCGCCCGTTCCGCGTCTCGATAAGCTGGTCGGCCTCGATCAGCTCCAAGGACAACGGCACCCGCGACCGGCCAGATTTTTTACGGACCAGGCGGATCAGAATCTCTCCCGACTCAAAGACACCTCCGATCGCCATGCGCTGCACACCGATGAAGCTCTGCTTGCCGGTCACTTCGCAGTTATTGGCCTTGCACCAGCGCTTCCATTTCAGCTCCACCTGCTGGTTGAGGGCTTCGTTGAGCTTTTCGCCGCGAAGCATCTGCAGCTTCGCTTGCATCTTAATGCCGCGGGGGCCAACAACATTGGTTTGGACGATCCGCTTGGCGTTTCGCGCATAATCATTGTCGCGGATAAGCTGGCGCGAGCGGTTGCGGAGCGCGCGCAGTGAGGAAAACACCTCGCTGTCCTGACTGGTCCCTTGCGCCACCCAGTCGGCGGTGAGCCGGTCCAGGATGGCGCCCCCGTACATCCGCTGGCCAATTCTCGGCTCAGCGCGCTGGCGCGCCACCGGCTTGTCCTGGCGCCCCAGTAGACGATTAAAAAATCCCATTACCAGTTACCGCCGCCTTGAGTGAAATTACCTTCGCGCCGGAATTGCACGAAGCGGGCTGTCGGATCGCCGAGGCCCTGCGCCATGCGTTGTGCGCGCACCTGCTTGACGTATATCCCGACCCATTCCGCCCGGATCAGCTGCAGCGCCTGGAGCGGCTCCTTGCGCAGCGTGCGCCCGGCGATCGAGTATTCCACGGCCGAACCGCCGGTGGTACGGGCCAAAATCTCCGCATCGATGGCGTCAATGATCTGCTTGGCCTGGCTGCGGCCGTCATACCCGGCAATCGCCTTGGTGAGATCAACCTGAATCGTGATCTGGCCGTTGCCGACGGTAAACCTATCGCCAGCCGCGTCCGTCACATAGGCCAGCCAATAGTATTGGCCTGGCGCGAGCGTCTCGCTCTGCGTGGGCGTGATGGTAGTGGTCCACTCTCCAGCGATATTTGCCGCCGCGACATCTAGGACGCTCGGGCCGCGCAGAGAGTAGTTGAGGGTATAGACGCCGGGAGAATAAAAATTCCCCTGGAAATCAAAAACAGAATTATCCGTCCAGGTGATCGTATCGCCTGCGGTGGCAACGCCCGGGATGTTCAACTGCGCACCTCACCACTTGTTCACCCAGTTGGGCCTACGTGGCGCGATTGTAGCTTTTTGATTTCGTGGTTGTATTTGAGGTTTATTCCCGATTTTTCCGGGTAAATCCTGCTTAATCGGGCTCAAATTCAACTTCTTTGCCATAACCGTCCAGAACGTGTCGCGGTTGTACCGCGAATACATCCACTGGAGCGCGGCGTAGGCGTATACCTCACAGTCCAGCGCCTCATTGCGGGCGCCCGCCTTTTTTACCCATTCGCGCTGAGGGAAGCCGCGCAGATACCGGGTGATCTGTTTTTCGGCCGTGAGCTGGTCAAAGTAGTCCTTCGTCAGCTCCGCATGAAAATGCCAATAGCCAGGCCCGGGCTCGTTGAACTTGAGCCTGGAGTAGAGCACCGATTTAATGGTGTCCGTGCCGACCGGGTATACCTCCGCGCCGCCTTTATAGACCTGGCCGCGGTAGTTCATGTCCACCTTCGTCGCCTTGCCGATGGCGACCTTGCCCCGCTGGCTCTGGCCCTTGATCGCCATCCAGCGCTTCGCTTTATGCTCCCGCGCGAAGGCGTAGACGTCATGCGTAAAATGGCCGCCAGAATCGATGCAGGCCGCTGAAATCGGGATGACGACGCCGCCGGCGTGCGGCACCCCCGCGTCCAGCATCTCCTTGAGTTGTTCCCATACCTCCGGCCGCGCCGGGTCGCCAAAAATCTCCTGATGCTTGAGCCGCCAGCTTTCTTCGCCTTCGCCATGCCCCACCACCACCACCGCCAGGCGGTTGTCCTGCACGTCGACGCCCGCGGTGATGCACAGCACGCCATCCGGCGCCGCGCCGGGCGCGTAAAACTCCACCCTGGCCTGCAACCCTTCCGCGCCGACCTTGGCGGCGTATTCCTCCTCCCACGTCTCGCCCAACACGGTGTTGACCCAGGTTTTCAGGCTGGGCGCGTCTCCTTTGGCTTCCAGAAATTCCGCCACGATTTCAGCCCACGACTTCCACCCCAGCGGGCTATACAGGCTTGAGAGGTGGAAGCCGGCAATGCGGCCGTCTGAATGCACGGTGGCGCGCCACTCGCCGCGCTGAAGCATCTGCGTCTTAAACCGTTCCTCAATCAGCGCGCCGCAGTCCTCGCAGGCATAGGCGGCTGTGGCGGGATCGTCGTTCTGAAATTTGATATTCTTCCACTGCAAATGCTGCATGCACCCGCAATGCGGGCACGGCACGAAGAAGCGGCGCTGGTCGCTGGCCAGATATTCGCGCTCGATGCGTGAGATGTCCTTAATCGTCGGCGTGGAGACAAGCAGGATTTTCCGGCGGCTGAATGTGGTTGTGCGCTTCTCGGCGAGCTGGATGGGGTCGCCTTCGCCGTCGACGTCGAGCGGGTAGGCGTCAACCTCGTCCAGAAACAGGTAGCGGATCGGCATCGAGCGCAGGCCTACCGCGCTGTTCGCGCCGGTGACGATCAGAATTCCCCCCGCGAACTCCTTGGCCATCATCGTATTTCCGGAATCCCGGCTTCGGCTGTCCGCAATCCGCATGCGCAGGACCGGGCTCTCCTCGATCATCGGCGCCAGGCGCATCTTGCTGAACCGCTTGGCGGTATCGACCGTCGGCTGAACCAGCATTGTCGGGCCTGGCGCGTGGTGGATGATGAAACCGAGCCAGTTGTTCCCGCACTCTGAGCCGCCAACCTGCGCGCCTTTCATGAACACAACGCGGCCAACCGGGCTCGACGGGCTCAGGCAGTCCATGATCTCGCGCAGATACGGCGTCCGGTCCGTTCTCCACGGGCCAGCCTCCGCCGAGGCTTTGCCACTCAGCATCCGGTGCGCATCGGCCCACTCACTGACGGTCAGGTCCGGGTCTGGCCGCAGGGCCGCGGTGAGTGAGGCGAGCCTAGACAATAGCCTCCGCCTCGTCCGCCAGCTCGGTGAGCGCCTGGCGCAGCTCCTTGCTTAAAATGCCATGCACCTTCTCGCGGTCCGACTCGCCCGCCAGTACCGCGGCGATCCGGTCGGGGATATTGAGCAGCCGGTCGCGGATCGTGCGGTGGAAGTTGAATACAGCCTTGTCGTTGTCGGCCTTCCGGACCAGCGCGCCGGTTTCGATCTGGTATTCGATCTCGGCCAGCAGCGATTTATAATGCTCCTTGCGCGCCAGGCTTTTGTTGTACGAGCCTATCGCCTCATCTGGCGGCTCGATGGGTGCGGCGACTCCCTCCTTCGGGTCGGCCGCTTCAGGGGCGGCATCGCCGTCCAATCTGGCTCGCGATTTCCCGCGGCCTGGGTCCCGGCTCGCCAGGATTTCCCGCGCGGCGTCGTTCAGGTCTGTAAAGTACCGCTTTCCATCCTTGAAACTGAATGAAACCTTACCGGCAATGCAGTATTTCCCCACCGCTTGGACGGAAATCCCCAGCATTTTTGCCAACTCCGCAGTAAAACCACCTTTAGCCATGCGATTTTTACAACCCCCGGCATGAAACTGAAAAAAAACCTCTGGCTGGGGGTTTAACGGGGTCGCGCGTTACCCGTGACGCCCCGCACCCCGGTAAGGACCCGCCAACTTTTTGCGGGTTCCTGCCGCGCACGAGGTCGCACACTGCTGTATTCCAGAGCGCGCGACTGCCGACGCCACGAAATGCTGACCCGTCTGTAGCCCGCTTGAAACCGCTTGGCAGGGCATGTCGCATTTCAGCCCACCGCTTCCGATCCAGGTGTGAAGTTTTGCTCTTCTTCCCAGGCCACGACCTGCTCAAGCAAGTAGTGTATGCGGCCACCGCGCCGTATAAACGGCGGTCCTTCGCCTGTCGTGCGCCAGTCGTGGATCGTTTTGGCAGACGGATAGCCTGGTCGCTCAGACAATTCCTGGGTGGTCAGACAATCCTTCTCCACGCTCATCCCATCTCTCCACCTGTGCGCGCTACCACCTGGTGGTGGCGAACTGCCGCGCGGCAATAGCGGTTGCTCAGCCGGCTGCACATCGCCGCCGCAATCAAAACCCGATCAACAACACCACAACTCATCAAACCGCTTTTCGTTGATCGTCATCACGAGTCAGCAGCTGGTACACGCGCGGCGCGATTGACCGCAACGATTCCAGCATTTCATCGCGCCGCTCATCCGCCGTGTAATGCGCATGGCCTGAATGCCGCGACGGGAAGCCTTTGCGCTCAGCTGCGAGCCACCGATCGTAGTGCACGTGATCCATCCCCACCCAGCCGTCGAACCGTGGATCCACGGTGAGGTGAACTGCGCTGCTCACCACCACCGCGACCCCCTGGTCCATCCACCGTTCATCCGCCAACCACCTGGCTGGCGCTGGGATATACCGCGCGTCGGCAGGCCACTTCGCTCCGTCCACCGCCGCGATAATCCGCGCCGCGCTGGCTTTTCGTCTGGCGCGGTTATATTCCCGCATCGCCGCGCCTTTGGCGGCTTTGTGCGGTCCGTCAGGGTATTTTTTCCAAAATTCCTCAAAATCATCCCCGGCCGATTTTCTCAAAATCGGCGAATGTTGATTCACAGCACTCTGGTTGGAATTAGATACAGGTAGTTGAGATTCTACTGTTCCCTCTTCCTTTCCTATTCCCTCCTCCATCTGCCCGGAAAATCCCCGACAAATCGGCGACGTGTCGGCGACAAGTCGCCGACCATTCGGCGACGCCTCACCGAATTGCGGCGCTTTTTTCTCCGAGCATGTGTGATTATTGCACGCTAGCCCGACATACTCGGCGATCTCCGCCGTGATCGGATGCTGCGTTTTCGGCTTTTCCGGACGCTGGAATTTTCGGAAATTACGAACTGCCGCGAGCTGAGCGCCGTCAATCTCGTAGCGCCGGATCATATTCTGCGCCTCGAGCTCGGCCAGCAACACCCCGATCTCCACATTGTCAGCCGGCAGTAAGCGCATTTTCAATGTCTGCGGTTTCCAGGCAAAAATACCCTGGTCATCGCATTCCGTCCACAACCCCAACGCCAGCAGGCGCGCCGGGTGCGATAGCGCGACAAACGACTCATCTGTCCAGAGTCCAGGGTGTACGCTGCGAATACGCGCCATCAAATTGCTCCATCTTTTTTGAATTGCTCTTCAGTCAGACTAAAAATCCGCACCAGCGTGCACTGGTCGGCAAGCTTTGCCGCCTGCACATGCACCACGCTCTGCCTCAGGCGGCGCTTGTCATCGCCCGCGATAATACCGAGCCCGTAAGCCCGGCTTGCCGTTGCGGGCTGCAAAACGTCGAATAGCGCCTTCACGCTGGCGCGGAGATTATCCTCGTCCGGCTCGCGGATGCCGTGGCGCTCGACCATAATCCGCGCCCACTGAAACGGCCGCACCGGCAACCTGCACCCTAACGCCGCCCATATCTCAGCAGCCATCTTTCGCCGCACCTCTTTGCGCACCCCAGCCGCGGCGTGCATCGTGCGGCTCAATCCCGCGCGGTTTGGCAGCGGCAGCGGCTTAGCCAGGCGGAACATGATCTCGCTCAAATCAGCCTCCCGCACATCTCGCGCATCATTTCCGGTTTGCGCGAGTGTTCGCGCACCGGCGAGACAATCAGATCGCGGATCGCGTATGCCGCTTCGTGTGGTTTTTTTGTCACCGCTTAACTCCTTTTTCAACAAACCAGCCACCAGCGCCGCGCGGACGCCTACGCGCCCCTTCCGCAGCCTTCGCGCGGCGTTCCGCGCAAATCTCATCCAGCGTTTTTTCCGGCCGCGCGCGGCGGCGCGCCAGTTCGCGCACTGAGGCGAGAAACGAACCGCGCATCCACGAGACGCGCACAATCCCCAGGCGCGCCTCCGGCAAAAATCCGCCGTCATACCCAAAGCCGCAAAGGCCCGCCTCTATGAACAGCGTCCAGCGCATCGGCGTTCCTCTATAAGTTTCATGATTTTCTCGGCAAAATCAGGGTCGGCGGCCATTAAGGTGATGAGCGTGTCGCCGTTTGGCGCAGCGTCACCCGCAAGCCAGTTCTCAGCCGTGCGGGGCGATGTATGGGCCAGGCGCGCGACGAGCTGCGCGGCATTCTTCATCGGCGCCCATTTTTCCCGGAAATACCCAGAAGCAACGTCCCGATAGGTCGCCGATGCCATCACCAGCCTCCCCTGAATATGCGGGACTTTTCCGCTTCTCTGGTGGTGATCCCCGCTATTGTTGTGCATCCGTTTTCTCCATGTTTCTGGACATGGAGAAGGCCGCAACCCTTGGTAATCTCAACACCGCCCCGCGCTTCACGGGCCGCCAGCCGCCGCGCGGATACACCAGAAAAGACCCGGCGAGCGGGCATAGCCAGCTCGCCGGGCAAGTTCAGGGAGGGAACATCAAAGGCGCGCGCGTCACCCGTTGAACCAACACACGCGCGCCGGTGTGTTGCGGGGTTCATTGGCCGATATCCCGGCAAAATTGAGAGGAGACGGCATAATGGCTCACGGCGTCAGCCACACGGAAAACCCCCGCGGCAATCACCAGAACCAGCAGAGCGCCCATCAGATCGCGCATCATGCCGCACCTCTGGAGGCGATTTTGCAGGGAGTGCACATGCGGTTGTGGATTCCCTCGGATGCGAACGGCCTGGCGCAGGTCAAGCACACACGCCGCCCAGCGCCGCTTAAATCCAACCGGATAAACGCGCCGACCTGCTGGGCGGAACGCCCGAGCAATTGCGCGATCTCCACCGTCTTCATGCCGGCAGCGGACCACGTCTTTGCCAGGCGCTTGTCCTCATCGCTCCATGGCGCGTTGTCAGATGCCAGCAATCCCATTTAAGCCGCCACCAGCAGCAGCGCCTGCACGCGCGACAGGCCAACGCCGATGGCATCGGCGATTTCCGGCAGCGGCACGCCGGAGCGGTATAGCCACCACGCATCCCGGACCTGCTCAGCCGTCCACGCAGCCGGCCGCCGCGCGGCGGCGCATTCGTCGCAACAGAGCGGCCCAAGGGCAGGGAAATGGTGGCTGGCAACGCTCATGCCGCAACCCCTTCCGGCGGGGCGCTGTTGTCAGCCACCCCGCCCTCCGGCACCGTTGGAGCTACCACACCACCAACAGGAGTCGTTATGTTCGGTAATAAACACCCTAACAACGTCGCGCGTCTTACGGGCGAGGCACTTGAGCAAATAACGCAAGCGATTGACTTGAAAAACGCCATTATCGTTGAAGAGATCGCAGACATCCATGAAGCGTTACGGAAATTTTCCTCCCACTTCGCGGAAGGGCTTAAACTATTCGCCCAGCGCGAAGATGGGCTACAGGACCAAATCGACGCCTTACGCAAAAGGACGAGAGAACTCGAAACTCTCATCACTTCCTCACACCCGGCCATAGAGAGACGACGCTTGCCGACTCAACGCGCCGTCATTCCGAACAGTGCAGGGTTGCATATCGAATATAAATCCAGCGGCGAGGAAACCAGCCAACGAGTGGTGATCCCGCAACAGGCTGAAATCGTCTCTGTGGATGGTAAACCGGCCGTCACCGAGTTCACAGGCTACTGCACGATGCGCAAAGCCGTGCGGACCTTTATTATCTCTCAGATTTCCGCAGCCTTCGACGCGGGCACTGGAGAGGCTGTGGATCCGCAAGACTGGATTTTGGCGAGGTGTGAAGGCTGACATTACAGATGTTCTTTTTGAACAGATGCCAGCGCCGCCAAATCACTTGCGCTGACACCTTGTATACCACGTCGCCGAGCTTGCATCTCAATAACTGCCCAGTACCGGGCAGGGATTGCTTTGCGGTGGCGCCACACCCGCACCAGAGAGACCGGGACATTTACGTCCCCCGCAAAATCAACCAAAGAGGGCCAAAATTTTGGAACATCTGACATATCGAGCATATCCTTTAATTGCATACTGCAATTCACATTGCAATAGGCAATTTTTAATTCCTCATAATGCCGTTAGTCGCAGGGGCGTTCATATATTACAATCCGCAATATGACCGATGATCTTTCGACGCCCGCAGGACGATTGAAATACGCGCGCCAAATGGCGGGCTACAGGTCTGCAAGAGCTTTCTTGGAAAAGTTCGGGCACGATCAATCAACATATTCTGGCCATGAAACTGGCGGCCGGGGGCTCAAGCCAACGCAGGCCGCTCTGTACGCAAAGCAGCTGAATAATTGCTCCGCGGGCTGGCTCCTCACTGCCGAAGGCAACGCGCCCCTTAAAAACACCGCGCCAGCTCCGGTTGGCCCACCTCCCACCAAAGCAAATGCCGGCAAACATGAGGCAGTTGAATTCGCGGGCGAATCCTATGCCTCGGTCGCGGTTTACGAGGCCGCCGTTTCCGCCGGGCCAGGCTCTCTGAACGCTGACCAAGCAACGCCGCTGGCCTACAACCTATTCCGGCGGGACTGGCTGCGCGGCGTCACTCGCGTCGGTGTGGAAAATCTCGCGATCCTCAAGGTTTATGGTGACAGCATGGCGCCAACCCTGCTGAACGGCGATGACGTGCTGGTAGACATGAGCGTCAAACACATCGGCCGGGATGGCCTCTATGTCCTGGCGGCTGACCACGAGGTCCAGGTCAAGCGCGTCAGCCGCAGCCCTTTAGACAAGTCCCTATCAATTTCCAGTGATAACCCGGCCGCGCAGTCCTGGGCGGGTGTATCGGATGAAAACGTTTTTGTATTAGGCCGCGTCATTTGGCTGGGGAGGACTATATGAGCATCGCTGTCGCTGCGTTTTTTGGCATTGTGCTTTTGGCGGGGCTTTCGTCCAACTAAAGCTCCTGCGCCGCCTTCGTCAGCACCTCATCAATGCGGGTTTGCCAGCCAGGCCCCAGCGCGCGGAACCGGGCGATCACCGCCCGGCTCAGCCGCAATGAGATCAGCTCCTTGGTCGGCGCCCGCTGCTTACCCCGCCCCTTCAGCGCCTCGGCGAATTGCGGGAGCACCTCGCCAAAAGGTTTCGCCTGCGCGAACTCCCGGGCGGTGATCTCTGGGCTGTCAGCAACCTCATCCCAATCTGCCTGAGAATAACCACGGTCTTTCACAAACTTGTTTTTAGCCATTGAGCAAGCTCCTTTCCTTGGCTTTGGCAGCCCGCAAGCTGATGATGGATACCGCCTCCCGGCCCAGCGGCGCGAAAATCACAACCACAATCAAAACATCCGCCAAATAGCCGATAGCCCTGAACCTTCCCTTCTTTGCCGGGAGAACAAGCGCCTCCGCAAAGAAATCCAGATCAACCGCCGCGAAATCCAACCCATGCTTATCAAGGTTGGCGGCGCGCTTCGGCTCATCCCAGCAAATGATCATAGCTATTTGTAGCTACACATCGTAAATTCGTCAAGCAAATTGTAGATACAGTATGTAACGACTTCGCATAAGTAAATTTCATATTGCAATATAAAACTCATTATGCAATATCAATCCCATCAACCGATGGAGGCAGCTTTGCCGGACGCCAACAAATACGCCAGCTGGACCACAGATGAGCTGATCGCCGAGGTCGAGCGCCTGCGCGCCATCATCGCCGGGCGCATCGAATCCGAGCAGCGCCAGGCCCTCCCGCCGCGCTCCGCCGTTCGGTGGGAACAGCCATGAGCTACCCTCCCGCCATCCAAATCGCCATTTGCATCGCCCTGGCACTCCCGTTGCTCTCCTGGGTGCTGTGATGGGCGCTTTCCTCCTGGCCCACATCCTCAACACCACACCCAGCCGCGTCTGGGGTGAGTCCCTCGTGCATTATCCACGCCCCTGGTGGCGCCGGTGGCGCGCGTAATGCCGCCGCGCGCCAAACCGCCGGAGCGGCAGGAGGACGACCTTGTGGGCGTCAGTTTTCTGGTCGCCATCCTCGTGCTGATCGCGCTGGTGTTCATCGCCTCCGCGCTTGGCTTCATTCTTGCGGCGTCGGTGGTTTAGATGATTCTCATTAGAACTTTTCACGAGCGCGGCGATTTTGCAGCCCTCAACGCCGCGCACGCCTGGTGCGAAGCCCGAGGCATTTCATTTGGCATTCACGAGCGCGGCCAGCCGGAGGGGTTGCTCGTCGGTAATTTCCGCATCTCGCAGTGGCGCAATCTCAGCCACGAGGACGTCGGGGCGCTGGACGGCCGGTTAATCGGGAGTCGCGAGGGACCGGTGGAAATCTACCTCACCCGCCGCGCGGCGGCCGCGATTGCCGTTGCCGGAAACCACCCCGCCACATGAGGGCGCCCGTCAAACTCACCCGGCCGCTCCCGCAGGCCGTGGGGTCGGTGAAGGCCCGCATGGCGGAAATGGGGTTGTTCACCCGCAACGAGGTGCATCTGTGGTTCCACGAGCTGGACGCGGGTCTGGGCAAAATCAACGCCCGCCGCGCGGCTGACGCCCTCCTGGCCGAGCTGACGAAGGCTCACCTCATCGTCCTCATGTCCATGTCCCGCGGCTACGTCTGGCACGGGCCAAAATCCACCACGGAGCAAGCATAATGGCCGAACACGACCAGCAGTTCGATTTTTTCCAGCAATGGGTGAACAAGGCGTCTTCCTGGCTCACCCGGCGAGGCCCGAACGTGCGCGCCGTCTGCTTCGATACCAGCGGCACGCTCTGCGCTAACAGCACGGACTTCATGGCGGCGCGGGACGGCAAGCGGTTCCCGGTGCGCTGGGTCTGGCCCGACCAGGTGGCCGCACGCCTCCCCGCGCTGGAGAACGCCATCACCACCCTTATCAACGTCGCGCTCCCTGAAAATTGGTACGACGAAGATGACCTCGAACACGGCGACGCCTGGCTTGAGGCGGCGCGGCTCGTGAAAATCACCCTCCCGGAGAGCAGGTAAAGCCATGGCCCAATGCCTCACATTCAGCTGCCAGGAGCAACTGCCCGGCGTCGGGCGCTGTGCGCTGCGCGATGAGCGCGACCGGCTGCGTGATGAGCGCGACCGGCTGCGTGATGAGCGCGACCGGCTGCGTGATGAGCGCGACCGGCTGCGTGATGAGCGCGACCGGCTGCGTGATGAGAACGGCCGGCTGCGTGATGAGAACGGCCGGTCGCGCGCGGTGCTGGCGTCTCTCGTCAGAGACGCGATGCCGCTTCGTTGGACCAGTGAGTTCCTGCCGCAGATGCCCGCATGGGCCGAAGCCCTCGCAGTGATTACCTATGATGAGGAGGTTTAACATGACGCCCATCCAGTGCGGCGCCGCGTGACCGAGCCACGCGCCTTCTCCACCCGCGACGCCGCGAAATACTGCGGCATCCGCCCGGCGCGCCTGCGCGCGTTGGCGAAGGCCGGGCAGGCCCCTGCGCCCGTAATGGTGGGTAAACGGCAGCACGTTTGGCTTCGCGACGCACTGGATGGCTGGCTGGACCGTCTCGCCGGCCGAACCAGCGACAGCCACGCGAACCCGTGGCTTCTCCGCGATGAAGAGCTGGCCCGGCGTGGCTAGCGTCGTATTCCCATATCTTCAGGTCTACACCGCCCACGGAAAAACATTCCGCTATTACCGGCGTGGCGGCCTGCGCATCCGCCTGCACGCCGAGCCCAGCTCGCTGGCGTTCGCGCATGAATATGAGTCCGCAAAAGCGACGTTCGAGACCGGCGCAAAGCCCGACAAAAAGCCGCGGGCCGTGACATTGCCGGGAAGCCTCAAGGCGCTGTTCGCGGCGTTTAAGCTGAGTCCGGAATATGCCTCGAAGATCACGGTGGCGACCCGCCTGCACTACGACCGCTCATTCGCGCCGCTCATCGAGAAATACGGCGACCTTCCGGTCGCGAGTCTGCCGCGTGCGTGGGTGCTGGCCCGGCGCGATGAACTTGCCGCCACCCCGCGCAAGGCGGACCACCTGGTGGCGATGATCCGGCGGCTGATGAACTGGGCGATCGACCGCGAATGGCGCAAGGACAATCCGGCGGTGCGGATCGGCGCGCTGGCCACCAGCAAAAAACACCGGCCGTGGACGGATGACGAAATCGCGATCATGACCAGCCCCGCCGCCGGCGTGGTGGCCGGGCCCGTCCTGCTCTCACTCTATACAGCCCTTCGCCTGGGCGATGTGCTGGCGCTCCCGCCTGCCGCCTACGATGGCGAGGTGATCCGCGTCACCCAGTCAAAAACCAAACGCCACGCCGCCGCCAAGCAGCTCGAAATCCCCGTGCATCCCGTCCTGCGCCGCGCGCTGGCGAATCTGGACCGCTCCCGGCCAGCCATCTGCTGCCGCCCGGACGGAAACGCCTGGAAGATCGACCACTTCAAGCACGTCTTCGTCGCGACCCGCCGGGCGCTCAATCTTGCCCCAGACCTGCACTTCCACGGCCTGCGCGGCACCGCCGCCAGCCGCATGGCCGAGGGCGGCGCGAGCAACCTGCAGATCGGCGCCGTCACCTGCCACCTGAGCCCGGCGATGGTGGACTACTACGCCTCCGGCGCGCGCCAGAAGACCCTCGCGCAATCCGCCATCGACAGCCTTCCCGTCAAACGCATTCAAAAAGGAGCAAAAAAATGATCGACTGGACGACAGTCCTCCCCGCCAGCAAAAAAGGGTGCGCCGCGCGGCGGGAAGTGTCTAACCACCCCGAAACCGCCCTGTCTAACATGTTTTGCGGATAGCCGGAAAGTGGCGGAATTGCTGGCGTCCCCGGCGGGATTCGAACCCACGGCCCCAGGATTAGGAATCCTGTGCTCTATCCTGCTGAGCTACGGAGACTTATCAACAGATTAGCTTGACTTTAACAGGTCAAAATCA
>JAEHJW020004380.1_pt1 | contig 14663 bp, 13 predicted proteins | sample 9271431 | NCBI WGS metagenome assembly JAEHJW02
GTGTGCAACATAGGCATCTGTCTCACCTCCTTTTCGATGCCTTGGTCTGGTCAACCGGCCCGTTGGGATTGGGCTGGCAACGAATCGCTCCGCTGCAAGCCCCGTCCTTTAGGGCGGGGTGGTTGACGACGAGAGACGGCAGCCAGACGTAGCCGAGCAGCCAGAAGAACACCACCAGCAAGCCGATACCGGCGATGATGCCCAGTGCGGCAACGATCCCGAACGCAACCATCCCAAAGAACGCCGCTATTTCTCCGGCGAACAGCACGTCGGACACGACACCGCTGGTGAACGGATTTCGCATCAGAACCTCCCACCGAAGATCATGTAGAGGCCGACGAGCACAAGCGCCCCGGCGACTACCGACACGAGGATCGACCCGCGCCCCTCCAGCCAGACATTGATCTCGTCTCGCTCCTTGGCCGCCCTGTGGAACCGCTCGTCAATGAGGCGGTTGAGCGACGAGATGTCTGAGTTGCGCTCTCGGTCAGGCATCAATGGCCTCCAGGTGGACCTGGATCGCGACGCTCATCCACAGATGAATCCATGCCTGGGCTTCGCTCTCGGTACAGAACAGGGCATCCTCCATCCAGCACCACCACGCAACGATCGAGCCGAGCGCCAAGGCGAGCACTTGGGCATCCTCGTCGGAGAGCTGGCGGAGTGCAGGCAGGTCGTCGACAATGGCGATCATCGTGTCCAGCCCGTCAGCCACCAGCTCGTCGCACCGAGCTTCGGGCTCGCCACCGAAGGTGTCGGCAATGTCCTGGGCTACGTGCGCCGAGAACCCGTTGAGGACATCGGCGAACTCGGGGTACGCAGCCACCAGGTCGGTGTACGGCTCCAGTTCGCTGTCGGTGGCGTCCCCGGAGGCCAGTACCGCAAAGACCATCACGGGCACGATGACATCTGGACTGTCGAGCGGGGGTAGGCCAGGGATCGGCGGGGGTGTCTGGATTTGGACTTCGGGCATTACACGGCCTCTTCTCGTTCTCGGCGTCTGCCGGCAGTAGCAACCATGCGGCGACGCCGGTTCATGTGATCGGCGCGCCCCTGGAACTTGCTCTTCTCGCTGGGCGCCCGGCGGAGGGACTGGGGCACCCCGAAGTGGTCAAGCAGTCGAGTGGTGAGCAGGTCGGGGTTCGGGCTCCGGCGCTGCCAGTGCGGCACGCCGTAGAGCAGAGCGATGTTGTCCTTCAGGAACGAGGTGTCGGCCTCGGGGCCGGGGAGTGCGTAGGGGTCAAGCAGGTCGATCCACTCAAACCGGTTTGCTCCCGGTGACGCCTTGGCCGGGTACTGAGCGGCGAGGGTAAGGAAGCTCGACGACACCATCCGGGGCTCGGGGAACCAGTCGACCCACCGAGCAAGCGCCATCCGCTGAGCAACGTTGGCGGCGATCGTCGCTCGTGACGAGTAGGCCGACTTGGCGATCGCCATTCGCAGGAGCTTGCTGACCTCGGTGGGGTTGCCGGTGGCATGGTCCGCTGCGTTCACGAACAGCACCATCGTCGAGCGCGATTTGTCGGCGGCGAGGTAGTCGGCCGCATGTTGGATCTTGGTCATGGTGAGCGCAGAGACGGTCGCTGTGGTCTCGACGGCAATCTTCAGCCCGTCGGGGCGAATCCACACTGCGTCGGCCGCTCGGTGGGAAGTCTCCGGCACCCCGGCGGAGGGGTCGAAGATGAGTGGCCACGCCGCCATCCCCTCGCCCAACACGCCAAGAAGGGGCAACAGCTCCGCTGCCCGAAGCGACAGCTCGGTCGTCAGAAGGTTGTGCCGGTCGTAGTGGTGCCCCCAGGGTTGCCGCTGGCTACCGGTCACCCCGACCCAGTCCCGGTAGGTGAGGAGCGGTTCGAGCGGGGCCATGTACTCATTGGAAGCTGGCCGGAAGATCGCCGGCAACTCCCGCAGCCGGGTGCGAGGGGCGACAAAATCGCCGCAGTGGATCAAGCCAGCCGACCAGAGCACGGAGATCGTCCCGCGGTTGTCGTGGCCGGTTCCAACGCCAGCTCTACCGGTGATGGCAGCAAGCTGTTCCGAGGTGATCGCCCGCCACATCGAGATGGCAGCCAGCGCCTCCAGACGAGGCCGACGTTCGGGCACGAGCGCCAGCGCCTCGTGCTTCTCCCAAGCCCGTTCGACCGCCCGAGGCTTGACCATCCCGGCATCAGCGAGGCGTTTCGTCGAACCGCGAGACGACCAAGCGACCGCCACGCCGCCGTCGGGGGCGGACCAGAGCGACCCGTAGAAGGGGTCGATCCGCTGGACGAGTGACGCGTTCCGGGTAGTGGCGACCGGGGTGAGATCGTCGAAGGGGATGAGGTGCGACCCGTTCATCGACAGGCCTCCACAAAGGCGGCGGCGGACTCCCAGTAGGCCATGCGGATCGGCACGGGCGGCTGCACACGCCCCTGGGCGGTTGCCCGCACGATGGCGTGGAACTGGGGGAGGTTGGCGATGTCCGCACTCGTCCACTCGGTCCCGTTCAGGGAGAGCTGCGCCACCGCTTCGGACACAATCGTCGGGTCGGATTGCTGGAACCAGACAGTGTTCCCGAACCCCCGTAGCGCCGACCGGACACTCGGAGAAAGCTGCTCGGGCCGCTGCGTGGCCAGGATGAGCCGGACGCCGTACGACCGGCCAGCGTCACGGCACCACTCGATCACCTCGGATGTCGAACGAGCGAGCAGCGCCAGCTCGTCCGAGAAGATCGTGACGGTCTTGCCCTGCGCCAGCCAGCCCGAGCAGTTGCGCTGGATGGCATCCCTGAGGGTGTAGACCGCCATGCCGGTCAGCACGTCGGTCAGTCGTTCGTCGACCATCCCGCCCGACCGAGTGATGCCGGTGTTGACCACGACCGAGGCGTGGTTGACGAGGATGTCGCCCCACGTTCCTCGTGGCCGGCTGGGGTTCCACCAGTGCGGGACGGACGCCAACAGGCTGACCTTGTTGCGAGACGACTCGGACAGCGCACGCCGCTGCGTGGGGGTGACCTTGGGGCCGTAAAGCGGTTCGAGCATCGAGAGCGCCAACCCCAGTTCGCGTTTCGTGGGGTCGAAGTCGTCCAGGTTGGCGTGCCAGGAAGCGAGCGCAGCGTCGAGCGCAACGCCCGCTTCGTCGCCCCGGCCGCACAGGAGAATGTGGGCGATGGACATGAACGAGACGGGGCCGTCGGTGATGTCAGCGGTGGTCCGTGCGATCTCCGGCGGGCAGAGAAGGGCGACAGGAAAGACCATCGACAGCACCTCGGTCGAGCGGTCCCCGATCGCATCTTCCCCGAACGCGTAGACCATCGCCGAGACGATCACCTGCGCCTGCTTGGTGGCGGGGAGCGAGGGGTCGCACAGGTCGATCGCCGGGGTTGTCGGATCGCCAACCTCGACGAGCACGACCCGATCACCGAGTTCCCCAGCCAGTCGTTCGTACTGCGCTGCGCCCTCACCCTTGGACTCGAATGCGATCAGCGTGCTGGCCCGACCGGGGTGCGCGGGGCGACCAGACGGACGCACTCGCTCCAGGGTGTGCCACCCCCAGAGGTTCCGCACGGCGATGGTCTTGCCGCTCCCAGGGACGCCGTACATCGCCACCCCCGTATACAAGGCGGCGGCGTCGAAGTGGACAGTCGGGGCGGCGACAACCTCCACCGAGGCGCTGTTGACCGAGGCGCTGTTGGCTGAGGCGCTGACAGACGAGGCGCCATTAGACATGGCGCTGTCGGACATGGCGTACCCCACAACAGGACCGTCGGCAGTGAGCAGGGCGTCGGGAACCGATCGGTCGACCGTGTTCGCAATCCCCGACGCCACGCCAGCGTGCGGAGAGACCACGCCGGTCAGCATCGACGGAGCGGCGAGGAACGACGACGGCGCCAGTGGGTACCCGCCGGGGCGCTCGACGGTCTTTGCTTGCGATGTCGTCGACGCCAGGGTGTTGCTCGTCTTGACGGTCTGGACCTTTCGCACGGGCGAGCGTGGAGGGAGCAGCCGGTAGGCGGGTGGGGGGAGCGAACAGTCGGCGAGGTAGGTGGTGATGGCGTCGCTCAACCGGCGCACCCGCAACGACGAGAGCCGGGCAATGACCCCAAAGATGAACACCCCGGCCACAGCGAGCGCAGCAGCAGTCCAGGTGTGGGCGGCGATCTTGGCTGCGACAAACGCAACGACAGCGACGAGTGCGATTAGGCGCAGCGACAGGGGCGGCTTCGGTCGGCGCACGACTGTCTCGATGTCGAACCCAGGGATGACAGCAGCCAGTTGCGACAGCAGCCCGGCAACCTCATCGGCGTTGGTGCCCCCGGCGGTGATGGTGGCCACAACGGCGTCGCCGTCGTTCGTGTAGTGGGTCTGCGGCTCGTGCAGCCGGTGCGCTACCCACCGTCTGACGTGACGCACTTCCTGCCGAGTCGGCGCTCGCAGCGAGAGCGCAACCCAGCTCCCAGGGCGCATAATCCGGCTCAGCAGGATGGCGACTTCAGTCTGATCGCCGCCCGCTTGCGTATCCCGCGAGGCCAGCGACGAGGGGCGTGCTTCCAGCCAGCCGACCTCCGGTGTTTCGGTGAGATCGGGCAGGGTGTCGACCTGGACAGGCTGCGCTCCCACGGCGGACGCCAGGGAGTTGACCGTGGTGGTCGCCATCTTCGACGCCGGAACGGTCACGTACGACGTGATCCCGGTCGGGCTCCGGTGGGTGACCAAGGTCACGCTGCCGCCGCGCTCTGTCAGGCTGCCGACTGCCGCCCCGAATGGCTTTGCTCGCTGGACGGCAACGTCTCGCTCGGGTGGGGCCGACCCTGCTCGGGCGAGCCGGAACGTGAGAGTGGACTGCACATCAGATCACCATGCGGCAAAAGTGGGCGATGAGGGGTTTTCCGGGGGTTCTCTGTCGCCGGATGTGAAATCTACAATGATTATCAACAAGGAACCCCCGGACCCCGCCCCGGCCCGCTTTTCCCTGGGGTTCACCTCTTGCCATTTTGGCCCAATCCCCAGCCTCCGCTCGCCCAGGGGCGGCGTCGGCTGCTTGGCTCGCTTCGCTCGCCAAGAGTGCGTCGGTGAGTGGTTGCGTCTGGTGGCAAAGCGGAGCAAGCGGTGGGCACGAGGGGGCCGTGGTGGTACGTACGTTGATGGACCCAGGGGGTCGTGCTGGGCGCAACGATGGCGCTGCGTGGACATGACGGTCAACGTGACGAGACGATGCGGAGACGGTGCGGGGACGGTGCGGGGACCCTGCGGGAGCAGAGCGATGGACCTGGAGGCAGGACGCCGCTGGCGTGGACGACGAGTCTGGCGTGTGGACCCAGGGGGTCAACGGAACGGGGTGACGGCCTCGGGTGATGGCCTCGGGGTGATGGCCTCGCGATGCGGGCCACGAGTTGAGTCGCAGGGGCGAGCGGAGCGAGCCACCAACGAGAGCCGGTTCAGTGCGGAACGTCAACCTTGCGTTGCCCCGGACCGGGGGCGATGCGTGGACAGAACGATGGCGCTGCGGTGCGTGGCGAACCTGGTTGCGTGACGGGGACGTGCTGTCTGGTTGCGTGACGAGCCCCACGGTGTGACGCTGCGCTCAACGAGACGAGCCGGGGGCGAGCAAGCCCGAAGGGTGCCGCGAGCCCCCTTTATGGCTTCCCGTCGGGTTCGGCTATCGCCGGGCCGGGCTCGGCTGCGGCCTCGCCGAGATAGATGCGGAAGCCGACCATCTCGCCGTAGGCGTCGCCGTCGATCTCGGCGAACACCCCGTCCGGTAGAGCGAACCCGACGGTGGCGTACTCCTCGCCGTCCTCCTCGTCGTACCGGACACCGTGCGTTCCAAACGGGCCGACGATCTCGGTCGGACGCTCCCCGGAATCGAGCCGTGACCGCACTCCCCCGAGGAAGTTGTAGAGCTGCTGGTCCGGGGCAATCGCCGCTTGGGGAGCGCCACCTTGGCGCTTGCCGGCCTGGTAGTGCGACTCGTACTCGACCGTGCCGTCTGAACGGAGCCGACGAATGGCTGGGGACCCATCGGGCGGGTCCTGAAGGCGGCCAGACTGGTAGTGCGCCTCGTTCGCAACCAAGCCGTCGGAGCGGAACCACCGCACGGCTGGCGATCCGTCTGGTGGGTCTTGGAGCTTGTCAGCCTGGTAGTACTCCTCGTACTCGACCGAACCGTCAGGGCGGAACCGTTGCGCGGCTGGCGATCCGTCTGGTGGGTCTTGGAGGCGGCCAGCCTGATAATACCCTTCCCGCTCGACCGAGCCGTCAGGGTGGAACCGTCGCACGGCTGGCGATCCGTCTGGTGGGTCTTGGAGCTTGCCAGCCCGCCAGTGCTCATCCCACTCGACCGTGCCGTCAGGATGGAACCGTCGCACGGCTGGCGATCCGTCAGGCGGGTCTTGGAGCTTGCCATCGGCATCCCGCCACCAGACAGTGCCGGCCTGCTTGCCCTGCCACACCTCACGGGTAAACCCCGGCCAGGATGGCTCCAGCTCGATGTCGGCCTCCGGGTTGGACTTGGCGGCGAACTGGCCACCGGTGGGCTGGCCCTTGGGCTGGCGAGGGTGTGCGGTCGATGAGGTGGTCATACCTTCTAAGAGTGCGGCAGATCGGGCAAAGTGCGAAGTTTTTAGCCGGAGACCCGCACGCCAGCCTGGTAGTGCTCCTCGTACTCGACCGTGCCGTCGAGGGAGAACTCTCGCACGGCTGGTGATCCGTCGGGTGGGTCTTGGAGGTCGCCAGCCTGATAGTGCGCCTCGTACTCGACCGAGCCGTCGAGGGAGAACTCTCGCACGGCTGGCGATCCGTCGGGTGGGTCTTGGAGGCGGCCTGCCTGCCAGTGCTCCTCCCGCTCGACCGAGCCGTCGAGGGAGAACTCTCGCACGGCTGGCGATCCGTCGGGTGGGTCTTGGAGGCGGCCCGCCTGGTAGTGCGACTCCCGCTCGATCGTGCCGTCGGGATGGGACCACCGCACGGCAGGTGCCCCGTCGGGTGGGTCTTGGAGCTTGCCATCGGCATCCCGCCACCGGACAGTGCTGGCCTGTCCGACCTGCTCCACCTCACGGGTGAGTCCCGGCCAAGACGGCTCCAACTCGATGTCGGCCTCCGGGTTGGACTTGGCTGCGAACTGGCCGCCGGTGGGCTGGCCCTTGGGCTGGCGAGGGTGTGCTGTCGATGAAGTAGTCATACCTAGTAAGAGTGCGGCGGATCGGCAGGAGCGCGGAGTTTTTTTAGCCGGGGACCCGCACGCCAGACTGGTAGTGCGCCTCGTTCGCAACCAAGCCGTCGGAGCGGAACCACCGCGCGGCTGGCGACCCGTCGGGTGGGTCTTGGAGCTTGTCAGCCTGGTAGTACTCCTCGTACTCGACCGTGCCGTCTGGACGAAGCCGCCGCAGGGCCGGCGACCCGTCGGGTGGGTCTTGGAGCTTGTCGGCCTGGTAGTGCTCCTCCCGCTCGACCGTGCCGTCGGGATGGGACCACCGCATGGCTGGTGATCCGTCGGGTGGGTCTTGGAGCTTGTCGGCCTGCCAGTGTGCCTCGTACTCGACCGAGCCATCGGGACGAAAACCCTGCACGGCTGGCGATCCGTCGGGTGGGTCTTGGAGCTTGCCGTTCTGCCGGTGTTCCTCCCACTCGACCGAGCCGTCAGAGCGGAACTGTCGCACGGCTGGCGACCCGTCGGGTGGGTCTTGGAGCTTGCCAGCCTGCCAGTGTGCCTCGTACTCGACCGAGCCATCGGGACGAAAACCCCGCACGGCAGGTGCCCCGTCGGGTGGGTCTTGGAGCTTGCCATCGGCATCCCGCCACCGGACAGTGCTGGCCTGTCCGACCTGCTCCACCTCACGGGTGAGCCCCGGCCAGGATGGCTCCAGCTCGATGTCGGCCTCCGGGTTGGACTTGGCTGCGAACTGGCCGCCGGTGGGCTGGCCCTTGGGCTGGCGAGGGTGTGCGGTCGATGAGGTAGTCATGCCTAGTAAGAGTGCGGCAGACCGGCAGGAGCGCGGAGTTTTTTAGCCGGGGACCCGCACGGCTGCCTGGTAGTGCTCTTCCCGCTCGACCGAGCCATCGAGGGAGAACTCTCGCACGGCAGGCGATCCGTCTGGCGGGTCTTGGAGGCGGCCTGCCTGCCAGTGCTCCTCGTACTCGGTCGTGCCATCTGGGGAGAACCCTCGCACAGCCGGCGATCCGTCGGGCGGGTCTTGGTGCTTGCCGTCCTGGTAGTGCTCCTCCCGCTTGACCGTGCCGTCGGGATGGGACCACCGCACGGCTGGCGATCCGTCGGGCGGGTCTTGGAGGCGGCCTGCCTGCCAGTGCTCCTCGTACTCGGTCGTGCCATCTGGGGAGAACCCTCGCACAGCCGGCGACCCGTCGGGCGGGTCTTGGTGCTTGCCGTCCTGGTAGTGCTCCTCCCGCTTGACCGTGCCGTCGGGATGGGACCACCGCACGGCTGGCGATCCGTCGGGTGGGTCTTGGAGCTTGCCGGCCTGGTAGTGCTCCTCCCGCTCGACCGTGCCGTCGGGATGGGACCACCGCACGGCAGGTGCCCCGTCGGGTGGATCTTGGAGCTGGCCATCGGCATCTCGCCACTGGACAGTGCTGGCCTGCCCGACCTGCTCCACCTCACGGGTGAGTCCCGGCCAAGACGGCTCCAGCTCGATGTCGGCCTCCGGGTTGGACTTGGTGGCGAACTGGCCACCGGTGGGCTGGCCCTTGGGCTGGCGGGGGTGTGCGGTGTTGGTCATGCCTAGTAAGAGTGCGGCAGACCGGGCAAAGCGCGAAGTGTTTTAGCCGGGGACCCGCACGCCGGCCTGCCAGTGCTCTTGCCAATAGGCCGAGCCGTCGCTTGTCCTATTGGCAACAGGGGTCAGGTTCGGTGTCCTCCTCTACCAGAGTTGCCCACCAGCGGCCGTCGGCGGACTGGTACGTGTCCCAGACGGTCCCGTCCGCATCGAAGAAGACGTCGTCGAAGACGGCGTCCCCTGGCAGCTCGTCCTCCCGAACGCACTGCGCGATCACGTCGTGATCCTCGTGCGCCGGGATGCCCAGGTTCAGGTGTCTAGTCGCCATCGCCGCTTCCTGTCGTTGCGCTTCACCCATCGCGCCAGGCAAGCCTCGGAGGCACCCGGCTTGATAGTGCCACTCCCCGGCGACCGAACCGTCAGGATGGAGCCGTCGCACGGCTGGCGATCCGTCTGGTGGGTCCTGGAGGCGGCCAGCCTGCCAGTGCTCTTGCCACTCGACCGAACCGTCAGGGCGGAACCGTTGCCGGGCTGGCGATCCGTCTGGTGGGTCCTGGAGGCGGCCAGCCTGATAATACCCTTCCCGCTCAACCGTGCCGTCAGGGTGGAACCGTCGCACGGCTGGCGATCCGTCTGGTGGGTCCTGGAGGCGGCCAGCCCGCCAGTGCTCATCCCACTCGACCGTGCCGTCAGGATGGAACCGTCGCACGGCTGGCGATCCGTCTGGTGGGTCTTGGAGCTTGCCATCGGCATCCCGCCACCAGACAGTGCCGGCCTGCTTGCCCTGCCACACCTCACGGGTGAACCCCGGCCAGGATGGCTCCAACTCGATGTCGGCCTCCGGGTTGGACTTGGCGGCGAACTGGCCACCGGTGGGCTGGCCCTTGGGCTGGCGAGGGTGTGCGGTCGATGAGGTAGCCATGCCTTCTAAGAGTGCGGCAGATCGGCAGGAGCGCGGAGTTTTTTAGCCGGGGACCCGCACGCCTGCCTGGTAGTGCTCCTCGGCCTCGACCGAGCCGTCTGGACGGAGCCGCCGCACGGCAGGAGACCCGTCGGGTGGGTCTTGGAGGTCGCCAGACTGGTAGTGCTCCTCCCACTCGACCGTGCCGTCTGGACGGCGCCACCGCACGGTTGGTGACCCATCGGGCGGGTCTTGGAGCTGGCCCGCCTGGTAGTGCGACTCCCGGGCAACCGTGCCGTCAGGATGGAACCGTCGCACGGCTGGCGATCCGTCGGGCGGGTCTTGGAGCTTGCCATCGGCATCCCGCCACTGGACAGTGCTGGTCTGCTTGCCCTGCCACACCTCGCGGGTGAGCCCCGGCCAGGATGGCTCCAACTCGATGTCGGCCTCCGGGTTGGACTTAGCGGCGAACTGGCCGCCGGTGGGCTGGCCCTTGGGCTGGCGGGGGTGGGCTGTCGATGAGGTGGTCATACCTAGTAAGAGTGCGGCAGATCAGGCGATTGGCGGGAAATCCCTAAACAGCTTCGTCGGTCGGCACCCTGGCGATCCCGAAGACTTCGGCGTCGATCACGAAACCGTCCGGGCGGGCGACGATCCCCAGGGAGACCGGCACGCGCTTCCCCGGCTGGGTGGATGCCTGGTGGTACCGCTCCAGTGCCTCGTAGACCTGAGCTGGGGCCAGACCGTCGACACGGGCGCCCTTCATGGCGGCGTGGATCGCAGCCTTCCCGACGACGACGTACCGCTGGTCCTCCGAGATGCGCCCAATCAGCAACCCCTTGGGGTCCCACCGCTCTGTCGTTCCACCGCTCTGCGAGTCGGAGACGGACATGACGCGCTGCCACCCAGGAGAGACCCCGTTGACGACCGGGCGATTGCCGAGGTGGTCGACAAGATGCCCCTGGTTTCCCCACACCATGTCGCTCAGGTGCTCGATGACCCGCCTACCGGGGTCAGTCAAGGCAGCCCCGGTTGCATTCTCGCTGGCCACCCGCTGCAAAGCCTCCATGACATCCTCGCTGGTAGGCAGGCGATCTTCGACGCCCTCGCTGTCAGCGAACTCCCGAAAGACCTCCCAGCCAACGAGAAGGGCAGCCACCGTCTCAGCATTACGGCGCCCGCTCAGTCGTGCGTAGGCGTCATGCGCTCGCTGTTGCATCTCGGCAGCCATCTCGGGGAGCCCCATCTCGTCGGCTTTGCGAGCCAGAAAGCGCACGTAGGCAGCCATCACGGACCGAGCCGCCCCGTTGATCGCCGAGCCCTCCAAGAACTTGTCGAGCGCCCCACCGACTTCGGTGATGCCGTCCGCCCGCCGCAGGGGGACGGTGATCGAGCGTGTCCTGATCGCCGTCTGGTCAGCAGTCACCTCAGCGGTGATGAGCGCCGAGGCCGCTTGGTCACGAGCCCCACGCAGCCCGCCGTCCCTGGTTGCCTTCCCTGACGAAGCCGCTCCGTAGCCGGCCTGGACGATGTTTTGCAGCACCTCGGCCACTCGTGCGTTCACCGACCCGCCCTCGTCGGACCGGCGGTAGTCGTCGGCGACGCACGTCGCATCTCGGTACCAGGACATGATGTTCGTGGCGGCGACGGGGCTGGATGAGGGGATATAGAGCGACGAAGCGTTCTTGGCTCCTCTCGGAATGTCGGAGAGCCACGACTGCACGGCTCCAGAAAACAGCGTCTTGCCGGAATCGCTCTCACCGGCGATCACCACAACCGCTCTCGTCTGAAGATGGAGCGGAGCAGAGAAGATCAATCCGAGCGCAGCAATGGTGAGTTCCGGTCGGTGAGGGGCGATTGCGGTGAACTCGTCGATGGCCTTGATGGCCTGGTCGATTGGCATATCGGCACCGGAAAATCCGGTGGCCCTCATGGCGGCAGTTAGTGCTGATTCTTCACTACCGGCACTCGGCCCGACCGTATATGCGGTGGTGACCCCGTCAGGAGTTATCGACCCATTCGGGCACAGGTAGGTTGGGTGTCCGTCGATCATTGCCCACCCCATCGACGTGTACGACCGGACCTCTTCCTGTTCGGACCGCCCCAGCAGGATCAACATATTGTCAGCGGCCACCCGGTGCGATTGCGCCGACGGAAGCTCAGCGGGAGCGTTCGTGGACAGGATCACTGAGCGGTGCGAGCACGCCTCGCTGGCCGGGAGCCCCGACCGGGTGTACGACCTACCGTCCTTCGTGAGCACCGTCACGGTGTACCGCTCGCCGTCGATCACCTCGGGGACGAAACGTTCGTTGATGCGGAGGTAGACCGTGACCTGGGGGCGATAGGCGATCCAGTCAAGGATCTGGGTCGTCTCGGTGATGAAACCGCCGTCTGCGGTCGGCACCTGCTCGCGCTTCTGGAGCCCGTGCTGGGAACCTCCGACGATGGCGAACGTGGCTGTCCCGACCGGCACCGGCCGTCCGTCTCGGGCCTCCAGAGCGTCGCTGAGTGCGGTCCCGAGTACGACTGCCGTCGGGTCGGGGTACATCGCCTCCAGCGCCTCCAGGTGCGGGTGGCGGCGAAGCAGCTCCACGAGCGAGTCGGCGATCGGGTGTGCTGCGGCGATCCGGCCGGCGAGCCCCCAGTTCTCCTGGCAGATCACATGCCCGAGTACGTCCCACGATGTCCACCGGTGCTGGTTGGGTGCGAGCGGAATGCCGTGCTCGTCGAGACGGCCCTCTGTGACCTCGGGGATGTGCCAAGCCTCCTGGGCGGCGACATCGAACACGGTCACCGTCTCGCCACGCCCCTCGTCTGCGTAGGTCGCTGCGTGGGCGGGGTACTCGGGCGCACCGTCAGGGCTCCACCAGCGAGCGACCTCGCCCTCTGCCACATCGGCAGACTCTTTCCGGCACTCCCAGCCGAAAACCTGCTCAAGCAGGACCGAGACGGGAACCGCCACCCCCAGCGCAGAGCCGGGACGGGTGTCCTCGTCGGGCGAGCTGTCGACGACCGCCCTATCGGGCGAGCGGGGGGCGCTGGCCGAGGCGGGGGTCGCCCGGCGGGGGCGGGCTGACTTCGACACGAGGGGGAGCTGGGGCAGGTCGGCATCCAGAGCATCGAGCGACGCAGGGATGCTGCGCCTCCGAGCGAACCGGACAGGACGATGGTCGTCGGGGATTTTCCGCGAGACCGTACCGGCGGGACGCAGGATGCGTGCCGCATCGGCCAGCACGCACTCGTCGATCACGAAGCCCGCCTCGTGGAACGCCTCGACCCACCACCGCTTCCAGCGGGCCAGGATGGCGGCGCCCTCCGGGCTGCGGTGGTCGATGACCTCCGTGAGCGGGAGCCAGACGTGGTAGCCGCCACCGGAGTCGATCACGAGCGGGCGTCCGACGGGGAACTGGGTGATGAGCGCCTTCGCATCGTCACGGGTGGGGAGCTGGAGGCCCTTGTTGGTGGGGGGCTTGTGCTGACCGTCAGCCGTGTCGATGTCGGCCACCAGCGCCGGCAGCCCCAGCGCCGTCTGAGCCGTCCCTCGGCCTCGGGTGCCAAGGGGGTGAGGGGCCACGCCGATCCAGACATCCGATGTCCGGTTGACCACCGTGAGCGCCCCCACCAGGGCATCAGGGTCCATCTCGACCTGGACGGTCTTCATGCCGCCGCCGGCCGGGAGGCAGACCGCTAGGCGAGCTTCCTTGGGCCAGTCGTGAGGTCCCCAGATCGCATCGAAGTGGTGGGTGATGGCGCTGGCGTCGACCTCCTCGGTCTCAAGGGGATTGGGGTCGGTCTCGGTCGGGTGTGGCACGGCTCACTCCTCGGTGGTGGTTTCCACATCCACCTATGCGGCACCTGATCGGGCGATTGGCGGTTTGGGCCTGTAGCCAGATGTGCCGAGAATGAGCCAAATACGTTAGAAGTCGCTGACAGCGAAGAGCGGCTGCGGGGCTCTGCGGGGTTGCTGCGGGGTTGCTGCGGGGTTAAAAATGCCCTCTGACCTGGGGCTGCGGGATTGCGGGGCATTTTCAGAAAACATAGCTCTCGCGTATGCGCGAGGCGGGGGCTTTTGGGGGGAGCGGAGGGGGTGCCGTCGGCGGACCGCAACGGGACGTCCGATCGCGATGCCTGCGCTTCGGGAGACGCCGAGCCCGACAGACGGCCTGCGGGGCTCTGCGGGGCTCTGCGGGGCTCTGCGGGGCTCTGCGGGGTTGCTGCGGGGTTAAAAATGCCCTCTGACCTGGGGCTGCGGGATTGCGGGGCATTTTCAGAAAACATAGCTCTCGCGTATGCGCGAGGCGGGGGTTCGGGGCGGGCCACCCCCGTTCGCAGACCCCGCTGGAGGGTTGCGGGGCTCTGCGGGGTTCTGCGGGGCTCTGCGGGGTTGCTGCGGGGTTAAAAATGCCCTCTGACCTGGGGCTGCGGGATTGCGGGGCATTTTCAGAAAACATAGCTCTCGCGTATGCGCGAGGCGGGGGGCAAGAACGGCCCTCTGCGGGGTTGCTGCGGGGTTCTGCGGGGTTGCTGCGGGGTTAAAAATGCCCTCTGACCTGGGGTTGCGGTGTTGCGGGGCATTTTCAGAAAAAAAAGAGACACACACACACACACACACACACACACCCCCCCTGGGGTATGTGTGCAGACAGGCAGGGAGCTAGACGCGAGAGCTATGTTTTTTTGAAAACCCCGCAAATATATATATATATATGAGGATATACCTCTATACATATATATATATACCCAGGTCAACGGCTATGTATTCGTTTTTCCGAATGTTTTGCATTTTGTCAAAAACAGCCCCGCAGGAGCCCCGCAGAGCCCCGCACGGCCCCGCAGAGCCCCGCACGGCCCGCCCAGGGGCAGCTCCGAGCCCTGTTGACGCCCGGTGCGTCCAAGGGAGGCCCGTCTAAGCCCCCTGGGAGCCCCACAGGCCCGTCTAAGCCCCCTGGGAGCCCCACAGGCCCGTCTAAGCCCCCTGGGAGCCCCACAGGCCCGTCTAAGCCCCCTGGGAGCCCCACAGGCCCGTCTAAGCCCCCTGGGAGCCCCACAGGC
>JAEHJW020005478.1_pt1 | contig 14663 bp, 18 predicted proteins | sample 9271431 | NCBI WGS metagenome assembly JAEHJW02
GGCGTTGTTGCTCGGCAAGCAGTAATTTTTCCCGCAGGTCAAGCATTGCTTCCCGGCGTTCAAAGGCTTCAATGCTCATAACTACAAGATCACCTTCGCCGTTACGGGTAATGTAAACAGGTTCAGCTTTTTCATGAGCAAGTTTGGCAATGGTACTGTAGTCGTTACGAAGGGTTGTGGATGATTTAATAATCATATTGGCTTCCTCCAATCAGAATTATCCTGCTATTATTATACGATAATTCTATGAGAAAAATTAGTAGAATTATAGCATGGACAGCAATAAACAGGCATAACAACCCCCCGGGTCGCTTTTGTGGTCGATGCCGCACTGCCGTGTGCCCCAACCTTCAAAAAACCCGGCCCCAATTTTGGAGTTAAAATCGGCCGTACTTTTGGCAAAAGTTGCAAAACCTATGCCCCAAAACTTTAGCTGGAATGTGAGCAGAATTAACTTGATGTCCTGTTCGTTTAGAGTGATTAATGTGTTAGCGCAAACGAACAGGAGGGGCAAGCCATGAAAACACAGACCTTTGGTATCGAGATTGAACTTACAGGAATTACCAAAAAGGCAGCGGCCAATACGGTAGCAGGTTACTTCGGAACAACAGCGGAATACATGGGCGGGGCCTACGACACCTACCAGGTTAGAGATAACAGCGGCAGGGTTTGGAAACTGATGAGCGACTCCAGCATCAGACAGGAGTGCCGCAGGGGACCCGCCACCTCCGAGCATAAGGTGGAACTGGTCAGCCCGATTTGCCGCTACGAAGATATCGAGACGGTTCAGGAAATTGTGCGCAAGCTAAGAAGAGCCGGTGCGATTTCCAACCAAAGTTGCGGAACCCATATTCATATAGGCCTTGGTACCCACACGCCCCAGACCTTAAAGAACCTCGCCAATATAGTGGCGAGCAAGGAGGATTTAATCTACAGGGCTTTAAAAGTCAGCGCAAACCGTAGCGGATACTGCCAAAAGGCCGACGCGGATTTCATCGCAGACCTAAACCAGAAGAAACCAACCAGTCTGACGGGGTTGGCAGATATTTGGTATGCTAAGTACACAGGGGAAAGCCGGAGCGCGCATTACAACAGCAGCCGCTACCGCCTGTTAAATTACCACAGTGTTTTTACCAAGGGGACAATCGAGTTTAGAGCTTTCAACAGCAGCGTCAACCACGCAGGAAAGATAAAAGCCTATATCCAGTTTTGCCTGGCCATCAGCCACCAAGCCCTGACCCAGCGCTCAGCCAGCAGCCGCAAGACAGCCACGACAAATGAAAAATACACCTTCAGGACTTGGCTGTTAAGGCTCGGCCTTATCGGCGACGAATTCAAAACCGCCAGACTTCACCTTTTGGCGAACCTGGCGGGCGACATAGCCTGGCGGCATGGTGAGGCGGCTTAAAGAATAGAAGGCCACAGGCGGGCACACAGCCCGTCTCGTGGCAAACATACGGGAGGGTAGCCCCATGGCAACGTTATACTTGGCTTATGGCAGCAATTTAAACATTCGACATATGGCTTTGCGCTGTCCGACGGCAAGGCCGGTCGGCAGCACTGTCTTAACGGGATATGAGCTTCTTTTCCGGGGCTCTAACGGTTCGGCCTATGCCACGGTGGAAGAAAACCCCCAGGGCCAGGTCCCCGCACTCATTTGGGAGCTGGATGACATAGCGGAAAAGCGGCTTGACCGCTACGAAGGTTATCCATCCCTTTACCGCAAGGAATACCTAAAGGTAAAACTCAACACCAAGCCAGTAGAGGTCATGGTCTATATCATGAACGGCAGCAGGCCGCTTGCTGTGCCTGAGAGACACTACTACGAGAGTATTCTGGAGGGTTACCAGGCAGCCGGTTTTGATATCGCCCTATTGGACAGAGCTGTGCGCATTGCGGCAAAGCAGGATACAGACAGATTTTTAGCGCAAGAGAGATGTTCGCGCTGCGGCGGTTTGCTTACTGTTCGCTCAATGTCCCGGATGAACGAAGATGTTTTATGCCCGGATTGCCTGGATGTGGAGCAGGCCCACCCCCGCTACCAAGAAGCCGTCAAGGCGGAACTGAACCAGGTGAAGGCCGGAAACTACAATTACCCAGGTCTTTTCGCAGGTAGGCGATATCCCTTTAGGGATTAAGCGGCTATGACAAAATCTAATTTTCAGAGGAGCTTCGCAAGGGGTTCCTTTTTTTGTTGGGAGGATATATGAGCACAGGCCTGTTAAGAAAGTTCTATGCCAGCACCGCTTGGACCAAATGCCGCGATGCTTTTTTTAACGCCAAATTCGGACTGTGCGAAGACTGCGGGGCACCTGGCCAGATCGTGCACCACATCAAACCCATTACCGCAAACGACGTTAGAGCCAATCCCGCCAAGTGCTACGGCTGGGACAACCTCAAACTCCTCTGCCGGGTATGCCATGAACTGCACCACAGCAAACGCAGTGACGGGCTCAGCTTTGACGCCAACGGCGACATCGTGTTCAGGAGGCGTGAATGACATGGAGAAAGACTCAAGGTACAACCAGATAAAGTCCGAGTTAGCACAACTGTTTAAAGACGCGCCCCCGGAACAACTGCAACAGGCCAATCGGCTGATGGAACGGGTGGCCTTCATGCAGGTTACCCTGGAGGACTTGGAAGAGGACATTAAACAACACGGCACTTTCGAGTGGACAAAAACCAGGCCCCGCAAGCAGCGGGAGAGACCGGCGGTAAAAACCTACAATGCCATGCTGAAAAACTACAACTCCACTCTTAAGCAATTGCTGGACATGCTGCCAGGGCAACAAGCCGAGGAGAGCGAAGACGAACTCCTGGCCTTCCTGCGGAAGTAAGCATGAGCTATATCCGTCTATACCACGCCCAGATCCAATCCGGTGAGGTTGTGGTCAATGCCTATATCAAAAAGCTCTACGAAAAAATCGCCCAGGATTTAGATAATCCAGGCGATTACTTTTTTCATGAGAGCAAAGCCACCAAGCCCATCGAATTTGTGGAGCGTTTCTGCAAGCAGAGCAAAGGGCGCTGGATTGGCCAGCGGTTTGTCCTAGACCTCTGGCAGAAGGCCATGATCCAGACCATTTTTGGTTTTGTGGACAAAGAGGGAAACCGCAAGTACAAAGAAGCGTTTACATTAATTGGAAGGAAAAACGGAAAATCGAGTTTGCTTGCGGCCATTGGCTTATACATGCTCATCGCCGACGGCGAGGGCGGCAGTGAAGTTTACCCGGTCGCCACCAAGCGCGACCAGGCCAAGATCATCTTCACCGAAGCCCTGAACATTGTCCGGCAATCGGACCTCTTGAGCCGCCACTTGGGAAAGCGCCGCACGGACATCTATTTCCCGGCCACCTTCAGCAAATTCGAGCCCTTGGCCAGTGACAGCAATGGCCTGGATGGGTTGAACACCCATTTCTGCATCATTGACGAAATCCATGCCTTAAAAGACCGGAACCTCTATGACGTCATGAAGCAATCCATGGCTGCCAGAAAGCAGCCGCTCTTATGGTGTATAACGACAGCAGGCTTTGTCAGGGAAAACATCTTTGACGCCCAGTACAACTACGCCGTGGATACCTTAAACGGCACCATTCAGGATGAACGCTTTATCGCCTTTCTCTATGAATTAGACAAAGGCGACGATTACAAAGATCCGGCTGTATGGGTTAAAGCCAACCCCGGGCTCGGCACCATCAAGGACCTGGAATTCCTCCGGGACAACGTCCGGAAAGCCAAAGTTGACCCGGCCTTCAAAGCGACGGTGTTGACCAAGGATTTCAACATTATCGGTACGGCTTCTACTGCCTTCCTGGAATACAGCACCATTCGCAATGAGGAAACCTTCAGCTTAGAGGATATCAAGGATTCCTATTGCGTAGGCGGTGTGGATTTGTCCAGCACCACGGACTTAACCTCGGCCACCATCCTGGTCCCCAAACCAGGTGGCAAGTTTCTCTGCCAGCAGATGTATTGGATGCCGGAGCAAACCTTTGAGGATGCCGAGCATGCCAAAAAGGTGACCTACCAAGCCTGGCTGGAGCGAGGCCTGCTGGCGCTTACGCCGGGAAACCGGATCGATTACGGCCACATCACCCAGTGGTTTGTCAAGATGAAAGAAGAGTTCAGGCTATACTTTCAGGCCATCGGCTACGACCAATGGAACAGCGGCTATTGGGTAAAGGAAATGGAGCAGAACGGTTTCAACGGACTGATGGAGATTGTGATCCAGGGAGCCAAGACTTTAAGTCAGCCCCTCAAACACCTAGGAGCGGACCTAGCGGCCAAGAAGATTAACTACGACAAGAGTCCGCTCCTGGAGTATTGCCTCTGCAATTTAGCCGTGGTGTATGACAGAAACAATAACATCACGCCGGTCAAGGCCCACAGCCGGGGTTTTATTGACGGGGCCATGTCCCTGTTGGATAGTTACGTGGTTTACGAAAGGCACAAGGAACTGATTGACAGCTTGCTTTAGGAAGGGGGTGACGGGCCTTGCCGAGTTTCCGGTCCATGTTTGCCAACATCTTTGGCAAAGTGAAAAAGATACCCCAGAACCTGAAGTTTTTCAAGCTGTTAAACGGCTATATCCCGGTAGTGTCCAATACCAACAACACCGGAGCCTACTATAACTATCTCATGCGAGCCTGCCTCAGAGCCATTGCCACCCATGTGGCCAAGGCGGATATAAAACACATCCGCTATGTGAGCGGCGACACCATTCCCCAGGACAGCGACATCGCCAATCTTCTCGGCGGCCAGCCCAACCCTTTCATGAACTCCACCGAGTTCATCTTTAAATTAACGACTAACCTTTTAATCCACAACAACGCCTTTGTGTATATCAAGGAAGATGAGAAAGGGAACATCCAGGGCTTCTATCCCTTGAATTCCAGTTTCGTAACCTATATGGAGTCCAGCCAAACCGGCATGGATGACACTGGCAACCTGTTCGTGAAGTTTAACTTCCGGGGCGGCCAGGAAGTGATTGCTCCTTTTGAGCAGATCATCCACATCAAGCGCGACTATTTTGAGAACGATCTCATGGGAAGCTATAACGACAACGCCTTATATCCGCTCTTGCAGCTGACTAGTACAGTCCATAACGGGATTATCAACGCTGTGGCTAACGGACCAGCTAATATTCGCGGCGCACTTCATTTTCAGGGGACATTAAAAACCGCTGACCTAATCGCTAAGCGGGATGAAATCCTAGGGAAGTTTTTTGACCTTCAGAATAATTCCGGGATTATCTTCACCGATGCCCAAACGGGCGAATTCAAACCATTTGAGAATAAGGCAATACTTCTGGATGCTGCTCAGATGGAAGTGATTGAAGAACAGGTTTTTGGCTATTTCAATTTAAACAAATCCATTGTGTTCTCAAACTATACCGAAGTGCAGTTCGATGGCTTCTATAATAGTGTAATTGCTCCGATTTTGAAGCAATATAGCGAGGCTTTTACCTATAAGGTTTTTACTGCCCGGGAGCGAGGGTACGGCAACCGGATTGTTTTCACAGCTAATAAGCTAGCCCATGTCAGTGATGCAACCAAAAGCCAAATGTGTCAATACGCCGCGCCTTTAGGAATATTTTCCCAAAATGAATTGCGTGAGCTGTTCGGATTAGCCCCAATGCCAGGGGGAGAACGCCGCGTGGAAAGTCTCAACTTTGTCAATGTAGATGTGAAAGACGAGTACCAGTTGTCTATGGCTAAAAACGGGAAAGAGCCCTCCATAAGTACCAACGATGAGGGCGCACAATCTAAGCAAACTTTAGTTCCATAAAAAAATGCCCTCGAAAGGGCATCCTAAACCTTTTTTACTCACTTTGCTCTACTTTCTTGACCAATGAGGATTCCGGTCTAGCGTCAGATGTGGAAGTGGCTTCACTAAGCCCAAACTCTTGAACGAATTCATTAATTACTGTATCAATCGCCTTTAGCTCCCCGCTGATAATTTGACGCATAGACGCATACTCGGGTTGGTCTAGCTGCTGTTTTAGTGTTGAGCGTTTAACTTGAAGCCTTTCAAGAAAGTCCAATGCACGCCCTCTGCGAAAGGTTTGAGCACCTTCCCGGTGATGCGGTCCACCACACTGCTGATGATGTCTACCACATCCTTGTTCCGGACCATGACCAAAGCGCATACTGTACCATCTCCCCATTATTTGTATACGAGTTATCGTATCTGTATACAATTGTATACAGTTAAAGTGTTGCTGTCAACCAATTCCATTAGGAAATTTGGAGTGATTTTAGCTGGTACTGATACTTTCTACCGTTCAAGTATGGTTATGCAGATTAGGTTCACTAATCTGGATACCATTTTATTTTGCCCCGAAAGGAGCATTACGAGTTTGAAATACCGACCTAACCAGCCGCGCCAGCCCGACCGGCAGTTAAGCCTAACATAGAAAAAGGTAGGTGACAACAATGGACAATGAATGCATGTGTCCGGAATGCGACCAGGGGGACAACTGTGAGCCTGGTTCAGAAAACTGTAGGTGTGGTGACTGTACTAATACCGATTGCTCAAAGATTCAGCCGGAAAACAATAGCAGCCAGCGCTTCCAAAAAGGTCAAGTGGAATATCGGGCTATTAAAAACTTGAGGGCCATGGTCCTGGATTCCGAAGAGGGCCAGCCTATCGTGAAAATGCTGCAAGGCCGGGCCATCGTCTTTGATACCCCAACCCCACTGTTCCAGGACTATGACGGCACCACCTATTATGAGCAGATCCACCATGACGCCTTAAACGGTGTGGACCTTTCCAATGTGGTCCTAAAGTACAACCACTCGGAACACGTCCCGCCTCTGGCCAGCACCAAAGCCGGAACCCTCGACCTCAAGGCAGACAACAAGGGTTTGGGAATGACGGCGCGGACGGCCAACACCACTCAGGCCAACGACATTCACGAGCTGGTGCGCACAGGACATCTGGATAAGATGTCTTTTGCTTTTACGGTGGCCAATGATGCCTACGATACCAAAAGCAAAACCCGCACCATTTTCAAGTTTGACAAGATCTATGACGTCTCGGTCGTCGATTTTCCTGCCTATGAACAGACCAGCATATCGGCCCGGAATTACATTCAAGCCCAAGAGGAAATAAGGCGCAAAGAGTTGCAAAGGCAGGAAGAAGAGGCAGAACAGCGGCGACGGCAAGAACAACAAGCAGCCGAAGCAGCCAAGGAAAAAGAAGCCGAGGAAGCCAGAGAGCTAGAGGTCCGGGCAGAACAACGCCGCCAACTAATCCTCAAAACTTATGTTTAGATGTCCTGCACCAAGGTGATGGGGCATTTTTTATTTGCCAAAAAAAGAAAGGTGGATCAGTAAATGTACAAACGCCTCAAGGAAATTGAGAGCCGCAAAACTGAAATCCGGGGCCTTATTGAATCAGGTAACGACTTAGATGTTCAAGCTATCTCCACTGAACTGGAAACCCTGTCCAAAGAGGAAAGAGGCATCCTGGATAAAATTGAACTCCTGCAAAAAGCCAGTACCGGTGCTGTGGTCTTAAACGAAGTGCATGAGAACCGGGGCGGCTTCCAGGGCCAAGGAGGGTTATCCGCTGGCGAACACGACATGCTGGAAGCGAGAAAGAGCAAAGAGTACCGCAGCGCTTTCTTCAAAATGCTGCAAGCAGGGAAATCAAGTCTCATGCCGGAAGAGCGCAACATCCTGCACAGGGGCAATGCCATCGGTAACGGTAAGAACCTGACCGAGTTCCGCTTTACCTCAGATTCCACCAGTGCCGGGGCGGCCATTCCCCAGATCACCTGGGACATGGTGATCCAGAAACTACTTATTGTCTCCGCTGTGTATCCGTTTATCTCCAAGTATAACCTCAAGGGCAATCTGAAAGTACCCTATGAGGATGTGTTTAACGATGCGGCCTGGACAGCAGAAGGCACGACCGTTAACCCCGGCAACGATACTTTGGCGGGGCTCCTGTTATCGGCCTACGACCTCATAAAGACCGTCCAAGTTAGCCGTGTGGTTGAACATCTCTCTGTCGATGCCTTTGAGTCCTACATCGTGGACAAGCTGTTCCGCAAACTGATGGTGGCCATTGAAAACGCCATCCTGAATGGCACCGGGGCAACCAATAAACAGCCCACCGGTATCCTTAACGCCATTACCTGGGGCACCGGTAATCAGGTCATCTATGGCAAAAGCGGTCAGGGCATAACCGGACTCACCTATGATTCCTTCACAGCCTTAAAAGGAAAACTCTTGGCACCGTATCACGCCAATGCCTTCTGGGTGATGTCCAGCAATACCCTGTACACAGGTGTTTGTGCGATTAAGGATGCCTTAGGCAGACCCATCTTTCTGGACAACCCCCAGTGGGGCCTGACCAATGCCAACAATAACGGCGAGCAAGTGGATTACAGCAAGACGGCCATCGTCGGGCGGATTTTGGGTAACCCGGTCATTATGAGCCCTTACATTCCGGATGGAACCATTTTGTTTGGCGACCTAAGATTCTACCACTTCAACCTCTCGGTGGATGTGTTGATTGAGAAGTCCTATGAATATGGGTTTGCTTCGAACGATGTCTGGTACAAAGGCTGGCTCTTGGCTGACGGCGGTGTATCCCAGAGTGAAGCATTTGTTATGGCTCTACCGCACAGCTAATTGGGGGAGGAGATAAACATATGTCCATTGCTGCCATGAATCCCTTTATGGGGGAATTGATTCAAACGAGTGCACCGGGGGTAAATTGCAACTGGGTGCAAGAGGCTGATTACCAAATATCGCCGCTAGCCGTAAGTAATACTGCTGTGCTTGCTGCCACAGCTCTAACTTCTACTACCCAGACCCTCTCAATCGGCATTACTAATCCCGACGTACCCAGGAATGCTCTAGTCAAAGGGGCCTTGGCTACCAGCACCGGTAACGTCGTAGTAACGGGCACAGATTACGCTGGAAATATTATCAGTGAAACCATTGCTTTAAGCGGCACCACGGTAGTAGCAGGGAATAAGGCCTTTGCCACCGTCACTCAAATCGTTTTGCCGGTCACGTCCGGCACCGGGGATGGTGTGAGTGTTGGGATAGGCTCCAAATTGGGCCTGCCCTTTACACTATCCAAGAATACTGTACGTGCAGTCTATAACAACAACGTCCTGGAAGCGACGGCTCCCACTGTTAGCGTGGACCCGGTCAATATCTGCAACAATACCGTGACCTTGGCGAGTACCTTGGCAGGAAATGTTATTGATGTGTATGTGGTAGTTCCGGGTTAAGGAGGGCTTTCTATGGCTCTCCTGCTTGAGTGAGGTGAGTTGGGATGTCATTTGTCACCTTAAACTGCACTCTGAATGATGTGTTGGCTGATGCTGCAAGTGTCGTACTTGGCTCAGCCAATGGTTCCTATGGGATCATTAATCCAGTCACCGGGGCGATTGTGGTGCCAAGTAACACAGCTGTTTTGCATTATGTAACCGGCATCTATCAATACGACGTTTCGGCCTTGGCGACGGGTGTTCAGTATCAGATATCCTGGCAAGTGAGTTTCAACGCTTCGGTCCAATATGCCACCGCGAGCTTCAGCCTGGGGGCTGCCATTCAACTAAACGACATCAAGACGTATCTGAGGATTGATGCTACGGATACGTCCTTTGATGTTGAAATCCAGGACCTGATCAATGCTGCCCAAACCGACTTAATCGCAGTCGGCATCAACCCGGATGTGTTTGACAGTGGTGACCCCTTGCTTAAAAAGGCGGTCACCACTTACTGCAAAGCCAACTTTGGTTATGACAGCGACAATGCCCCGGCATTTATGAGTTCCTACGAGAAGTTAAAGATATTTCTCATGAACAATGCAGCTTACCAGCCGTTGGTCGTGGCGCTGGACACTGCTGCTTCCGGGTATCTACCCTTTGGTGCAGCGGGTAGCCTATGAAGTTTGATATGCGAAGCTCCATAACCCTGCAAACCAGAACCAGTCTGCAAAACCCTGTCGGCGGCAGGGAAGGCGCCAGCTATGTGGATGTGGCCATCTTTCGCGCCGCCTATATACCCAACAATGGCCGGATGTATGTTGGCGCATCCCAAATGCACACGGAAGCCGATTGTGAATTTCGCCTCCGCTATAGCCCGCTGCCCGAGCCGGATATGTATGTGCTCTTTAATAATAGCCGGTATTTGATTCAGGCAGTGGAGGATGTAGGGGGACTGCACCGGGAAACCAGGATTGTCTGCAAGCTGGAAAAGTAGGTGAGGCTATGTCGGAATCAACGATTGAAGGCATTGATGAGATCATCGCCAAGTTCAAGCAGCTTGAGGCAGTGCCCCAGGCGATTGTCACCGGTGCCGCCAAAAAAGGGGCAAGCATGGCCCTTAAATATGCCATAGACAATCTGCAGCCGGCCAACGGGGAGTTTTTGGGCAGGCAGGGGAAAACCGAGCAGCACCAGGGCGGCGATTTAAAACAAGCTCTTAAGTTAAAAGCGGAGCGATCCCCAAAAGGTAAAAAGGTATATGAAATTACGACAACCTGGTACGCCAAATTCAAAGACCTGGGCTTTACAACCAGAAACGGCAAGCGGATTAAGGGCAGCCACTTCCTCAAGTATGCTTTGACCGAACACTATGAAGAGATTAAGGATGCTATCCTGTCAGAATTGGCCAAGGGTGTTGACAAGGCGGTGGGTAACGGTTGATCGAAGACGGCATTTATTCGCTTATGAAAACCAATATCCCGGATTTTATCGGTACGGACAACAACGGCAATCCGGCCTACCAAATGTACTACTTGGCTGTATTCGACCCCGTGCCGCCGCCCTACTGTGTGTTCAGGCGCTACAAGCGGGAGCCGGAACTGGACTTAAGTTCCAATTACCGGCTCCTGGTCAGCAGTTATGTCATGGAGATCTACCACAATGACTCCTGGGCACTACTGGATTTGCAACAGCGCATCAGAACACTGCTTGAAACTTTGCCGCTCACCAGCGTGGGCGGTGTTTTTGTTCAAACCCTGCAGGTTACCGATGATTTTCACACCATACCACCACTTATTCAAGAGGCAAGAACAAGGGTGTTCACCGGGGTTTTAGATTTTGAGGTCTTCCATCATCCAAGTTGAGAAAGGAGTGGTTTGATTGAGCAATGTTACAAGCGGTATTGGTGCCAAATTAACCGTCGGGGCTACCAACATCGGCACCATCACCAAAATTACCAGCCCGCAGATGAAGCGGGCGTCCATTGATGTGACCACTCTGGCCAGCCCCAACGGCTTTAAACAATTCATTGCCGGGCTGGCTGACCCCGGCAAGTTTACGGTAGAGGGGTTTTTCGATACGGCGGATTCAGGCCAAAATCTTCTCTATAACAAATTTGTCAATGGCAGCGTCGATACCTATACCATAACCTTCCCGTCGATCACCGGGGCCAGCTGGACGGCAAGTTGCTTTATTGATGAGCTGGACCTTGGTGCCAATGTGGACATGACCAAGCCCCTGGATTTTAAGGCTTCATTTCAGGTGAGCGGTCAGCCCAATATCGGCACAACGGTAACAGCGGGACTTAGCGGTTTAACTTTGACCGGTACAACCGGAACTTTATCACCTACTTTTGCCAACGGCACCTACGCCTATGCTTATACATTTACCACTTCAACCACAATTACCGTAACACCTGCCGCGACCACACAGCAGCAGTATACCATGTACGTCGATGGGGTTAATCAGGGAACATTCAATACCGGGTCGGTTTCTCCAAGCATACCTTATGCCACTGCAGGCACAACCCATGAGATTGATTTGGTTATCTCCAATACTGGGTTTACGCCGGTCACTTACAGTATTATCGCAGTCAGAACATCGTAATGACAAATTATTTCTTCTATAAATATAGGGAGGTTTGCCATGCTGCCTGTTATCTACAAGTTAGACCAAGACCACTTACTAAAGTTAGGCTTTAAGGGTATTGCCAGGCTGGAAAAGGTGTTCAAGGCTAATGTAGACAAATGGAATCTGAAGGAGCTTTCCTTTGAGCAAGTTGCGGAAATCTTGGCCGAAGCTCTGCGGCGGGAAATCCCGGATATTACTGCGGACAAGGTGATGGACCTCATTGATGAGTTCAGTGATATTAGTTCCGCCATTAAAAAGGCTTTCGAGTGTATTAATGAGACCTTCGGAAAAAACGGGGAAACGGTGGCGGAGGAGACAGCGCCACCGGAGGCAGTGAATTAGCCTGGAATTGGGATGCTGTCTACAAGAACGCCATAATGGCGGGGGTTAGGTCCAGTGAATTCTGGGATTTAACCCCCGCCGAGTATAACCTCATCGTAGACGGGTACCAGGAAAGGCTGAAAGAGAACCTGTACCGGGATCTTAGAAACGCCTACTATACCGGCTGCTTTGCCCAGGTGGAAAAACCAAAGGAGCTTTACGACAGAATTCTGGAGAGTATTGATTCCAAGCCCCAGACCGCAGAAGAGATATTTAACTTTCTCAAATCCATGGCAAATAGGAGTGGGGTTCCTCAAGAGGATGTTCTGGATTCCCACTTTTCAATCCCGCTTAAGCTCACGCCGGAATTTGATGCGGGGGTTTTTAGTTACATCCACCATCTTGAAGGGGATAGTGTGGACCTTTATCTTCCGGATGTGGCTCTATCAATCAATGGAAACGTATTGAAGTCTGACAATGGCTTATATACCATCGGGCCTGGGTTGATGAAAATTAAATATGGTGAGCAAGTTTACACAATCATCATGATAAGGGCTGATATCTGACTTCAGTCTTTTTTTCTTCTTTTTATTGTAATAGCTGCTAAAAGACACACAAAAGCTCCCACAAAAGAACTAAAAATCGCTATATAGGCAGGGTTTACATGGTCGTTCATACCCTTAGTCCTTTGCCCGATTAAGTTTAGACCTTGTGGATATTGTAATTATTCTGCAAGCGAAGGTTTAATCCTTTAATGGTTTGTTTTAGGAAAGGAGGTTAGGTAAATGGGTAACACAGTCGGCAATATCGTAGCCCGGGTTGGGGCTGACGTTTCGCCTTTAAGTGAGGATATGAAAAAGGCCCAGAACACTATCCTCACCTTTAAAGACGAATCCCTGGCCGCCCTCAAATCCTTCGGCCTGCCGCATATCAGCAGCACTAATCTGGTAGAAGCCATCCAGTCCGGCCAGCGCGTCGTTGTCAACTTCGCCCAAGAATCCGGCGAAAGCCTGACCCAGTTCCAAGAGCGCGTAAGGGCAACATTCGCTGAAGCTGGGATAGATATAACTGAATACGAGAAAGTCCTGGCGGATGCCAACAAAGTCCATGCCGAGTTTGCCAAAGGAGCAGTCAAGAACTTTCAAGCCGTTAGTGCCGCTGCCGAGGAAGTAAACAATAAAGCTGAGGATCTTAAGAATTCCCTCGGTCAGTCCTTTTCCGGCATAAACGCCAACTTTACTGCCTTCAAGGATTCTGTCGGTAATGCCTTTACAACTATGGCAGATGGCAGCGCCAGTTTTGGGGACAAGTTCGGGGCTGTTAGCAATGCTGTGGTGGACGGCTTTGGGCTGATGACCGGGGCCATTGAGATATTTTTAGCGATAGAGGTAGCCAAAAAAGTCGGCCAGTGGATCAGCGAATTAGAAGATCTGGCCGCCGAAACCCAAGATGTAGAGCAAAGGTTCGCAGCATCCATGGGCTCCATGTCGGACAAAGCCTCCCAGTTTGCGGAAAACCTGAGCAAATCCTACGGTGTGTTAGGTACGGACATCCAAATATAAACTATGATTTTGATACAATGAGAAAGCCCTTGATTTCAGGGCTTTTTGGCTTTCCTGGGGTTAGAATAAGCCGCAAGCCGCATGGTTATTGGGTTTTTGTACAAATAGAGTTTTGAATATAGTCCTGCCAACATTGTACGTGGAGTATGTAGTGTTACTATACCGCACCCCGTTGTCAAGACACGATTTTTAAAATCTTAGTTATACCCTTTCCCTTGTGTTTTGTGCTGTGAGTTATTCCTCAGGGGCTCTGCCCCTGAAACCCCGCCCTCGCCGGGTGGCAGGGGGCCATGTCAATGGCCCTTGTCTCTAGGGTTTGGGCTTGGGCAGGCGGTCAAGGGTCTTCGGCTTACGCCTTCGATGAACTCCGCTGCCGCTCCGCCCTTGACTGCCGCCATGTCTGTGCTTTATTAATGCCGTTGGTGTTGGGCCTTGGACAAGCCGGTCTATATAAATCAAGCAACACCGCTAGCCGTATTGCTATAGTAGAAGTTAACTGGAATGTCGCCTCCTAGGGAGTCGTGGGGCAGGTAGGTGTTGTATTTGGTCATGTAGGCATTGATGCCTCTACGAAGCTCTCTGGGCGTGTCATACTCGTTGATATAGATGTCGTCGTATTTGATTGTCCGGAAAATCTGGTCATGATTGCTAAGCTGCGGCACATTAACCATCCGCGCCAGGTTGCGGACGACTTGCTTAAACGCTTCGGTTTGACCGACGCCGCCGACCGCAAAACGTCCACTTATTCGGGTGGTATGCGCCGCAGGCTTGATATCGCCATGAGCCTGGTGGGAAAACTTTGCTGGAGGAAGATCCACATAAAGTTGGGTAAAAAAAGAGCCATTCAAATCCTGTTTGAAATGACCTCTTACCTACAATTCAGCGCTTCATCCAATAAATCGATGGCTTGTTCTTGA
>JAEHJW020003312.1_pt1 | contig 14649 bp, 17 predicted proteins | sample 9271431 | NCBI WGS metagenome assembly JAEHJW02
TATTTGCTCTGTCAACACAATTCGACAAAATAATAAACATAACGTTTTACAAATACACATAGCGATGTATATAATGCCGTTATAGGAGGTGGATGAACGTGGTGAGCACTATTGAAATCGATATGAGGGATACCGACATTAAGACGGCCATCCGCCAAATGATTGCCAGATCGGGCGTTCGAAGTTTGGCTTCGGTTGCTCGGGGTATGGAAATCAATGAAACCACGCTGCGCGTAGCGGTGAATAACGGCCAGATTCGGTTAAAGGACTTCCTGCGCATCGCGGAATTATGCGGGTTTCAGGTCGTGGTGAGAAGCGGCGACTCTCCAAAATCGGAGAGCGGGAATGTGGACGCCTAGATTCAATCGAGGGCTCCGCAAAATTGGTGAGTGAGCATGCGGACTCCTGTTCTCAAAACGGGCGCACAGAATGCCTCGGGAGCCGCACGGCGGTTCGGGAAAGCCTATGGGAGCCAAAACGTACAGAGAAGGCTCGCAGGTGCCATTCTGTGCGTCTGGTGCGGGCTAAGTTGAATTGAGGGTGCGAAACACGCGGATTGGTCTATCGGAGGGGGTCTACGCGAAGTTTAGACCCTGGAGTGCGGGTTCGTCGGGGACCACGTACAAAATGACGGCGGTCTTGCTGACGGTCAAGTACCCTTACGAAGTCATCCAGTGCCATCGCCGCTTTGTTGAGAATACGGCATTTGTGTGTTCTCTTGGATAGCTCTTGATATCACAGTCTCCATCAATCGCAGCGTATCCGTGCCACCCGACGGGAACAAATACTTGGTGATCGTCGCCGCCATGATCGCCACCTGAGCGAAAACGCCTACAAAAAAAGCATCCGCTTCCCATGGCGAAATGTACCACCAACCGAAACCGAGGGCGGTGAGTGCTAAACAGGCGAATGCTGTCTCGCCAGCGAACAACCAAAGTGTCCATTTCGCATATCGCCTTCGTGCATCCGCCGCGTCCATCTGCTGCGTTTCCCACGCGGATATGACAGCTTCCAACATGCGAGCGCTCCGCGAATGCGCCTCGTCGTTTTCCCAGGCTGTGCTGACTTCGATGGCCTCTTTGCCAACGGTATAGGACTGTAGAATAACTGGTCTTTCTTGCGGCCTTTGCACGTTATCCAATCCGTTCTACCTCAATCCGAGATTCAGCACACGGTAACCCATAGCTTCCTGCGAGACCGCAAACAGACGCGCGAGTGCCGAAATGTCTTTGACCGACTCGTAGGCGGTCCGTACCGCATTCTCCGGCATGAGCAATTCTGCCGCGAACAGATTGGCTTCCTTCTCCTGCTCTTTGTCGCCTGCGATATTACCGTCGGTGCGAAGAAAGTTCAAATCGTCGTCGAACATACCTTCGGGATGTCCGTCCCGATGCAACACGTAATGACCAAGTTCGTGTGCCACTGTGAAGCGCTGGCGGCGTGGATTGTCGGAAGACCGGATGAATACCGTCCATTCGCCCTCCTGCGGCAATAGCGCCCCCACAATTCGGGGGTCAGCAAAGGTAGCCACCTTAACCGTAACGCCGAGTTCGTGCGCCATGGCCACCGGGTTCACCGGCGTGCGGGCACGGGTTTTTTGCAGAAGTTTGCGCGCTTCTTCAATTGGCCGATTCACCACTGTCGCCATGCACTCCGCCCCTTTTGTGAGTTTCCCGTTGCATCTGGTTGCATTTAGTTTATCACAGTTGACTACTGTCCATCACAAGAAAAAACTCGCGCGGATTGGCGATGGGTTCAGTTGAATTGAAGTCGCGCGGTTGCTTTGAGCCGTGAGGGTCAGCAAAATTGCTGAGGGTATAGGCAGTGGTCCTCGGTTTGAGGAGTGTAGAGCAGGCTTGCTCGAAGTCTTTCGGTATTCGGTTATGGCATAACCTTATGAAACGTATCACCCCTCGATTGTTCTTTTCGGCAGGTCCACTTATACCAAAGTTGCGCGCAGTTTGTTTCGAAACCGTGCTATGGATCAGTGTGCCTGAGTCAAATCTCCAGGGAAGAATGAATCAATGATGGTGTTGATTGTTGGTTGCCATTGAGCACGGAGCGTTTCGGGTACTTTCACATCCACTTCATCTGAAGACTGCAAGTTTGCGGATCCCGCTACAATGCTTTCGTCGAAAATGGTGACCCCATTCGCCGACTGGAGGTCAGTATAAATAAACGCTGGATAACTTCCAATTTGCACGTTCTTCAAGACGTGTGCTGAAGCGGGGGTATAGGCGCTTGGAGACTGATTCTCGATGGTGTTCGATCCGAACGCGGTTATCGTGATCTGCGGATTCATTGGATCTGTAAAAGACCTACCATTGCCATCCGTGGGGCGAACGGACGGTATCCAACCATATGACACGCCGTTTGTCGTAAGAGTCGGGAGGTCAACGGTAACGCCAAAACGTTGGTTCATGTACGAGCCTGTGAAGCCAATGCTACCTGATGGAGAAGGAACGACGGACGCCCTTACAGTAATCTGCTTGCTGTTAGGTGTCAGCAATAGTGCATATATGCGGGCGCCGATGGGTTCCCGTTCAACAAACGCTTGGACGTCTAGGTTACTCATAACGCTGCTATTTTGCAACTCATTTGCCGTTGTCGCCAAAGCGATGATGTCGTATTTGCCTCTGACCGCTTTCCAGCCATCGGCGATCAAGGGATACGCGGGATACGAACCAAGATCGGTCCTTAGTCTGCGCCCTTCTGTTTTTTCTATGACTCGTTCCAAGGAAAGAGCCTCTTTTGTCCGGTCGTAGCTTACGGCCTTTCGTACATCGATGAGAGCTGCTACCAGTTGGCTAGAGTGAACCTTATCAACCGCAGCCGATAGCCATTTGTGATAAGCGACAATGGTTTGCTGATGCTGTTCATACAAAATCCAACGCCACGCTCCAGCAGCAACGGTCAATATAATAATTACACCGGCTGCCGACGATCCAAATCTTTGGTAGCGATTCAGTGTAAGCCCCTCCCTTATGTGCGAAAAGCCGATGTCGTGGTCGCGTTCTCACCCCAGCACGTGCACTTCTAACTCCGTCTGCTGATTCATGCTGATTTGCTGATTTGTTCCCGTCAGCAAAAACGTATACAATCCCGGCTTCATATTCTCAAATACCGGCGTTCGGGCCACCAAGGTGTCAACCGCTTGTACTGGCCCCGGTGGGATTTCGTACACGTTACTGTAGATCATGTACCCCAAAGACAGTGTTCCGTAAAAAACTACGCCCTCGCCTTTCTTGATCGTGATCTCCGTGAGTCCCGTCGAAAAATCGCGTGTAATGCTGTCGAACGATCCCGACAACTGCGCAATTCCAGTCAGATTGCTCGTCATTGAGATCCCTACGTAAGAACGCTTGCCGAACAAGAGTGGAGCGATAGATTGAGCGCCGCTGACCTTGGCAGATGCCACAACCCTATCCTTGGGATCGTACCAAATCGCCCCCACACTATCTGATCCAGGCCACATAAGTGCCTTATCTCGCGTTGGCACAGTGTACCCATCTTGAAGAGATACAAGCTTAGAAAGAGTCGCGTTATTGACCTGACGTAAACCGGACATGTCGTACGTCGAATATTTCGATTGGTAAATGACTCGACCTGTTTTCGGATCCAAAACCAAGCCATAAATCGTACCGCTGTTCGCGCCAGATCCATTCCCACCGTAGTACATATACAAACTGATCAATTCGTACGGGCCGAAGGAGCGTGTGTTACTTTGAACGTAAACTGCCGAATCGCTGATCTGATACGTTTCGTGCCAAGTCGGTCGAGAATCAAATATCTCGACAATATCGGAGGTTGGTCCGAAGCCGGATTTGGACACGCTTTGATATTCAACAATAGCATCTGTGTTCGAAATGCGAACGACCTTTGGATGGGAGTATCCGCTAATGATCTTCGGCTGAAGCGGCCTCGATGCAGCGGGCGCGGATACGAATTGCTGAACAATACCGCGCCCCGCATAGCCGACAGCAAGCGAAAATACCCCGATCAAAATAGGCAGTGCAATTTTTCGAATAGCCACCATGGAACTGCGCCCCCAAGCGTCTACGGATGCTCGCGATGCAAGGGTATACCGTATAGCCTGAGAAATCAATACCACATACCACTTCATTTCCATCCCCGCTTCTTAATCAAGGAAAACCGCCCGCCGACATCGCCCTCTGCTCTACGCTCCATTGTTCCAAGCCTAAGTTCGTGTGTGCGCTGGGCGGCACATGAACATGAATGTGAACCGAACCCTTCTTCGACAGCGCCCGGTGGACGCCTTCCGCAAGGGCCTCGGCAGTTGCTGCGTCCGCCCGAACACCCGCGCCATACACTCCCGGCGCAGTCGTGTCATAACCGCCATTTGTCAAATTGTACCCAAATTGATACGGGCTGATCTTGTGCTTGATGGCCGCCGCGTATTGTTTCTGCTTGATTACTTGTGCGTAATTATTGGCAAACTGCGACAGCGAAGAGTATCCAGCATAAGATGTATCTTTTCCCGCGCTGATTCCGCGATTAGGGCCAATTCCGCCGAAGTTCAGGTTTTGCGTTGCAGCCTGCGACAATCCCCACTTTGATTCAAAGGCCCATTGCCCGATGATGTCATTCGCCGGAACGCCTGTTTTTTTGCTGACCGATTGCGCGTAAGGAAGCATCTTTTTGACGAACGCCTGTTGCGCTTGCGTTGTAACGGCGCCGCCAATCGCTCCCTGCTGTTGCGTTGACGATTGCCCGAACATCCCTTTGAGCGAGGTTGGGTATGCGGGGTTCTTGTATCCGAGAGCCTTCCCAATCGCATTATTCAAATTGTACAACTCATTTACCAGCGGAGTGAGCTTCTTCCCGATGTTCACCCAAGTTGCGCTGTTGTTGTTCGTCGCCTTGATCAGTTGATCCTCCGCCGTCAGCAGTTTCCCGTTTTGCATCTCGTGTCCAAGCGATAGACTCAACTGTTTCATGGCGCTCTTATTTCCGGTTTTCGCCAGCGCCAGCAAATGTTCTTGGTGCGTCGAAATCGTGAAGCCGCCACTTTTCATCGATTCCACAACCGATGTCAACCCTTTGGCGGATTTGCGCGAATTAAACAACTGCGCTGCGATAATCGCCATACTTGTCGATTTGGGCATGCCTCCGATATTGCCCCACCACTGCGACTCCGCGTTCATGTTCGACATGCTGAACTTGCCGTTGTGTACAAACTGCGCCATCAGCGCCTGCGTCTGCGGCATGGACATCCCGAACACGCCCGACACATACGCCAACCCTGTGAGTTGATTCTGATTCGTCGGCATGCCGATGGACGCCTGACCGTTTTTGTTTTTCGTGATGTTGAGATGTCCGAGACTCGGAAACATCTTTGTCGCGTACTGCATGACCCGCTGCAGGTTCGTCTGACCGCCGTATGAGCCAGTCAGACCCTGCTGCGCGAGGTACATCTCGCCAAACGGCGACAGGTTGGTGCCGGATGTCAGCGCATTGTACATAAAGAGTTGACCCGCCGGTCCGCCTCCTGGGTTCGTGAGGGCGCTGTTGAATGTCGAAAGCATGTTCGCCCCGCGCGACCCTTGCAGCGCTTGCAACCCGCTCTTTGACATCGTGGTCATCATGCCAAGAAGTTTGGCGAAGTTCGGTGCGGTTGTCCGCTGCTGGTCGAGCGTTTGGATCAGGTTTGTGATGCCCGTCAAGAGCGAGTTGGAACGACCCTGCATGCCGCCTGCAATCGTCGCGTTGCCAAGACCGAAGATGGCGCTACGGTTCGTGGCCGTTGCTGACAATCCCGATGTGATGCCGAGTCGTTGTAGCTCTGCGAGTTGCTGTGCGAGCGTCGTCGCCCCGTTGGCCCCGTAGCCAAGCCCGACTGCGCCCCCGAATAGTGCGCTAAGGCTTCCGTTGCCAATCGCCGCATTGCCGCCTGTGGCCGCCAGCGACTGTGCAGATTGGATCGCCTGCAGGTTCGAGATGCCCATGCCTCGGCCAAGGCCCGTGATGCGACTGTACATCGCATTGTAGCCGCCGCCTGATGCGAGAGTATGCCACAGGTTGCTCGCTGCGGGCGCGGACTGCTGGTACGTGTTGTAGCCGCCCATGATGTTCTTGGACAGATAGCTTGCAACCAGACCGACGCCTGCCGTTGCGCCACCGATCGCCAGCATGTCGCCCATGCTCATGCCGGACGCCGATAAGATCGACGCGCCTTCATACCCTACGCCGCGAACGGCGACTGCATGCGCAACGCGCCCGAATAGACCGGATGAAGCGCGAGGTTGCGCACGGGATGGCTGCGCTATATTTGGCGGCGTCGCATTCTGGCGCATCTTTGCTTGCAGATAGGCAGGTGTCATGCCTGCCGAGTAACCGAGAGTCCGGCCTGATCCGCGCACAACGCCGGGCGGATTCATCATGTTGTTGATGAGCGCTTCGTACGCCGTTCCTATGCCCGCGCTCGCACTGACGGATGCAGGAAGGTTCAAGTTCTGCGCGATGCGCCGCGCATACTGCGGACGTTGCGCCAAGGCTTGACTCAGTCGCTTGTGCATTCCGCTTGGCGATGCAGTCACAGCCTGTAGCGCCTGCAACTCCCCGGACTGCGACTGCAGCGTCACAAACGGATTGAGCGCTGCTGTGGCGGACGTTGGCGATATGGTTGTCGTCTTCGGTTTCGTTAGCGCCGATGTCAGGCGGTCGATGGCTGATGTGAGCCTCGTAAAGGGGTTCGTCGCGGTCGCAGACGTTGTTGCGGCTGCTGCCGTTGGTTTCCCTTGCAATTGCGCCAGAGCCGCCGCAGCGCCCGTCTGGTGCGCATAGTGGCCCGGCATCATCTGGTGCATGCTCGCCCGAAACGCGGGACCCCACATGACGGGCGACGAACCGCTTCCCGCACGTGAGAGCGCCGCCGGGGGCATGCCGCCTTTTACGTGCGACAGAGCCGCAAAGGGGGTTGTCGTGCGCGGCGGAACAATCGACCCGGCGAGCGGCATGTTGCCGTAGGGAGTCGGAATGGCAGAAGGCGCAGAACCGGAAGGCGAACGTCCGGACTGTTTTTGCAGGTCGGCGAATTTCTTTTTGATGTTATCGACTTCTCGCCCTAGTTCCCTGAATTTGTTGATCGTCTGTTGCGCGTCTGTGTGTACGCCAATCCTGATATCGCCAGCCATAGTAAATCACTCTCCTTGTTTTAATCAGGTCGGAAGACCGGGGATTATACTTTGAAGTTTCCGGCGAATCTGTTGCCTCTTTTGCTTGCTGGCGCTCAGCAACTGGCGAACAATAGCGGCCTGTACCTGTTGGACCAGTGCCGGGTCGCCGAGATTCGCGACCGAGAGGATGGTGAGTAAGTCATGCTGAGGTTCGCGTTTCATCTCTACGTTCCAATCGCGGAGCGAAATGGTCAAGGCGGCCTGCCACTCGCGGGGCGAAAGATGGACGTGCGCTCGCTCCAATTCCTCAGACAAGATCAGCAGCTGGCCGCCTGCCGCAACTCGCATCTCCCGAACAATGGATAGCTGGCTGCCCAAGGAGCGGTATTCTTCTTCGTGAAATAGGAAGTCGCCCCATTTACGTCGCTTTCGTTCGATCCCACTTCGAGCATCCCGTATGCGTTGATATTCATTCTCAATCCACCTGGCTTGAATCTTGCACAGAATCAGGATGCTTGTAGCGAGTTTGCGCAATTGGCGACGGTATTCCAGGTCGTCGCCAATTGTAGCCTGTTCAAGCGCATCGGCCCGCCGCATCAGCAGGACGCGGAACCGATCGTCTGACTCAACCATGGTGCGCGCCCACTTTCTGCTTACGCGCCGCCTGCCCGGCCTCCAACAACCGATTTTCAAGCGTCGGATCGGCTATCAATAACTGCCCATATGCCGTCTGCGGGTCCTTGGACGATAGCGCCCGCGTGATCTGACGCCATGCCTGCTTGCCGCCTTTTTGGGCCAATAGCGCGTCACGAAGGTGATGCGTCGGTTCTTCCGTCGCTCCCGGTGTGCGGATTGTGGCTTCGAGTTTTGCAATTCGCGTTTCCAGATTGTTGCTCGCCATGTTAAGCAATCCCCCTTTTTTGACCCTCCGCAATCAATCGTTCGAGCTCCGTGACTCTGACCGCCAAGTCTTCCACCTCTGCCGCTTTGATGGCCGTGTCGAGTACCGCTTTGGCTGCCGTAACCCGCGCAGAAGCCGGTGCGTCTGCGTCTCCCATCACCGAGCGTAGCGTCTCAACCGCTTCACCCGATATGGTAGAAAGGCGACTGATTGCCTGTTCTAGCGCCGCTCGTTTGGCTGCCCGAAACTGCGTCTGAAACTCAGAGTCAGCAAGCCAGCGGTACAACGTCGTCTCACCAGCACCGCACGCCTTTGCAGCCTCTGCGATCGTCTGAGCCGTGAGTAACGCGGCAATGGCTGCCTCCCATTTACGCTCCATTTTTCGGTCGCTGGCTTTCACTCGCTACCACCTCCTTCCACTTTTCCAATGTCATCACGATCAGCCACGGCTTTCGATCCGCTTTGACCGCCAGTGCATCGTTGCCGTCCAGCCAGGTGTACAGTTGCCGGAATCCATCGCCGCGCACCTTCGCTTCGAACCGCAACCCATGCGCAACCACATCACCCGTGTACGATCCGCCCGCTGCACCCGATAACGGCACTCGTTCGCCGTCAAGCAATTTCGCAAGCTCACGTTCCGCACGTAACCCTTTGTCTCGCTGACTTTTGGCCATCTCTCCACCTCCTCAGTGCAGTAAGTCGTCCGATCCCGGTATTGCTTGACGCCCAATCCCAAACGCTTGCCCGGAGAGTACAGCCGCATCGTGAACGCGCTCCGCCATCTCCTCTAGCAGCCGTCGCGTCTCATTGATGTCGGCCTCCGCCTCCGGGTTGTCCATAATTCTCGTGCGGCTCAGAACTTCAGCCATCCGAGACAGCGCCTTTTCCATGTTGGACAAATCCCGGGCCTTGCAGAAGTCTTCGAATCTCCGATAGTGCTGCAAGAATTCCGCTTCCAGTTTGTGCAACTCATCCATGTTTTTTATCCCCTGCACCCCCCTTTGTTTGACCGCCACGGTCAGTTGTGTGCGTCAGGCGTGTCGCCACTTGCGGGCCTGTCTGCGCGTACGCTGAAACGCGGTTTGCAGATCGCCAAGAAAACAACGGAATGCGGCGGCTTCCTCTTCATACTTTGAATCCTTCCCGCGTTCCACCAAGGCCGATAGACGGCGCAGATTTGATGCCATCTTGAACACCAGCACACCATGCTCGTGCGCAATGCGCTCGTAGTCCTCCGGCGTGCCTTGGGCGTGGTCTTCGGCGAGTTCGTCGATGCGCTGTTTGAGCGCGCGGAATTCGGCATGCAGTGATTGAAATTCCTGGTAGTCTGTTGGTTTCATAGTCTCATCTCCTTTGTCGGTTCGTCAGGGGCGTCGTTTGAAGCTACCCCCGTCACGGCGGCTCGACACACATCTGCGTGACTCGTTCACGAGCCATACGCCACAACTCCACAGGATCGGAGGGAGCGCGATCGTCGATATACAAGTCTGCGCTCACTTTCCTGGTGCCCGATCCACCGTAGAACGCGACACGCTCCGGTAGGTTGCAATTGATGGCGTCATACGGTACACCATTCGCGATTAGCCACTGTTCGCAGGCTTCGAGTTCCTTCCCAGTTCTGCATGTCCAGATGATGATGTGATGGCCTGCATGGTGCCATTGGCGAAGCGTCTCTAACGCTGTCGGTACAAGCTCGCCGATCTCTGGCCATGCCGAGTGAACAAGTGTTCCGTCAAAATCGCAGGCGATGATCATACTCACACCTCTTTCCCGCGTCGGAATTTCGATGCTTTGGCGCGTGCTACGGTGATCGTGAGAAGATCCGCCGCTTGTCCGGCGGTCACGTGTTCCGGGATATCGACATGCCACTGTTCCAGCGCTCGCAACTGCTTCTCGGTGGCGGGTCTGTTGCGCCAAAAGGCATCAGCTTTCACAATCCCGGTGACGTCTGCGCGCCTCGCGTAATCTTCCGCCAGCCCTTGCGCCAATTCGAGCGATGCACCCTTTCCGGTGAGCTTCAATGACGCCTCGTTCTGACGTGTCACTCTCACATGCCAACCATCGGCGCGCTCAATCAGGAGCACCGTGCCAGCAGGACCGGCGGACAGCGCGTATAATCCGGCGTCGGCTTCGAGCCAGCGAAGCGCAATCTTGAGATCGGGCACCCGCTCTGCGGCTTCCAAGATGCGTTCGGCGACGGATCGACGGTTGACAGCTTCTGCTACGGCCTCTGTCAGTGGGCGTCCTTCCGCTTCCTTGGGTTCGACACCGAAGAGCAGGGGAGCCTGAATGAGAGAATGCGCGCGGGTCGCTCCAACCACGTCGAGTACCAGGCAATCCGTTTTGCCGGGATGTCTGCGTAATCCGCGTCCGATGCACTGGAGGTATAGCGTCTTACTGCGAGTCGGTCTCGCCATGACGATGCAATCAACACTCGTTTCGTCGAACCCTTCCGTGAGCACACTGCAGTTTGCGACGGCTTGCAAGTCGCCTGTTTTCAGACGGCGTAAGATGTCCGCGCGCTCGTCCGGCGGGGTATCGCCCGATAACCACGCAGCCGCCACATCGCGCTTCTGAAGGGCTTCGGAGGTCAACCGGGCCTGTTCCACAGAAGCAGTAAACACGATGCTCTTGCGGTCGCCGGCGTGCGTCAAGATGGCATCCACTACAGCTTCGGCAACACCCGCTTCGAGCAGTGCATCGGCCAGCTCGTCCTCGTTGTAGTCGCCTCCGCGTCCGACATGCACGTTCGACAGATCAACGTGAAGCGGAACCGCGCGTGGCACAATATCAACCAGGTAGGCATCCTGGATTGCCTGTAACAGTGGCAGCTGATAGGCGATGGACTGGAACACGTTATCCAGCCCTATGCCGTCTGCCCGCTCCACCGTGGCTGTGAGACCGAGGAGGGGAGGGCCGTCGGGTCGGAAGCATCCGAGATGCTCCAGCAGAGAACGGTACGACGGCGCGCTTGCATGATGGCTTTCATCGACCACCACGAAATCGAAGCCTTGCAGATCGCGTCGACGTTTTTCATGAATGGCCGACTGGACACTGACGAAAACCACATCGGCGTTCGGCTCATGTCGATCCGCCATGACCACGCCTTGCGTAGCCTCTGGCCATACGGTTGAGAATGCTTCCGCCGGTTGCGTGATCAACTCTTGACGGTGAGCGATCCAGCAACATCGTCCGCCGATTTCGCGAGCAACGTATGACCCGGTGATCGTCTTGCCTGCGCCTGTCGGCAAGTTAATGATTGAGCGCTTCACGCCGTGAGAAATGCCAGAGAGAAAAGCATCCGCCGCCTCGCTCTGGTAGGGGCGCAGTGCTATACTGACTTTATCATTCGTCCTCAAACCGCCCGATTGCGCCGGGCGGTTTCGTGTTGCCGTGGTCATGTGTCACTCTCCCTCCGAGATTTTAGCCAACTCATAAATTCACACGCTTTTCGCACTGCCGCCTTATAATCCGGTCCTTTGTACAGTGTTTTGTACGTTTGCAAGCGGCCATCCTCGTGCCAGCGAATTCGGTATGTGTGCCACTCGTTGGCGTCCTGCTCGATGATCACAGAGGAAAACTTACCGATCTGCGCCTGAGCCTCACCCGTCTCCCACGTCGTGAAACCGGACTGCCGGAGTTTGGTATATTCCGGTGTATCGGCGAAGGAACGCACAACGGGCAATGTGACAACGGCAGACGCGGCAGGAGTACTATCATCTGCGAGCGTTGGCGGAGACCAATTGCGCCAGTATTCCATCTCTTGCTCGACCGTCATCCCATCGGTTAGCATCGTTGACCTCCTCCTGCAGTGGCACTTGTGGCACTTAGTGGCACTACAATTTCTGATCCGCGGATTTCATTCGAAAAACCCTGCCACAGCGCGGGTTAGAATAGAAGTGGCACTTGTGGCACCCGCGGCACTTATAGATGAACATTTTCGCGTGTTGCCGGGTTGACTCTGAGCACGTATACATCACGCCCATTTTCGGCAATCTGCGCCTCGATTCGCACCCATCCCAAAGGGGTTAACGAGTCGATTGCCTTAACCACCGCTTGCTTCGTTGTCAACTCGCCCCAATGCTTGCGGTACAGGTCACGCAACAGCATTCCATCAATTACGTCGCCAGTTTTTATACGATGTGCCAAAGCGTGTGCCGAGCTTGTACCGTCGTCAAGTTCGCCGCGATATACCTTTCGAGCGTGGGCGTCCAGGTAAGTGCACCAACTTGCCGCGCGTTTAACCGCGTCCAGAGAAACATCCCCCTTTTCGCCATCGCCCAGATGTAACATCAGCGCCAGTGACGGCAGCAGGCTTCGAAATTTGCTGATGTGCGCCTCGTATGCTGGGGTGTCCGCGAGTTGTCCGCTGCGCAGGCGTCGTTCAAGCGATGCTCGCCACTCATCGTGCATTATTTGCGCATCTGGTGAAAAGTGCAGATAAGGAAGAGCCTCGGCATCTTGCTCATCACGGTTAACACGGAATGCGTCAACGCCCACGGTTGCCAAGTCTTCAAGGCACGCGAATGCTTTTTGTCTCGCGTTATGGTCCGGTCGCCCTGGGGACGTATACGCTGGAACGTCATCCGGCCACACGAGCAATTGAAAACGTGAGAGCAATCCGTCAGCGCCGCCATCCGATACCGCCTCATCAATGTAGCGCCTAAGTTTTGCAGGTTGAATTCCACCGATGATCGACAAACAGAGCGTTGGCACCCATAAGCTCCCGCGCCCGATACGGTCCACGCTATACCCGTCAGAACCGTTCCATGCATTGAGAAAAAATCCACGATCCGTCCTGTGATTTTCTTGCTCCATACCCGCTAACCATCCAGCGAGTTCGTCACGCACCATCACAAGTCCGTGAGTATTTCGGATTAGTAGGTCTGCGATTTTCTCCTGGGTGGCGTCTCCGATGATGTAGCGCTTGGGTCCGGCAGGGAGTTCGTTCAAGTCACGCATCAAACCAGTCATCGAAATTTCAAGTGCACCCACGTCTTGTCCCTTTTTCGCGGCCTGCTGGATCGCCTGCTTGCATCCGGTAATGCGCGCCTGAAACGATTCACGCTTTGCGGTGGTCTCCTCTGCTATCGCCTTCCACTTTTCGCGCTCCTTCGCCTCAATTCTGGTCAGTGGCTGAAGTCCACTGGATACGGCGTGCGATTTCATGAGGCCCGGTCGTCCTACAACGGCACCGTAGAGATTGCAAATTACGTTATAATCATCGAGCCGCGATGGACGGATGCCGACTCGCCGAGCGAGAATCGCAGCCAGACTGACCATCGCGGGCACGGCCACCATCTCCAACGGGAGCGATGCGCGCATGGCAACATCTACCACCCACGCGCGCAATCGGCGGGGCAATAGACTCTCCTCCAAATGCGGGGTTGCAAACATCTGCATCTTGTCCGGCAACGCTTGGGGAGTGGGCCATGTTTTTTCAGCAACGGCCAAGTGGTCAGTGATACTAGTAACTTTTGCGACCATCAGCCTCGCCCCTTTTGCTGTCGACGGCGAAGTTCTCGGGTGGCGATTGATTGCCATATCTTCTGGATCTGCTTGTCGTCAAGGGGAGGGTCGCACATCTCGCGGCCATAGGCGTAAACTAGCGCCTCAGCTAGGTGGGGCTCTACGCGTCGCGCAAGTAGATGTCCGCATACGCTCGTTAACGAGACGTCTCGCATTCCATCAGGTGCGCCATTCGCCAGTCGGGCGATGTCCGTGTTACCGGGTTGCGGGGCCTTCTCATACAACCACTGGGGAACGGGTGGCAATGGTATATCCCACAAACTGCGACCCGGCGCCCATTCGTAATGTCTTCCTGAAGGGTGGACACTCGGAGGGGCAATTACATAACCACCCATTGCTCGTACATCCAACCCAAGGAGTACTCCTACACGAGACTGAAGCGGTCTGCGTTGATCGGCGGAGCAGTAGAGGTGCCAACCCGCATTTGTGCGTGCATGAGGTGCTTGGGGGAGCCCGAGCACTTTGACTGCTTGCAGCGCCTCTGAACTATCCAGGTCGATTACCACGATGTTAGATGGTCCACACGCTATTCCGATATTCGCGTCAGGCCATTTAAGCCACCAGTCGCGGATGATGTCCGGGTCCGTTGTTGCGTCTTTCCAACCGTGTTCGGTCAGTGGTTCTTTTTTGCGCGCGCGGCAGGGAAACACGTAATGTCCAATCGCTGCGTATGCAAGCGCCCACTCCGGCAAAATATCTGCGCCATCGTTTTGCAGATGTGATATAATGGTACTAGGTGATTTTTCGGATGCGGCCACCTTGGCGAGGGTGGCCGTTTTGTTGTCCATTGCCATTTCTCCTTTCGCAAAGCAAAAAGAGCGCGGCTCCCCGGCATCTGCTGCCATTGGGCCGCGCTCTCGCGCGTGTCGTGCTATACGGGTGTGACATGGTTCATTGCGCCCGCACCAGCGCCCGCTCCACCTCGTCCAGGTCGAACCGGACCAGCCGTCCCACCTTATAACTCGGGATGATGCCAAGTCGCGCGGCGCGGCGCACACTCTCCACGCTCATCCCCCATTTTGCAGCTATCTGCTCCGCCCCCACCTTGGGCCGCAGATCTGAAACCGTGGCGTATCCTTGCAC
>JAEHJW020009610.1_pt1 | contig 14648 bp, 11 predicted proteins | sample 9271431 | NCBI WGS metagenome assembly JAEHJW02
CGACGGCGAAGCGTGCCGAGCCGTCTGGCATATTCGTGAGCGTCTTGTTGGTGTACGCGCGCGAGAGATCGATCCCACTTGCTACGACTATATTTGTGCTGTCAATTGCAGCATTCGCGCGTCCAGCGCCTTGCGAGACCGTCGCGGCAGCCACCCCATTGACGTTCGCCGTATCGTTCGAGGTGTGCGTCGCCGTGACGTCGGCCCCGAGCTGGGCGGGCTGCAAGCTCTGGACGGTGGACCCGTCGGAATACGTAATGGCGGACGCAGAGGTAGACCCCGCAATCTGCCAATTGGCATTCGTAGTGCTCGGCGCGCTGTTTGAGTTCTGCAGGAGCGCGACCCAGTAGCTCCCGCCGTTCGTGACCTCTGCGCCGGGATAGTAGGTGGCCGGCGCAGTCCACGCGCCGAGGAACGCGGAATAACTGCCGACTGCCTGCCACGATGCCACCCCAGTGGCCGGGGCGACGTCCGTCGATGGCTGCGTTGCGAGCCAGTAGGTCTGACCGTAGACGACTTCATCGCCCGTCAAGTAGCTGGCCGTGGACGACCAAACCCCTCGGAAGTTGTACGCCACGTTTCCAGATGTGCGGGAGCTGAGGATCTTGGAATAGAAGCCGTCTGGATTGTTGTCGAGCGTCAGAGGTGGTGAAGTCGAGATGAACGGGGATGGCTGGATCGCGCGTCCGTAGAACGGTTCGAGCTGTAGCCCATCGAGCCACACCGTCTGTCCGCTGCCGCCAGTGAACGTAAAGGAGAGACCAAAGGCCCCAGAACTATCAGCGCCCAAGTTCAGCCCGTCGTACAAGCGCCCCCACCCGGCGCTCGTCAGCCCAGTGGTGAAGGTGCTGGAGAAACTATTCCCCGCGCTTGTGCTGACCGTGACTTCTCCGCTGATCGCGGCGCTCGCCTGCTGGTAGAAGCTCACGAGCCATTGCCAATGCGGCTGCAACGGCCACGCTGAATCGACCGATAGCGTTAGCACGGCAGGCGAGCCGGTGAGCGTGATCTTGTAGCCGCCAGCGCCAAAAAGTGAGGTTGTCGTGTCGAGCGCCACGGTGCAGTTGCTCACCGAGGCGATTGGCGGTAGCGCGGCCCCAGCGAGCAGCGCATACTGCTGAGGGATGGCGTTCACCCCGGTGGCGCCTCCTGCGGCCTGGATCTGCGCCAGTACCTGCTGCGCCCACAGCTTCAGCGCCTGCTGCGTCCCCGAGGGCACACCGCCCAAGGGCGGCATCACCGGGATGGATGCAATGGGAGTGAGCGTTGATGCAGAGGAACAAGGCATGGCTCAGAGATTTCCTGCTAAACGCGGCAGTTGCATGGGTCGTAGGTTGGGGCCTGCTGATACTGGGCGCACTGGTGTTCGCGGGGGCGACATTCGAGCGCGGCGCAGATATCGCGCTTCCGTCGATGCTATTCGGACCCCCGCTATTTTTGGCCGCTCTCGCATGGCTGGCCTCGCCGCGCCGCAGGTAGTCGTCGGGAGCCTGGCACCCATCAGCGCGTCCCCGCCAATGCTGGCCCGAGTTGCTGCGGCAGCGTGAATGCGGTCGCGCGGGGGACCGCAGCAATGGCGCCAATCTTTCCGGCCTTCAGCAGTTTGAGGAATACGCTCTCAGGATTCTCCGCAGCCATCACGCGGTTGTAGACGGCTGGATCGAGCAGCGCGTTGGTGAGCGTGCCCTGGAGAGCCTCCGCGGCTGCCTCGCCTGCGCCGCGCGGTAGCAGCATATGCGCGAGCGCTCCGGCCACCGGGTGAACCTTCGCCGCGGCATGGACGATGCCGGAGCCGAGCAGCTCGTCGCCTTTGCTCGCTTGGTGCTGCAGCAGGGAGGCCGTCTCGCTCGAGCCGTTGATCGAGCGTTGCAGGATCTTGGCGTTGTCGCGCGCTGCCCCCACGTACCTATCGAGCAAGTCAGCCTCGTTCGGCCTGAGGAGCACGCGCTCCACCGCGGCACTCGCCCCGCGCGCGCGAGTCAGCGCATCGGGATTCAGCAGACGTTCCCCCGGCACGCTCGCCCGCGTGTTCAACAACAGCCGGTTGACGTAGTGATTGCGCATCATCTGGCGCATCTGTTCCTGCGCCTGCGGATCATCCTGCATGGCATCGAGCACCGCCTTGGCGCGACTCGGGAGCACGGTGGCCTCCGTCAGGAAGCGCCCGGGGTCTTTGCGGCCTGAGAGCCACTTCGAGAGCCAGCTCCGCGACTCCGAATCCCGCGCAGTGCCCTGCGGGAAGCGATCACGAAACGCCTTGTTTGCCGCCTTGGCGTTCTTCCACAGTTCGGTGGCGTCCGCAGCGTGCTCGGCCGCAGCGTCCGCCTGATTCGCCAGCGGCGCATCCTCAACGCCCTTGTTCAGCGCATCGCGCATCATCATGAGCGCTCGAACGGCCGGAGTACCGCGCGGAGCGGCGCCGATCGCATCGCTGAGGCGCGCACCCAAGTCCTCAACATCGCTCATGAGGTGCAACGGATGGTCCGCCTCCATCACTTCGCGCACCTTGGCGGGCAGCATCTCCTGATGAGACGGCAGCAGCCGCTGATGCGCATCTCGGAGCGCCTTCTGGATCGGTTCGCGCTCGAGGTATACGCCCCCCTTGGCCTCATCAAATGGCTGGTATGCGGCCTTCACGGTGGCTTTGCCAGTAGCCTGCGCGCCCTGCAGCAAGTCGTGCGCGGTACTTGAGACGGTATGGCTGTCCGGTTGCGGGGCCAAATTCTGCCGGACCCCGTTCACGATCGCCACATCGTTCTGCGTGGCGAGTTCATGGAACGGTATTGCCCGCTGGCCGGCCCGCTCCTTGCCTTGCAGGTCGAGCAACGCCGGATCGTTCGCGTGTACCGCGGTCGGGAACGCCACACCCTCCGGTGTGGCCCGAGCCGCCACCGACGCTGGGGCACCGACCGAGCGCAAATAGTTGCCGACGCGCGAGTCGAGTTCGGCCTGCTCCGGCACGCTGCGCGTGATGCCACGCCAGAGCGCGCCCGCGGCGTCAGCCCCTTTGCCGGCAATCGCCCCAGCGCCGCGCATCCCGGTTTCCAAGAGCGGCCCCGCAACGGCGCCGATGGCGGCATTCACCCCAGGCGAGCCCTGCCGCTGCTGCGCACCATAGGCTGCGCCCACCGCCGAAGACTGAGGGATGGCGGAAAGTGCTCGCTGCCAGAGCGGAGCGGTTTCAGGCGCAGTGAGGCCGAGCGCTTCGACGCCCCTCCCGGCGAGTGCGCCGGCACTCTCACCGAGCGGAAGGCTCGCGGCAAACTCAGCCGGCCATTTCACCAGGTAGTTATATGCCGGATGCTGGCGCTCGGCCGCTGCCATGATCCTGTCCGCCCCAGTTTGCGCAGGCGCTTGATACGGGCGCCCCGTGAACTTGTCACCGATCCACCGACCCGCGTTCTTGATGCCCTGGCCGACGTCATGCACGCCGCGGCCCTGAAAGATCAATCGGTGTTCGAGCCATTGCGGCAGCGGGATATGCGTGTTGAGCGTGCCCGGAATGCCGAGCATCGCACCCGGCTGGATCTGCAGCGTCTGCCCCCCTTGGTTCCACGCCGTGCGCGCGAGCTGCCCAGCGCTCGGCACTATAGCTCCCGGCCCAGTCCCGGTGAGATCCATATTGAGAGGCCCCATAGCGCTCTGTGCAGCAGCAGGCACGGGCGCCGCAGGGATCGCCCCCGTCGTGAAGGCCCCGAGATCCAAGCCAAGCGGTGAAGGCATCTACGGCTCCTACTGCTGCCAGAACGGGACCAACTGCTGATTGGCCCGCAGGAACGCTTGCGCCTTGACATACTGCTTGAGATACATCTTCCCGGTCGCATTCCTCTGGAAGCTGCGGATAAACTGTGCCTGCTGCGCAGGCGGCAGCGACTGCGCGGTGGACAGGAACATGAACGCCCCAGGCGTCACTCCGGTCTTTTGCCACCACTGCTCGAACCCCCGCGTCGTGCCCTGGTAGGACTTCCCGTAGAGATTCGGCACCTGCTTCGCGTAGTATGCCATCCCCTGATTGCGCGCGATGTCGTACTGTGAGGCGCCCTGAAGCTGCGCGAGTAGTGCCCGCGGAGCATTGCCCGCGAGCGTGAAGTCAGGCACTCCCTTGGCGAGATATCCAACCTCCTGATAGCTCACCTTCGCGCCCATCTTGCGAGCGGCATCGGCCACGAAGTTCGTGCGGTACTTGGTGTACTCCTGCATCGCGGTGAGGCCGCTCATCTTCACGCCGAAATAGTTGAGCGCGTTGGCCGCCGTCTCGTACACCTGCGCGAAGTTGCCGTTTACCGGGATCTTAGCGAGCGCCTGTTGCATCTCGGTGAGTCTGGCGAGCTGGGCCTGCGCGGCTTCGGTGTCCTTCGCACTCCCTGTTTCCTGCGCCAGCGTCTGATCCGCAGCCTGCTTCTGGAGCTGATAGCCGGCGACGGTCGAGCCTGGCGAGAAGATCCCCGTGGCACTCTGCGGAGGAACGGCCGCTCCAGCCGTAGGAGGAGGCGCGCCAGGCGCACCAGGACCACCCACAGGAGGCGCTGGCACATTCTGAGGGCTAGGCACAGCAGGCATAGGTGCGGGGCGCCCCGCAGCCTGCGCAGCGTTCGTCAGACCTTGCTGCAGTCCGATCATGCGCTGCATCGCGGCGGGATTCGGGCTGCCGGGCTGCACTGGGGCGAACGGCCCAGGCTGCGGGCCAAGCGTGCCGCCGGCTGTCCCCGGGGGGCGCGTGACGTAATGCTGAGCCAATCCATAGGGGAGGGTCGCCGCCGCAGCGCCGCCGGCCTTGTTCGCCGCATTGGCCGCCAGCACCGCAGGAGCGCCTGTAGCTGCCTGCACGGTATTGGTGGCAGGGTTGTACTGGCTCGCCTCCGGTACCGCGCCGTGCGCCACCTGGCCGCCGCCCTGTGCGACGTTGCTGGCCGTAGTGAGGGTAGCCCCCGGAGCTTGGCTCACGGGCTGGTAGTTCGCCTTGATCTGCGCCAAGCGGTTCGCCACGGTAGGGTCGGACGCCGCATTCCAGCCCATGAGGCTATCGACCCGGTACGCAGCAGCCGCCCTCTGGTGCGCCGGCAACCCCGGATTCATCGCGTCGCGGAACGACTTCTCGAGCGCCTGCGTGCGCATGACCTGATAGGGGAGCGCCGCCTCCTGCTGGATATTGGCGCCCACCACCTGCTGGCGGTACGCCTGCGCTGATTGGTTCGCCATATTCACGGCTTGGCCCATCGATATCGGCGTCATCGCGTGCGGGGCACCCGCCGCGCCGAAGCCACTGGCAAGCCCCAGGAGCGGCGCATATTTGGGGTTGGTGTAGACCGAACTCACCGCATTCAGCAGGCGCGAAAGCACGCTAGGATCGTTGGCTGGCGGTGTCACCGGTGGCGCGCTCATCCGATCGCTCCCAAAGCGCCGCCCAGCAGTGCACCCCACCCAGCCCCATTCGACGGGCTGAATGTTTGCCCTATAAGTGCCCCAGGAAGGGCTCCAGCCAAGGCATTATAACCTACGTTAGTTTGATATGGCGTAGTTGCCGTACCTCCAGGCATTGCCCCTAGAAGGCTGCCGTAGGAGGAGAGCTGAGAACCTGGAACCGAGAGCGCTGTGGTGCCGGGCATCAGGTTTTCGCCTTCGAGCTGCGATGCCTGGCCCATACCTGCGGTCATGTTATTCAGGGTGTTGTTATACGCCCCGCCGTAGATATCCGCCGCCACGTTCGCCATCTGGCTCGTCTGCACCGGCGCACTCGCTTCGATATTGCGGCCCGAGCCGGCAAACTGAGAGGCGAGATTGTTCTGGATCTGATTATCCGCAAGCTGCGCCATGCCCTGCAGGCTCGGATTGGTCGCTGGGTTCAGGAGCGACCCCGACTCCAGTGTATTGAAATAGCCCTGACCCGCCGCGCCAATCGGATTGGAGCTTGTCGCGTTCTGGAGGGTCGAAAGGCCCTGCGTCTGCAGCGCCTGATCGGTCGGCATCCCGCTGCCGTACAGACTGCTGCCGGCATTCGCAAGATTCTTGTAGTCTGCCGTCAGGTAGGACGGAGGACCGGTAGTAGTGGTGGCTGTACTGCCTTTGCTCATGTTCTAGACTCCAATGATCATTTTGAGACCTGTCGATTGTTACCGAGGGAGCGCGGTGAGGCGCCAGCCGCCCCCGGAGCGCCGTTCAAGGCTTGCGCGTCCGTTGGAAAGCCAAGAGCGTTCAGCTCATTCACCGACCACTGCGGCTCGTATGCCCCTCCCTGGAGTTCCGCTAGCGCGTTCAGCCACGAGGAGTAGCTCGGGGCTCCCGATGGGCCTGGATTGTTGAAGTTCTGCGGATTGTTGAGAAGCGACTGAATGAGGGGGGACGCTGAGGCGGCTTGCCCGGGCATCACGTAGCCGGCGCTTTTCCCTGCGCTCACCGTATTCAGCATGTTCGTGAAGTCGGCGCTTGGGACGCTCACGGCCGGCGTCGTCATGCCGAGCACGATCGGGAGTGCCACCGCGCCGAGCGCGCCGAGCGCACCCGCCGTCACGCCGAGCGCAGCTCCCGAACCAGCCGAAGCACCTGCACCGGCGCCGGCGCCTGCACCAGCGCCTGCGGCACCGGCACCCGCCGCCCCAGCGGCTCCAGAGGACCCCAGGGAAGCAGCAAGCTCGGAGGCGGCAGACGCCGAGGCAGCCGTGCCCGCGGCCGTGATCGCGCCGGTGCCGATTGGCGCCAAGGCAGACGCAGCGAGCGGGGCGAGCGAGCCAGCCGTTAGCCCCATGGCATCGGCCAGGGAGCCGGCGACCGGAGCGCCGACAAAGGCACTCGTGAGATTCGCTTGCTGCGCAGCCGTGAGCCCGCTCGGCAAGCCGGCACCCCCGAGCGCAGTCCCAGCCATGCCGGTACTTGGTCCCCCATTGAGCAGGTTGTAGAGCGATTGAGCGCTTTTCCCCAAGCTGCTGAGTTGCTGACTTGAAAGACCACCTTGACCGCTTGCGGCGCCAGCACCGCCGCCAGCACCGGCGCCACCGATCGGCATGCCACCACCATGCGCCGCAGCGCTCGTCTGCTGCGTCTGCGGCATCGACACTAGTACGTTGGTCGAGCCGGGGCCGTTCGGATTCATCGTGGGCGTCGTGAGCGCGTTCAGATTCGAGAGAATCCCCGCGAGGGAATTCGGCTGCTGTGCGAATTGCCCCATCTGAGCGATCGCCATCTGCTCGGCCGATGGTCCCATCTGCTGAGACTGCTGCGGCTGCGATCCGGCGCTCATCAGAGTTGTTTCCTCATGATGTAGTCCTGCACGCGATACTCAGAACACACCCTGCTCCACCCGGGGCGCCCGACGAGCATGACAGCCGCACAGCCAAAGTGACGCGCGTGGCGCGTGATGGTTTCGTCACTTTCGGCCAACCAATCTTGGATGCCGCTACCACCGCAGAGCACGATCATGCAGATGCGCTCTAGTGGAAACTGCTGCACCTCGGTCACAAACGCCGCGCGCCCCGGAATGTGCCAGAGCCAGAACTTACCCCGCAGGCAATCGGCCTTGACACTTTCGATTGACATCGCGCTCTGCTTCTCCAGCGCCTTGGCGAGCAGCGGAGCGATGCCGCTCCACTCGCGTTCGACATCCCATACTGGTACGAATTCCAGTTTCACAGCACACCAGTTTGGACGGGCCACACCGTCGCTCCAACCGAAAAGCCGAAGTTTCCTTGCAAACTCACACCGAGGCGGTGATATACCCCCTCAGAGCGCAGTCCGATCAGGTTGTCTCTTGTATTGCCGGCGTAGTACGGCGTCCAAGAGATCGCGTCTTGCTCGCGCGCACGTGATGCGGCGCGCATCTGCGAAGTTCCTTGGCTCATCGATCGCATCTGCGTGATTAGCGCGCGGCCGCCCTGATTGAAATTGAAGTCTATCGTTTCGAGAACCGCAGTCCCAGCCGTCCCCGTGAAAGTGCCGTACTCGTGACCCGTGGTAAAACCGAACGGTGCCCACGCTCCATCCGCAGTGAGGCCCTGAAAGATGAACTCGCTCGCCTGCTGGCAGTAACTCCACACCTGCTCGATGTAGTTGTACGCCAGGATAGAATCGAGCGTGCTGCCGGAGTTCGACTGGAACGCGAAATAAATCACCTTGTTGCGCGTATCGGCAGCGGCGCAAACGTTTGCAAGGGCCGACGGCAGCGCGTTGGCAAAGAACCAGTTATCGACGTGCTCATAGCCGATTGGCGTCGTGTTGTTGCCGTCAGTCATGAAGAAGCCGTCTGGCGATGCGAAGTAATATTTGTTGCCCACCCGCGCCACCGCGTTGGAGCCGAGCGAGCCGCGCTTCTTCTCGTAGGTGTAGAACTGGAACACCTGATTGCCGCCCACGTACTCGCAGCGCTGGATGCCGCTGCGCTGGAAGAGCAGCCCGAAGCTCTCGTTGTCCGAGATCGTCATCACCGGACCGTACTCTGGGTAGAGGAACTGCTGGCCGGCCTGCGCGGCATAAGCGGCTTGCGTATCGGGTGTCGGCCAGCTCGCAGGATTCGCCACCGCAGACCACTGCACGCCATAGGGAACGGGACTTAGCGTGCCGGGGTTGAGATTACCCACCATGAGAAAGTCGCGAATGACCCCGAGAATGGTCCCCTTCGGCGCGGGGTCCGTATCGTCGAGATCGGCAAAGTTGACGCCGGACCCCATCGTGAGCGTCTGAATCGGATCGTGCCCGTCGGTCGCGTAGACGCAAGCGCCATAGACCTGGAAGTTCCACGCGGTTGCGGTATATCCACCGGTCTTGGACCTGAGCGCCCAGGCGCCTGATTCGAGCGAGTACAGGTTCGTCGCGGTGCCGGCGTAGACATGCAGCGTCCCGCTCGTATCGTAGCCCGCGATGGCACCAAGACACGCCGCAGGTAGCGCAGCGCCGCCCACGAGCGGCAGGTACGGGCGGTACCCCTGCGCCGTCCAGATGCAATTCTGCGCGGTCGTGAGGGCGATCTGACCGCCGTTGAAATACTCTTCCATGTTCGGCGGAAAGACCGGATTGACCAAGTGCGGCCGGTCGGGCTTCCACGCGCCAAACTTGTAGGAGAATGGGCCGAGTGGTTGCGCCGGCATCAGAACACTCCGCGCACGCGGCCGAGCGCGACGCGACCGGAATTCTTGTACATCATATTCGAGAGCGCCTGAGACTCCAGCATCTGCATGATCTGCGCCTGCTGCTGATCACGGATGTAGCGCGCGAAGATGTTCTTCAGCGCACGAGACCGGATGAGTTCCTCGGCCTGCGTCGTCCAGATATTGGCAGACGTACCGGCGAGGGACCAGGTAACCGTGCCGTCCGTTGTCTGCGCGCCCATCACGGGTGGAATCGCTGCGGACCCGATGCCAGAACTCTGCGGGGCGGTCGTCGTCGGCCACGTCGGCGCGCTTGAACCACTGGTGCCAGCAGTAATGCACTGCTCGACGTTTCCGTAGCTGTCCGTCACCGTGTCGTTGACAGCGTAGGAGGTCGAAGCAACCCACGCATACTTGGTCGGGAGCAGCAGCGGGAGCTGGCTCACAATGCCCTTGATCTGCACCGGAAGATTCGCTTGCGGCGGCGGGAAGAGCCGGATCTGGTTCGACCACAGCGAATAGATGATCGGGTAGCTGGTCCAAAACACATCGCCCCAATCGATCCGGTCGATGTACTGCTCCGTCACCGCGTGTAGCTTGTACGTGTAGTTCCCGATCTGGGAGAGCACGTCAGTGACGCGCAGGAAGTTCGCCGGCAGCGAATAGTACCGCTGCCCGTTGATGGTGTTGAATGGCACCGTGGAGGCTTCATTCCACGGGAAATTCTCGTACTGGTACCACTCGATGGCGGAGGCTATCTCGAGATTGATCTCGGCCGAAAGATCGGTGCGGCTCAGTTCATCGGCGATGCGCGCCTGCAGTGTCGCGTAACTCATCCTGCCGCCCTCGGAAAGAGCGGGGGGAACGACTCCCCCCGCTTAAGCTCATCACTCAGCCAGGATCAGGTGAAGCCACCGAGCTGCGGATCCTCGTAGCAGCGCACCGCAAGGCGCACATTTCCGGCCTTGAAGGTCGCGGCCGCGGTCGTGACCTGAACTTGCAGGATGTTCGAGCCGGCATTGCCGCCCGCCATCTGCCCGGTCTGGCCGCTGCCGAGGGCATAGATATATCCCGTTGCGCCCGCGACGTTCGAGGTCTGAATGCCGCCGGCGTGTCCGGTCGTTGCGCCGGTGATGAACCGCCCCGGCACTGTGCCGTCGCCCACTTCGAGCGCGACGGTCGGCGTCGCATTCGAGTCGAGCTGATCGGTGTCGAGGATGACCGACTCGATGGAGTAGCCATTCGGCACTCGCACGAGCTGGTAGATATCCCCGAGCGCGGCGCTGCCCGCCGCCACGGTGCCGTAGATGGTGAAGTCCGCGCCGCGCCAGTTGCCACGCACCAGAGCGCTTGAGACTTGAGTGGAAGTGTAGGTTGCCATTGCTCAGTGCTCCAGTTAGTACGTGCCCTGACCGAACTGCGGCGGGAAGCTCGCTGCGCTCGAATGCGGCGCGGCGTAGGTGGAGACCACCATCGTGCCGAAGTCCTGCGCGTTGAATACGGCCTTCTTGATCCCGAAGATCGAGCCCGCGCTGATGCCGAGCATGTTGCCGTAGTCGAACATCTCTTCGACCCAGGTGAAGGTCTCCTTGCTGTCGCCACGCCCGAAGGCGAGCGCGCCAGCCTGAGCACCGGCCACCACCGCCCGAGCCGTGTCGGCCACGTAGGCGCCGCTGTACACAGCTGGCGTCACGCGATACGCCTTGTGCAGGATGCACCCGTTGTACTCGCCCAACGCCCCGGTATAGATAGGGTTGTCCGACACCTCGCCGCCAGTTGCCGCAGCCTTTTCGATGTCGAGCCACTGGCCGGTCGAGGTCGTGGTGCGCATGTCGGTGACCTGGAACGGATGCAGGAAGCCGACATACTTCTCTTCACCGTCCACCTTGATCGGGCGGATCAGCGGGGAGCTGTCGTAGGCCGCTTCCACCGCGAAGTCGATCAGGTTGATGTTGAACACGTCGGCCGCGACAAGCGCGCCCTCGTTCGCCACACCTGACGGCAGTATGATGCGGGTGGGCGCCACCGGGCTGTTGTTGCCCGTGTACGCCGTATTCGTCTGCATCGTGTTGCCACAGAGGTGATTGAAGAACGCGGTGTCCATGCGGTTGGCCCACCAGTCCTGGAGGCCGAGACGTCCTTCCTCGCGCAGCTCGAACGGCACGCGCTGCTGCGTCATGCGGCCGCCGACGTTCACGGCATGGCGGAGCTGATCGATGAGGATCTTGTCGGCATAGGTGGTGAGCGCCTCTTCCTGGCCCTCGAGCACCCCGTCACCCTGGACACCAGCCCCGACGAGCTGCATACGCAGGCCGTAACTTACGGTGTCGCCGGCCGACTTTTCGGCGTCGTCCAACTGCTGGATGACGTTGTTGCCATCATCCGAAATGAAGTTGCGGAACCAAGTCTGCTGGATCGCTTCGACGAAGAGCTTCTTCGCCCAAAGCTTTACGGCAAGAGGGTCATTGACCCCAAAATTAGTTTGCATGATAAGGTGCCCCGGTAGTTAAAACGCATGTTTGCCTCATACGCAGAAGCAGCGATGCGCCCGTACCGGCGGCGACCCGCATGACCGATACGCTGGTCATGCTCGCGAAGCGTCCGTTATGCGCCGACGACGCGCGATGCCTGGAGCGGCGGCATCAGCCGAACGCCCGATTCGGCGGCGACCCTACAATGCGCTCCGAGTATAACTCTCGGGCGCAGCGTGTCAAATCAGCGTTTCGCCGAGCGCGCGAACTTCGCCCATGCTTTGTTGAACTCGGCGGGGTCGGAAATTCCCGCCAGCATTTCCGGTGTCAATTCGGAGGGTGGTGTTGAGCCGCCAGACGCGGCGAGCGTCTGCTGCTTCAGCCCCTTCTGGATAGTATCGACCACGGCAGCAGCAGGGGTCGGCGCAGGTGCCGATGCCGCTGCCGCCGCAGGAGCGGGAGCAGGCGCGGCCGGCGTGGAATATCCCATGTTCCGCGCCATCGAATACAGCACCTCGGCAGGATCTCGCCCCTGCTGGATGGACTGACTGAGAATATTGGCTGCCTCCATGCGGAGCATCTGCTGGCGCTGCGCCGGGTCCGGGTAGAACGCCGCGAGGCGCCTGTCCTCCATCTGCAGCGCGAATTGCGCAGCTGCGTCATAGTCCGGCGTCTTGGCACGGAATACCTGCTCTGAGGCTGCCACCTGCTGAGTGAGCGACGCGTATTGCTGCTGCTCCTGCCGCATTTGCTCCTGCTGAGTGCGCCACTCCGCCATCTGTTGAACCTGCGCCTGGAGCTGCTGGTTCTGGTAGGAGAGATACCCCATCGGATCTTCGTTCGGGTCTGGCGCCTGCGGAGCCTGAGCGGCCTGCATGGCGTTTCGCATCTGCTCGAGCTGCGTGCGCAACTGCTGGCGCTCGGCATCGATCTCGGCTCGACGTCGCCGTTCCTCGTGGAGGGCGGCGAGCGGCACCTGGGGACTTTCGACGTTCGATGGGGCGGTCGGCGCGGCAGCCGGGGCCGCAGGAGTGGGCGCCGGGGCCGCAGCAGTCGCTGGCGCAGGAGCCGCAGCGCTGATCGACACCGGCTCAGAGGGGGCGGACTCTTCCTGTGATGGCGCCGGCTCCGCAACCGATAAGCTCGCGTCTACATCCGCGCCTTTGCTCTGGAAAAACTTCATCTCTGCTTCGCTGAGTGCCATCGATCACCTGTTCTAGTTGGGTGGCGTCATCTGCTGCTGCGCGGCTTCGCGGTCGGCACGCTGCTGATCGATCGCAGCGTCACGCACGGCGGCATGTGCATTGAGGGTGTGTTCGAGCACCTTGGCGTGCGCGTCGAGATGCGTCTGATGGACCTTCGCCTGGGCCGCCACCATCTCCGCCTTCGCCTTCACAACGTCCCCGAGCAGGCCGATCTGCGCGGCCGCTGCCTTCGAGGGGTCGCCCTCCCCGACATGCTGCGCCTGGGCTTCCTTCAGCGCCGCGGTCGCGTTCTGTTCGCGGGTCTTGCTCTGCACTTCTTGCGCCTGGAGCTGCTGCGCCATCTGCGCCTGTTGCTGAGCTTGAGGATTGGACGCGGCCTTCACCCACTTCTGCACGAGCGCGCGCGGGAATGGGGAGTATTCGAGCAGCGGCATGATGAATTGCGCACTCATCATCTGCGGCGGCAGGTGCGGGGCGAGCGCGACGAACGTCTCCCACGTCTGCTGCTTCACGTTCGGCGCGGTAGGCGCTTCGTCCACCACGATATCGTACTTGTCGATCTGCGGATCGAAGGCGAGCGGCGTGTACTTCGCGCCTTCTGGGCCTTCGATCCTAATCAGCCGGCCCTGCGGGATGTACTCCCGCATCATGCGCATCAGCAGCACCCCCTGGTCCTTTCGATACCGCCGCAGCGCGTCGAACAGGTAGGCGAGAAGATTGAGCCCGGCCTGCAGGCGTGTCTGCTCGAGCACTCCAGACACATCCAATTCCTTCGAGAAGCCCATGACCGCTGGATTGACGCCCGCAGCATCGTTCAGCGACTGATTGGCGTACATCATGAGCTGCTGCATCTGCGGCGGACCGGAACTCACAGGGCGCGGCATGATCTTGGGATTCTGACCACTGAGCGAGCCGGGCTTGACGTAGATCATGGCCGACGGGTCGGCATAGTCATCTTCGGCTTTGCGCGGATCCTCAAATGCATCGATCTCGGCAAAGATGCCGCCCTTCGCGGAAGTCGCAATGATCTCGAGCGAGAGGCTCATGAACTTGTTGGACCACAGTTGAGGATCGCGCATCGCACGCACGATGCCGTACCACATGTGCTTTTGGTGATCGCGCTTCGCCGTGATAGCCTTGTACGTGAAGCTCTCAGGGATCGGGCAGTCCTTTTCTTCGAGGATCTGCATCCCAGTCCAGAACATCCGCTTGTAGACACGCTTGCGTTGCACGATGGGCGTCACGCCGGGCGGCATCAGCGGCTGCACTATCTCCCACTGCTTCGCATCGAACGTCAAAAGTGTCGTCTCTGACGGCCTCACGTCGGGCATTTCCTGCTGCAGCGCCTGCATCAGCTCAGGGACCGCTGCAATGGCCTGCGCAGGGACACGATAAATTGGTTCGTACTGCCACCACTGGAAGTCGTGGATCAGCACGAGGTCGCGCTCAGCGCCGGTGCGACCCTCGGCTCCAGAGTCCAGGTGATAGAAAGCAGCCGCAATCACATCGATTGGATCTGCGGTACCAGTCTGCCGGCTCGCTGGGGCGAAGTCGGCACCAGGCCAGTTCTCAAGCGCTCGCGTGCGCTCCATCTTGCGCGTGCGGCATACCCATTTTGCATTCTTGTAGTTCTTCTTCGAGCACGTGGGGTCAACGTCCATCTCGCGCGGGTCGATGCGCTCCATGACGATGAGGCCGTCAGGATCTTCGTCGTAATCCGGTTCGGTGTTGATCCATCCCTCCCCGGTTACGACACAGTCCTCGAACGCATCGGACTCCTCGCCGTCGGCTCCGCATTCGTCGCGCACCCATTTCGCGGCGTTTGAGATAACTTCCGCAACGTCGGTGGCACCGAGCTGTCGCGGGAGATAGGCCACCGCCTGGCGGTTCGCAGTCTC
>JAEHJW020002291.1_pt1 | contig 14647 bp, 20 predicted proteins | sample 9271431 | NCBI WGS metagenome assembly JAEHJW02
GTAATCGAAGCCGAGGCCGCCGTGAGGCTCGCGGTCATCGTGGTCTCGGACGCCGTTGCGCCGAAGTACGGGTCGCGCGGGTTGTTGACGCCGTTGACGCCAAAGTAGGCAAGCGTGTGTTGGGCCTTGGTATCGGCGTTGGGGCTAAGGGCTGACAGCCCGGTCAGCGGATTGTCGCCCATGCTGTAACCGCCGGTGGCTGCAGCAAGATCGTTTATATGCGACTGTCCCTGGGAGAGGGCGTCGCCCACGTTCTGGTTAATCCCTAGTTGGTCGATGACAAAGCCGGAGGCGTCAAGGTTTGCCTCGAGCGGCGGATTGGCGCAGTTCCAGGTGCCGCGCGAACCCAAGGCAAAGGCTCCGGTTCCACCTCCGCGGCAGGGGACGGATCGCTGGCAATCGCTGCAATAAACGAGCTTGCCATCCGCTTCGGGCGGAAGCGCTGCGAAAGGGATGCTCCCCAGCAGCGGCGTAATCGGCACTGCGCCCGAGAAACGGTTGTTGATGTCGGTGCGAAAGGACTTGCCCGCGTATGTCCCGGAGTAGTCGGGTATGGCCTGGTATTGTGCTCGGGCTGCCAGTGAAAGCGCTAGTGCAAGCGCTAGTGCAAGCGCAAGAGTCAGTGTGAATAGCCCTATGACCGACTGCAGCCTCTTCATTTCTCGCTCCTATTTTCTCCATCCCCGGTGTTCACTTGGCCCGCACTGTAGTCTCTCCCGCAGGGAGAGAGCTTGAGGACGCGCAGTCTCATTCCTCAGAAACCTATCGCCAGCCATGAAAAGCCGTTGGTGATCTCCGGCCCCTGAGCGTACGACTCGAGGTCGCCGGGAACGTCGAGCACAAACGTCGCGCCGGTCGCCGAGTAGCTAACAACCGAGGCCGCGGTATTAAGGCCGCCGGTCTTGTAGTAGACATTAGTTGCAAACGGCGGCAACAGGATCGCATTCGGAAAAGGAATCGGCCAGACAACCGTGTACTGGGCGTCAACGCTCAGCTTGGCCTGGGCGAGCGGATAGTAGCCCCACTGGATGATTGCCGTGACTGCACCCCGGCTTGCGTCAGTGATAGGAATCTTGAGGTAGCCGTTTTGCTGCAGCGAGCCGGCGAATCCCGCCAGCAAGGCCTGCAGCGCTGCGATATTGGCGATGTCGGTCTTCTGCTGGTTGTAGAGAAAAGCCGTGCGGTTGGCGAGTTGCTGATGGGGCTGGTTGCTGAGCCCGATACCGCCGTAGCTCGCGCCGGTCGCTGCTCCTTCGACCGGGTCGGTCGCCTGGATCTCGTAGACCTCGTCTGCCGTATATTCTGGGCTGTCGGTCAAGGTCGCCATAGCGATCGGCTCCGTTCTAGAAGGTTAGCGTCCAGGACCCACTGATGTTCATGTTGGGTCCAAACGAGATTGGCGCGATAGTCTTGCGGGCGAGCAGGATGGCCGGCGCGTTGCTTCCCGGAAGCGCCACCGCAGTGGGGTTGGCGAACAGTCCCAACTCCTGGATGGTGATGCCCTGCGCTCCGGTGTCGGCGGTGGTCAGGCTCCAGTTGAACTGTACCGAGCCCGGCCCGGGACTGGTGCCGTTTTCCGAGTGGCTATCGAGCGCCTTGTAATAAGCGGGCGTGGTCAGCAGGGTGTCGTTGACGGTCGGAGCATTCGAGCCCGAACCGAATCCAACGGCGGATGCGAACTGCCCACCGGTATCGCCGCCAAGCAGCGACGCGAGTGCCGGCAGTCCAGCGTTCACAAACAGGTTCTCCTGGCAAAACTCGAAAAGCAAACCGGCGTTCCGATAAATCCCCAACCGGACGATCCCACGAGGGCGTTTCATTGCGTTATCCTCCCTGTAACAACGGTGCGCCGTTGAGAACCAGCGCCGCGTCGGCGACCAGCGGCTCGCCGGTGCCGTAAGTGATGCCGCTGTGACGGTAGCGGCTATCGTACTGCGGAGCGGCCGCCGCAAAGCTGTCGGAAAGCACTCCTAGCGTAACTACCAGGACAACGGTGTCGGCGGGCGGCGATACTGAATCAATCTGGTACTCGGCGATTCCCGTCAGCGTCAGCGTGTCGGCGGGGGCGGGCGCGATGTCGCCGATCGCCGGCATCGCAAACCACAGCGAATCGAGCCAGCAGCGAGCGGGCGCGAAAAAAGCGGCCGCCTGCAGCGCCTGAGCTGTGCTGTCGGGGCTTGCAACCACCTCCGGATCGGCGCTCGGGTTTAGCGCACCGGCTGGCAGGTCGATAACTATCCGGTATGCCGCCCATCCCTGGTTGCTCGGGTATGATGTGCCGCCCCAGCGCGCCTGGCCTTCGAGCAGCGTTATCTCGGCAAACCCGAGGTTTGCCAACGCCTCGCGGATCGCCGCCGGTGTCCCGCGCATGCGATGCAGCGCGATGGCCTGCTTGAGCAGCGCGCGGGCGGCTGCTGCCGGATCGAAGGGGCTGGCCGAGCCCTGTGCGCCGGGCGCGTTCGGGTTGTCGGCGCCGTAGCTGAGCGTATCCACGTCAGCCACGGTATCGACGTCGGTCAGCGCGTCGACCGAACTGGACCCGACGCTGCCTCCGGGAGATGCGAGGAGCTGCCAGAACTGCGAGACGACGTCGAACTGCCACGCAAGCAGCGGCAGTGCCGGCGCGGGAACCGAGTCGATGCGGTAGACGAGGAGCGGGCTCAGGTCGATCGCGCCAAGGCGCTCGATGAGCGCAAGCATCGCCTGGCTGCGGAGATCGTTTATCGAGGGCTGTACCTGGAGGCGGGCCATGATTTACGAATGCTCGGCGGAAATCGCCTGGCTGAGCGTGATTTCCGTACAGTTGGCCCACTGGCCCGAGGTAAGCTGCGCGTAGACAGGAGCGGTTAGTTGGACGCGGTAAACGCCGGCCACGCTGCCCAGCGCCGCGATGATCTCCTCGGGCACGATGTCGCGCTGGACGCGCGACGCAAGCCCGAGGGCAAATTGTTGTGCTGCCGCGTTGATGGCTGCCATCGTTGACACCGGGTCGGCGTCTGCGTACAGCGTGACGGTCCCGGTCATCTGGTAGTCAACCTCGCTTACCGCCAGAACGTTCACTGTGTCGCAAAGTGGGCGCACACTGTCGGCTGACAGAGCCGCAGCGACCTCGGCAAGAAGCGTTGTGCCCGCGATGCCGGCGTTGTTCGGAGCGGTGGCCGGCTGGAGCGTAATTGGACCGGTGAGCACGTAAACGTTGACGCTGCCAGGGCTCGTCGAAACCACCTGAGCATCGATAATCGACGGGTCGGCCGAAAGCGCGAAGTAGCGATAGGCATTGGCCGGTCCGGCCACCGAAAACTGGTTGGGCGCAGCCTGTATGCGGCCGCGCAGATGGTCGTCGGTCTCGGGTTCCGATCCGCCGCTGGTGACAGTCGTGCTTGCGGCCGAGGCGATTTGTGCGCTGGGGTTGAGCAATACGTTCACTTGGCCGGCGAGATAGCCGTTGGCGCCTTCGCCGGGCGTGGTGCAGGCCGCGTTGACGCTGCCCGAAGTCGTGCCGGCTGGGATGATCAACTCGCTGTTGGTCGCAAACTGGTACTGGCCGTCGTAGGTCCCCACCAGGGTGCCCGCTGCGACAACGTAGGGGAGGCTGAGCGGCGCAGTTAACGTGAACTGAAGCGTCGTCACTGCGCCCACCGCGGCCAGCCGCGTGACGCCCAGGAGCTGCCCGAGGTAGTCAAGCATCGGGAAGGACGCGAACGCCAGCAGGTTCTGCTGGCCCGCCCATTGGATGGCATTGCGGACCAGCGACTCGCGGTAAGCGTAAAGATTGATCAGCAACCGCTCGACCTGCGCCGGCTGCAGTGTCCGCCCGCTTGCCCGTTGGAACGCCGCGATCATATCGGCGAGTATCAGGTTGGGGTCGAGCCCGTCGGCGTCGTTGACGAAGGTCGGGGCCGGAAGTCCTGGAAATGATGCACCCATCAGCGATCTCCACGCGCATGGTCGCGGTTATCGTCGCCTGAGACCATCCAGGGCCGAGGTGTCAGGCTACTGCCCGATCGGGTTAGCTGCGATCTCATATCGTGACCCTCGTGGTCGCCGCCGATGATCCGGAAGCGCCGAGCCGGAGCTGCCAAACGACGCTGACAACCAGATGGCCTGGCGACTGGGGCTGCGCAGCGACGCTAACCGAACTCACTTTGATGCGCGGCTCCCAGAGAGCCAGCGCAGCCGTGGTCTCGCGTACGACTGCCGCAGTGGCCCGGGTCAGCGGATGATCGACAAAGCGCCACAGGTCGCATCCGAAGGTGGGGCGCAAAGGGTCGCTGCCCTGCGGCGTCGTCAGGATGATAGCGATGCATTGGGCGACATCGTTAACGCCCTGGACGACGTTGCCGATCCCCGAGCCAAGGCCGAGCGCCTGTGCGGTCGAGTCCAGCATCAGCGACCAGTCGGCCGAGGAGATGTCGGCTAGCGTTGCGGAGCCGGGGATCACCGTGCCGCGCCTCCTTTCGCCTCGCCGAGGAGCGTGTGCAGTCGCGCGCGCAACTCGGCCAGCTCTTGTTCGTGCGGCGGTCCGCCGATCTGCGTGCCTGAAACGAGGAACGCGATCTCGGTGCGCAGCCGCGTGATCTCCAGGACGACTCTCTTATCCACGGCTCCCGCTCCGCTCGGAATGACAGAAAAAAGGCCGCGCCTCGCTGCGTTCGGAATGACGGGCAAAGGGCCGCTCCTCGCTGCTCTTGGAATGACGGCCGTAAAAATCGTTCGGAATGACAGCCATAAAAACCGCACTCATCCGCTCTGCACCTTTGAGCTGCCGCTGGTTATCTGCCCGGTACCGGCCGGACAGGTCGTCGCGTCGCCGACCCGCGCGATCGCCGGGCCGCCGCCGGCGATTTTCACCAGGCCGGCCGCGTTTAAGAGGATGTCGCCGCTCGAATCGATCTGAATCGTGGCAGAGCCGGCGCCGACACTGACCGTGGCGCCCGCTGGCAGCGTTATGGAAAGAGCGTGCTGCTCGCGGTCGTACTCGATCTCCGCGCCGTCCTTGAAGGTGACGTGCCATTTGTCAGCACTCGATACGGGAGGCGTGTCGACCGTCGAATAGATCGCGCCTAGCACGCATCCGTCCTCGTCGTGCTCGTCCATCAGGCATACGACCTGCTCGCCGATGTCGGGAATCCAGTAGGCCTTGTCGTTCTGGCTCTTGGGCACGACGATCGGCAGCCAGTACGACAGCAGATTGTCGCGGTCGGGGAAGGCAACCCGTACGCGCCCGCTGGCGGGGTCCTGCTGGCGCACAATTGCCGCGCGAAAAGGACCACGCCGGACCGCGCCTCGATGCGGTCCCAGGCTATTGTGCAGGTCACGCGGAAACACGCCGCGCCTCGATTGCCGTCTGGTAACCCGAACGGCGTTCCAGCCGATGGCGCGCCGCTTCGATAAGATACGCTCCGTCCATGGCGCCGAAGCCGGTAAGCGATACGACGTTGCCCGCTACCAGCACCGTCGTCCCGGGCAGCGTTGCGGCGACGCGCAGATAGAGCATGTTGTGGAGGTGAAGCGCAGCGCCTGCTTTGAGCGCTGCCTGCTGGCCGTTCTCACAGCGCGCGACCATCTTCAGCCGGTCGCCGGTTGGAACGCCGGAGGCGCTCGCGCTCTGGCTCACCAGCTCCTTCAGGTAGGGATTCAGGTAGGAAACCTCGGCCCCCTGGTAGATTAGCCGGGTGCGGTTGATGAAGGAAAACTCTGTCGTCTGGGTGCGGTCAATAGTGTATACGGGCGCCGCCGCTTCAAGGGCTGAGCGGGTGTAGAAGACCAGTTGGCTGCCGCGCACCGTAAAGTCGTAGCCGTTCTCGTTGGCAATTCGCTTAAGGAAGCCGAGGTCGCTTTCCTGGTTCTGGGTCACGCGCTCGAAAGTGCCGCCGGGGTTGCTTGGCGCTTCGACCACCGTAAGGCCGTACTTGCCCGCCACGGTCGCAGCAATCTGCATGAGGCTTTGGTTCTCGTAGCCGATGCTGTTGATGGTGCGCAGCGCTGGCGTGATATAAGCCGACAGGCATCGAAGGCGCAGCGTGTCGGGAGGGCCGGATAGCTCGATCTCGTCCACCTCGAAGCCGCCGCACGGCAGGAGCTTTTCGCCCGCATAACCGATAGCGAGGCTTAGCTGGTCGCCGAGTGCCGGGTACCATGGCCCCTGCCATCGGCGATCCCGGTCCTCCACCTCGATCTCAGCCTCGCTGGCAAGTCCGCTCAGATAGTCGCCATAGGTAATCGCCACGACCATCCGCGAGATGTCGGCGGTGAGGTCGACGCCCGAGTAGCTGAGCGTCCAGCGGGGCGATCGGATTGGATATGGAATAGCCGCGCTCATCTTACGCGCTCCCCGCGGCCACCTGTTTCCATGGCGGGAGGTTGCTCGTGAGGATTTGGCTCTGCTGCAGGATGGGGACGGCGAGCACAATCCCGGCGTGGAACACCGCCATGATCGGGATTGCCGGGTTCGCCATCACCATCGGCCCGAAGTTGGTCGCGTCCCCGTAATAACGCCAGGCAAGGAGGTCCCAGCGTTCTCCCGCCGCGGTGACGTGGCGGATATACTGCTGCGCCGCCATCAGTGCCCCCGCTGCGCCCGGTCGGCCGCCTCGATGGCAAGTACCGAAAGCAAACCCAGCATCAACGCCCAGCTTTCCGGGTCAGTCTCGTCGTTCCCTTCCTCGATAGCCGCGATCACCTCGGCAGCCTCGCGCGCAAAGGCCGGGATGAAGCGCTCGTAGCTGGCGGTCGCGTCGCGCGCAACGAGATAAGATTCGGCCGCGGCCAACGCGCAGTCGATAGCGCGTTCGACGGCGGCGTGCCGGGAAGCTTTGCTGACGATCATCAACGTGCGCTCCTCACGATCGTGTCCGGCGAAATGTCGCCCGGGCTTAGCGCGGGCGCGGGCCTGCCGGTCGGCGCGGGATTGAAGGCAAGCGCGGAGAGACCGAGCGTCGGGAAAAAGTCCAGAGCCGGCGCCAGCGCATCTGCGGACGTTGGCGTGGCCAGTCCCGGCGCCGGCGTGATTAGGCCCAGCGGAGTGAATGCTGGCACAGGCGGCGCGTTGGGATCGAGCTCCGCGTCCTGCACCCATTCGCGAAGCTTAATCCGCACGACCAATGCGATAGGGTCGCCTTCATCGCTCATCTGCCGCGCCACCGTCGAGATCGCGGTCACCACGAAGTAGCCACGATGAGTACCGTTGCCGAAAACGAGCGGACGCGGAGTATGGTCGGCGGCCGCGGCCTCCAGCGCCGCGAGCGTCGCCACCGGATCGACAAAGGAGACGTGCAGCAGCAGTTCCAGTGTGAGCGTCGCAAGCCCGGACGAGATCCATTGCAGGAGCGGACGTGCTTCCACTACCTGATGCTCCGCGTAGTGGTAATCGCGTGCCTCAATCAGGCTCTCGGGCGAGCCCAGAACCTCGAAGCTAATCTCTCCGAGCACTGCGAACATCGGTTAGAACTCCGTGCGCGCGCGTTTTTGCCGCTCGCGCTCGATTAGTTCAGCCAGCTCCTGGGCGTGCGATCGCAGCGCGCGCCGCAGATCTTCTCCATGCTCGGTCTCCGTGCCGGCAAGATTAACCGTGTAATTGATGACCATCGGCTTGCCGCCCGACGCGTAGGCGCCCGTCGCAGAGGGAACAGCGGTGGCCAGCGGAACTGCGGAGAACGCCGTTGCGAGGGCAGCCGCCCCGGCGGCGCGCCGCAGCGTAGTGGGCGCCGGCAGCGAGGCGTCCCGCTCAGCGCGATGCGAAAGGAAGCGCTCGCTTCCTGCAAACGCCGGCCGTCGTGCTGCAAGTGAGAGACCGCGACGCCCGGAAGACTCCGGTCCGTTCGCGCCTGTGCCGGCAACTCGAAAGGCGTTATGCGCGGGCACGGCAGAAATCGCCTGTGACAGGCCGAGCCTAAGCCCTTCGCCAGCTCGGCGAAGCAAGCTACCAATCCGCTCTCCGATGCCCGCAAATGCTGCTCCCGTCCGCTTCGTAACCGCAGGCGCATCGTTGAGCCTTCCCCGGCTCACCCCCATCGCCCGCCGCGCGTCTCCCGCGCGGCCGGCAATTTCCGCAAGCGCCTGGAATCGCTGCGGTGGTTGGTTCGTTGGACGCCGCACAAAGGCGCGAGAGCCTGCAATGGGAGCGATCGGCCGGCTGCCAAGCTGAGCTGCGGAAAGCGAATGCGCCGCGACCGCTCCGGGCCTTACTCCTGTACGAGCGAACTTGCCGGAAGCGACAGCCAGGAACGGCTTACGGCCTGACACCATCATACTTAGATGTGGGAGTCTGCCTGCCCACGCGCTCGCCTCTTCACCAACCCGAGCCTGCTCCTGCCTTCCGGGCAGTACCGTGGTGAGCGGCTTGGCTGGGGTCTCCGGTTTCCTGGTCGTTTGTGGTGAACCCGGCGGTTGCGCAGCCGAGACGCTGGCGCCCGAGGCGGCAGTCAAGCGCCAAGGCGCCCCGCCTGTCCCGGAGGCCAACCTGGCTTGCGCCATCATGCGGGCGATACTCGGCAGCCGCCCGGTGGCATCGCCGCCCTGTCCCGCGGCGCGGGCGAAGCGATCCAGTGCTCCGAAAAGCGTGCGCCATCGGGGTTTCGCCGTCGCCACCGGGCTTCGGCCAGGGCTCGCTGTCGTCATTCGTGAGTTCAATAGCGATCTCGCGCGGATGGTCCTGGTACGCGGATTTGCAACCGCACGCCTGCTGCAGAAACGCGGCGCACCGGGCTGGCTGCAAACACGCGGTTCTGCCTGCGGACATTAGGCTCCATCATCGATTCCGTTCCTCCAGTGCTTCGCGTTCCTCGCGAACGTACTCCTCGACAGTCCCCATCCAGCACGACAGCTCCTCGAGCGTCATCGCCATTAGCTCTCCCGCTCCGAAGCCGAAGCGGACAAGTCCGGCGAAAGCGGCTTCGGAGGGGAGTCGGTAGGGTTTTGCGACGCAAGGCCGGCAGCGGCGAACAAAGCATCAAGGTCGTCCAGCGTAAAGTCGATCAGATCGTCGTACCTCGCAGGGGCGCCATCGACGAGCACCAGTTCGGCGAGCAGTGCGATACTTAGCGCAGTCCGCCCGTCGCCAGGCCGCAGTGCGCGTTCGGCGCGCATCAGGTCGCGCCCGACCGGAGGTTTGAGCCGGACTGCTGCCCGTCTGCCCGAGGGCAGGGCGAATTCGTCTGCGAAGTCCTGCATCGTTTGCCCTTTCAGACTCAGTTACGTCCGCTGTCCTGGTCCCTGTGGCTATGCAACGCTTGCTGTTGTTCCTGCAGGCGATCCTGCAGTAGCTGGGCGTGCCGATAGCGGTTAAGCGCCCAGGTTGGTGCGGAAAGCGGCGAGCTGGTCGACGCCGCCCACGGTGTAGACGTTCGCCATCGCGTCGTACAGGAAGATTTGCACGCCCGCGACGTAAAGCTCGGAGTGGTACACCGTTATGAGCGAGGTAATCTCGACGTTCTGATGAGTGCGGAAACCGGCCTGACCCGCATCCTTGAAAACGCCGGTCATCAGGTAAACCAGCGGCAGCTCGGCGCTTCGCCCCTGGCTGGTGTACTGCTCGAGGCTGCCCATCACCTGGAAGCTGTGGACCTGGAAGGGGCTGCTGGTGACGACCTGGACCTCGGGGTAGATCGAGGCCCATTTGATTTTCGCTTCGAGCTTGTCGACGCCCGCCCAGAACTCGGCCCGGCCCGCCATCCCGAGCCCCTTGTGATCGACCATCAGGTGGCGCGGCTGCGCGACGTCGACCTCTTCGGCGCGTCCGAGCAGTCCGATACCGTCGATGTAAACGTTGGCATTCGTGATTCGGTTTACGGAGACATCCATCGCAGTTTACCTCGGTTAAGTTCGCAGGTGCGTCAGGAGTTGCCTCAGGCGCTCGCACCCAGCGCGTTGGTCTGGCCGAGCTGCGCAAGCAGGCCGCTGTCGACGAAGACGTTGAAGGTAATCCGTTCGGCGGGCGGCGGCGGCATCACGTCGATGTCGAAGACGAGCTGGCCGGCAGATACCTGAGCGGGCGGGTTTTCCGCCGGATTGTAGCTCGCCGATCCGGCCACCAGGGCGCCACGCTGGATAAGCGTGCGGATGAAGCTGTTGACGCTTGCCAGGATCGCCGAAATGAGAGCGTTCGAGATCGGCTGATCGATGAACTGGAGCATCGCCAGTTCCACCGACTCCTCGATTATGTCCATCGTGCGGCGCACGCTGACGAATGTGTCTGGCGTGGTGCTCGCCGGATAAGCAGCGGAGCGGTTGCCCCAGGTCCGCAATCCGGTCCCGAACGTGTTCAGGGTGGTAACAATGCCCTGGGCGTTGAGGTTGTTGACGTCCGAGTTGGGATCGACGACCGAAGCGTAGAGCGGCAGGTCGGGACCGAGAACGCCGCTAAGCTCGGTGTTTGAGGGCGACCACCAGTATCCCTTGACTGCGTCCTTGGCCGCGATTGCGCCCGCGGTCCACTGTGAGAGCGGTGAATCTTCGGTTGCGTCCATCGCCGCGGTCAGCGGCGCACCTGAGCTCGAAATCGTCACGCCGGCCGGGTTCAACCCTTCGTCGGTGAACTGCTGCCACGGGAAGCATAGGATCGCGCGATCGGAGCTGGTATCGAACGGGTTCCCGGCCAGCGCGCGATTCGATATCGCAGTTGCAACCGGCGTTGCCGGCGGCGCGTCGATCAGCGCCATCGCGCGGATTGTACTCGCCATCGTTGTCAACGCCGACGCCACCGCCGGGTCCTGCGAGCCCGCCGATTGCACTCCTGCGGCCAGCATGCCCGCCGCTGGCGCAATCAGGATTTTCGGGAAAAATCCGAAAAGTGAATATCCAAGCTGCAACGCCTGGATTCCGGTGTAGGCTCCGCCGGACACCGCACCAACGAGATCGGTATCGGCGACCTTGGACGGATCGCAGTAGGCGAACGAGATCTCGAGCGCTTCGCCGGCTGCGATCGAACCGCCTGTTTTCGCCGTGACGAGGCCGTTGATGTAATCGACCGTATAGTCGGTGTTCTCGACGTAGGTCGTCGTGCCGGCGCTGTTCTTGACCACGACCGTCGTCGCGTACGTGCCGCCTGCCAGTCCTGGCCCGACGATTCCCATGTGGCCGAGATTCACCACCTGCGGCCCGCTTGCCGGCATCGTTAAAGCCTGGTTGGCGACGAGCGTCTGATGGACTGACGGGTTGAAGACATCGACTACGATCGCCTGCCCCGCGCCCTGCTCCTGGATCGCCGCGAGCGCGTAAGGGATCGAATAGCCGCGGATAAGCGGGCCGAACATTGACGCGTCGCGCTGCGAGCTGACCAGCGTCGGGGTTTCGGCCGCGCCTACGCCAGCCGGGTTGGAGACCGGAACCGCCCATCGCGGCGCAGAGCCCACCAGGCCGATGACGGCCGATTTGACCACGGTCACCGGCACCGGTCCGACGTCTACTTCGATGGTTTCAACTCCGTGCAGGAAGCTTGCTGGCATGGTTTACCTCGTTGTGGCCGTGTCGGCGCTGGGTAACGTTCTGTCGATGCGCGTTGCTGTGGCGTGACTCGCTAGTTCGTAGGCGCGGTCATTCCCGCGGCGGCGGTTACGATGTCGGCGTAGCTGTATGCGACGTTCACGCTCTCGCCCGCCGATAGTGCTCCGCCCGCAAGCGCCGTGATGACGCCGTTGACCGTGTTGAGCGCGTAATCGACGCCAGCCGCGAAAACCGTTCCGCTTGGGCTCGAAACCGTGACTGCTGAGACGTTGCCCGCCGGCAAGCGGATTGTTCCCGTCGAGTCAAAGGTGAAAAGCGCAGCGCCCACCGCTACCAGCGTCTGGCCGCCCTCCTCGAGCGCCAACCCTTTGGCAAAGAGCGGGAAGTTGTCGGCGGTTGAAGGCTCGACTGCAACCGTTTCCAGAGCAAAGGTGATCGCGTAGATCCAGACCCCGCCCTGAACGTCGCGTTCCACGAAGCGCTCGTTCAGCGGGTAAAGCTTTCGGCATCCGGGAATCCGGTATCCAGTGAGCGCCGCGCGGATTGCCTCGAGTATCGCGTACGCTCCTGGACGGCCGCCGCTCGGGTCGCCCCCGTATGCCCATCCAAGGTCGCGCATCAGGATGCGAACCTCGAACTTAAGCTTGCGCGCCTGCACGATCGCGGCAGTGTCGAAGAGCGGACCGTACTCCGCGCCCCGATAAACGACCAGCGCTGCGCCGGTGCGATGGGTGAGCCGGTAGGCCTCCGGATTATCCGGGAAGTGCGCAATCTCGATTCCGCTTAACTGCGCCTGGAGCTGGCTCACGATCGCGCCTTCGAGCGTCGCGATATCCAGGGCGGTGGGCGGGTTGAAAGTCTGCCCGTTCCACGGAGCGTCGAGTACGACGGCCATCGGCTACCCCGAGTGTTTCAGAAACCCTTGAGCGAGCTGCGGCTGAATACGCGCGACGGCCCCTCGACCGCATCGACCTCTGGGGCGGTGGGCGGCTCGGCCGCGTCGCTGGCAAGCCCGAGGGTAACTTCGCCCTGCGCCACCCGGAGCAGCAGCGCGATCGCGTCGTCGTAGCGCTTGCGCGCGTCGGTCAAGTCGTGAAGCGGCCGGAGAGCCTGGATGCGGTACATCGCTATGTCGCAGCAGATCCGCGCCAGCGCAGCCGGCGGGTCCGCAAGCGGCAAGGTGAAGCGCGATTCGAGATAGCTGTCGATTTCGGCCGAGGCGTCGTCGAGCGCCTGCTGCGCAAAAGCGGTGTTGATCGACGTGGCCGTCGGATCCTCGTTGGTAAGCTGGACGAGGTCGCGGTTGGGGTAGCGAGCGGTCAAATCGTCGGGGGTGGCGTAGCTCATCGGATAGTTCCGCTGGCAGGGCGGGCGGCGACTTGAGCCGCCCGCCCTGCCGGATCGTCAGGCCGGCAGCCCTTCAAGGGTTGCCGGTATCGGGCTTAGGCGAGGTATTCGCTCACGATCAGATCGGCGCTGTTGCGCCAAATATTGGTCGTGGGAACGCTTGCGCTCGCGCCGGCGCCTACCATGAACTCAGAGTTGAGAAGCTGGCGGGCGACCTCTTCGAGCGATGGCGGTACCATCAGGTAGACGCCCTTGCGGCTCGACAACGCTCCGAAGGGCAGGCCGCCGTCGGTCTTTACCGATCGCATCGCGGCACGGGCAGCTCCGTAGTTCGCCGGATTGGAGAGGTCCTGGTTGGAGGCGTAGGCGAGCTGCCAGAGGCCGACGCCGGTGTTGGCGCGGCCATCAACGCCGTAACGGAATTCGCGCCGGTTAAAGACCGCCTCGTCGGTAAGCGCAACCATACGGGTGAGCGCGTACTCGCGGCGCAGTTGGAAGATGAAGGGCCTGATGGCGCGCGAGGCGTCGATGAGGAACCAGTAGGCGCCGCTGCCTGACGAGTTAACGTTCGCCACGCTCGTCTGCCGCCGCCCCGCCCCCATCGGACCCACGGGATGGCTCGTGGAAAAGAACGGCTGGCCGTCGTAGCAAGCGACGCTCGAAGGGGTGTCAACGGCTTCCTTGAGCATCTGGAACAGCAGCATGTCGGGATGGACCTTGGTGTCCCATCCGAGCTGCTCGATGACGGGTTCGTAAACGCCGTAGTTGTCGTCCTCGAGGTCGTTGCGGTCGATGGCGACGGTATCCTCAAAGTTTTTGTTTGCGATCGTGTAGGAGTGTGCCTCGAGTGCCTGCACGACGCGGTCGCCGAGCCATTCGCGAAAGCGTGTGGTTCGGCCCAGCCAGGGGTAGGTCGTCTGGCGGCTGGTAGAACGCACCACCGAGGCGATCTGCTCGTAGTAGCTGGGCGGCTTCTCGAAGCCGCGCTGAAAGATGACGTCGAAACCGGTAAAAAGAGCAGTGAGACTTGCCTGGCTGATTTCCATTGGAACGGGCCTCGTCGTTGGGGGAAAAGCGGGTTACTGGGCGGCGGCCGACTGATGCCAGAAGTCGATCCAGACTTCGCCGCTGGGATCGAGGTTGACGATTCTGCCGGCGACGCTGCGGGTGGGCGTGCCCCAGTTGTACGAGATCAGCACCTGAGCGCCGGCGGCAGTCGCGCCACCCGCAACTCCGATCACCAGGCCCGACTGGTAGTTAACGACGTAATCCTTGCCCTCGGTGTAAGTTGTGCCTGCGGGGTCGCTGGTTACAACCACCTTGGAAACGCTCTCGTGGCCAAGAACGATCACTTGCGGGCTGCCCGTGGCCGGAAAGGTGAAGGCTGTGGCCGCCACTGCCGTGGCCGCGCTGCCGTCGCTTGCGGAGACGGAATTGTCGTCAACCGCAAAGGCCGGTGCGCCGACCTGGGCTGCCGCGATCGAGTTGTCGGCGTCGGCGTACATGAAGACGCCCCGGCGGCATACGATCGAGATCGCTCCGGCCGCGCCGCCGAGATTGTTGGCGTTCTCGCCGGGGATGCCGTTGTAAACGCGCTCGGCACGGCCGACGATCTGGAGCCCGGACGTGCCGGAGGCCGGCACGGCGTTGCCGGCCGTGTTAAGCGCGACCATGCCACCCAGGTAGATGACCGTGTTGGCTTCGACCGGATAGACTTGCATCCGGCCGCCGTCGGCCATCTCGGGTGTGTTGCGGGAATTGGTCAAAGCCGCCATCGTGTCACCTTCCCGAAGGGCGCCTCGCACCGTAATCGTGTCCGGTGCGGGGCGCGGCCGTGTTTAGCTTCCTACTCAGCGCT
>JAEHJW020001845.1_pt1 | contig 14633 bp, 19 predicted proteins | sample 9271431 | NCBI WGS metagenome assembly JAEHJW02
AGGTTCGTTACGACTGTGGTACTTGCTACAAATAAAGGAGCTGTTCCCGTTGCAACAGCGCTTCGTAGAGAACCTGTAGCGTAGCTGTCGCCTTGCACCTCAAAATACTATGGCACCATCCGTACCCATAGAGCTGGCACTAGCTGTTATTGTATTAATAGTTCCTTCCAGATGTGTAGCATCATAATGATAAAAACTAATTGTAGTGCCATTCCATGAAATAGCATAGATATGACTTGTTCCTCCCCAGCTTCCACCGGCAATTCTAAGGACACCATCTGGAGATAAATGAGAGGTGATGCTATTATATATATTTAATTGTGTATCTAGCGAATTCCAAACTATCGAACCACTACTACTAATAACAGAAAGGGTAGGACGGAGGGTTCCCGTCGCATAGATATCCCCTGCAACTTCAAAGGCATAGGTTGTTGCCGCTCGCCCAACGCCTATGCCCGTCGCGTTTCCCGTCAAGTAGGATGCGGCGTTTCCGGGATAGACGTTCCCGCCTGAACGCAAGGCTCCCGTCGCGTAACTATCGCCTTGCACTTCAAAGGCGTAAGTAGTAGCGATCCGTCCAACGCCTATGCCCGTCGCGTTTCCCGTCAAATAGGTCGTATTGTTGCCGGGATAGACATTGCCACTTACCAGCAAATCGCCTATATCATCTAACCTTAATATTTGAGCACTGAAAGCTGCATTTATTATGCTAAGATTATTGCCACTATCGACTCGAATATACTTACCATTAACTCCTGTTGTCATGTGTATATGGTTAGAAAAGCCTGGGCCACCGTCAGCTATATCTATTGATCCGTTGGTCGTGGTACTCCTAAATCCTCCGTTAGACCATACCGTTCCATTTATTTCAAGTGTATATGTAGTAGGTGTTCTTCCTATTCCTACATTGCCTGTCGAAGACATATACATGACCAAAGAACCATTATGAAAATATAGACTATTAGTTCCATTCAGTTCATAATCGCTCCCAAGCTCCCAAGAAGGTGTTATTCCTTCTGCTCTACCTTGGAAAAAGGTAATTGCGCTACTGGCACTTCCTGTTGAGCTTGTATTGGTTATATGTAGTCTATTCCTGTCAGCAGTAGTTTTCACAATGGAAAGTGTAGATAAAGGATTTGTAGTTCCTATTCCTACATTACTATTAAAAATAGCCCCGCCATTTACCTGAAGATTATACGCTCCCTGCGAAGTCGTATAGCCGAGGAGGAAGTAGTCGTTGGTATCGATGCGCGCCTTCTCAAGATTATTACGAGAAAATATTAGATTATAATTAGATGCATTACCTAATACAGCATCCCCAAATAATGTAGTATAACCATACAAACCTTTTGTTGATCCATTCCATATAGATATTACACCGCTTACTTCAAGAGGATCGGTAGCTACCGTTCTCTTTATACCTACACCTGTGGTAGTCATAGAAAGCGAACTAAACTGCGAATTGCCATTCAAGTCTCTTTGTACGTACTTATAAGCCGTAGCGGAAGTAGTAAAACAAGAAGCGAACTGAGTATTTGTTCCCGATACAGGACTAACGCCAGCCTGTGTCAATACTCCATCCAATTCAGTCATCGTATTTGTTATAATCTGATTAAGGTTAGCTGTGACAGCCCATTCAAGCCAGTTAAAGTATTCGGCGGGGAGGTATTCATTTACAGCGAAGCCGTTGGCGGTATGCGTTCCATCAGGCTGTATACGAGTACCAGAGTTAGCAAAAGTAGGGCACGTTATAAAAGAGCCAGGAAGGTCCATATATCACTCCTTACTGTATAACAACTTGAGGCTCAATTGCAAAAACGTTGAACAACTGCTGTAAAATATAAATATTTATAGCGGATAACGTAGGTGTAAAGGTAACGACTATATCATAATATGTACTAAAGCTTATAGTATGATAGCCAAAGGCTTGTGCTATTTCATCAACCAGATTCAAAGTCAGACCGCTTCGTTTTACTTGCGCGGCTAACGGAAGGAGTGTTTTATAGAGGTTAATATCAATAGTGTTATTTACTTGTGCATAAGCAGACAACAGTTGACCTCCCGTTGTTCCTCCTACAGTGCCAAAACCATGTTGTGTACTATAGATGGGAGCATATACAGAAGAGGCTATTGTGCTGAATGCAAATATGTTTGCATTACCTAGTCCAGCAGGAACAATAGGCCATGGATAGCCAACAAGTAGACCGAGTTGTGATAAGACACCAGAAACAGCAGTAGCTATACTCAGGTCGTGCATATACTGAACTTCGCCACTGGCTAAGGTAAACTCAGCTAGAACTGTATCAGCTAGTCCTTGAGCATAAGGACCGCTTAATTGTTTTGCTAAGTATTGGTTCATGCTATTCCAATACTATAGATACATAGGAGCCAGAAAAAGTAGGAACAGCGTTAGCCGCCATATTTACGACTCGACTATAATTGATTCCATCTGAGGATACAGCCACCCCATTTATAGTACAGTAGACAAAATTATTAAATGCCTGGGAAACAAACTCAGCCGTTATGGGCTGTCCTATCTGAACTAGATTAGCCAATGATGTAATTGCCGCTTGAATCTGATACTGAAATCCTTGCTTTTGTGTGTAATTCTGATTAACATATACTTTCACCCAGACATAGCCCAATACTGCTTGATCGTAATAAATAGGGATGTTCTGTCCAGCCAACGTAACAAAGTTTTGTAGCATTGTGCCCTGTGTAGGAGCGTTCATTAGAGAAGCATACGTGCTTGCTATAAGAGAAGAACTTCCATTAACTACCATATAAACAGTTCTAGGGTTAAGCGTTATAACGCCAGAAAGCGTAAGCGTCAAAGTAGGACTTATATTGAAATAGGCTGCTGCATTTATAACACCTGGAAGTTCTTTTAGCGCCGTAATTAGGCCATTAATATTATTTGATAGAGTGTTGCCGTTAAGAAGCCTCGTTCGGACCTGTGCCACCGTTTCTTGTGGAGAGCCTAGTACAGCGGGAACCGTATTAATAACGGAACCGAAATTAGAAAAACTTTCAACAAATCCAGAAACTTGTCCAGATACTACCGATATTGCACCTATTGTATCACATACTGTTGGCGTAGTTACTGATGTTCCAGCAGGAACAGTTATTGTCGATTGCGTAAGAAATCTATTTGAAATACCGCTCACTATAACATGACTTCCAGAAGGCACTGTCAAAGTTCCTCCCGATGTAGCGGTAACTATTACATTTAGTGTTGAATAAGAGCCAGGAATAAGCGACGTTCCAGCTATCGGCAAAAGATTCAAAATCTGTGCATCATCACAAGAAGCTATATTAAAACTGTTCTTAGCCGCCGATAAAGCTTGATCGAAAACAGCGGCAATGGCCCCTACTGCCAAAAGAATAAGCCATATTATATTAGAATAAGAAGGAGTAAGTGTAGGAAGACTAAGACTGAGCAATGTTGCATTCAGTGTAGCCAGCATATTGTTAGCATGCTGAATTGTCGTTTGAGGCGTCCACGTTGAACCATTTACCGTGTAGCTCATACGCCCCCCTTAATGATAGTTGTAGTCAACTTACTCCCTACTATATCATAATTTGGGCTAAAAGTCGAGAGCCCGACCGCCAAAAGAGAGGCCCGAATCGCTTGATCCAGGTCGCCAAAACTCAGGTTTCCGGTCAAATATCCAGTCCAATCTACCCCGATTCCGGGGAGTTGTGGGATCGTGCCAATCTGAAGAAAAGCCGCGACGTTAGCTGATTGTTGCTCAGCTAAGGTGTCTTGTATGATAGGTACTATATTGCCAACTACATTAAAATCCCATGTTGGATAGGCACTAGAGGAAGTAACTGTAGATGTCATTTGCGCGTCTATCGCCATACTGTCTCCTTTAAGGAGTGAACAATTGATCGAACTGACTCTTCAAAGAAGCTAGCTGAGTCTGAAAAGAGGCATCCACAGTAGTTGTTATAGTGCATGTTCCTCCTCCACCTCCGACTACTGCCCCCGTCCCCGTAGCTGTCATCGTTTTTGTTAGATTAACAAGACTATCTATAAGGGTAGAAAAGCTCTGTGCTGTATTCTTTAATTGTATAAGGTTGTTTTTTATATTCATTTGAACTTGCGCATTTGTATCTGAATAGGCAAGAGGGATAGCTTTCAAATTGCTTCTATCATAATGATGAAACTCTTTAGCCGGATTCCCTGCAATAGGCGTTGCACTTCTCGTACTCGGCACCGTATCTTTAAGGCCAAGAAGAAGGACAGGATCGCCTGCTTGTAGAGCGAAGTTTATAGAAAAATTAGCAGATGAGGGATAAAGCACTTCTATATTGTTAGTTGTTATTTTAGGATAAGTATAGCCATCGGGAGGATATTTAGGTGTATAGATACCACTATGGTCAACGTTTACCGTCTTATCACTATTTATAGAAGAAACTACACCATAATCGACAATAAAGCGGCTGGCTATTATCGATAGAACAACGTCTCTCGTTGATAGGCTTATACTATCAAGTACAATATCAATAGGGTTAGACATATTACAGCGCCAATAAAGTCATAGTGTTTGTGTCTCCTATTGTGGAGAATTGAAAAGCCATTGTCTGTACTCTAAGATATGTTTTTGCAATCGTCACCGCTCCTCCAAGCTGTTGTCTGAAATACTTAGGATCAAAATAGATAAGGTCAGCGGGGCGAATAGAGGGAATAAGCGGCCCTGTTATTGAGTAGCCCCCTGCAATTTTATTTACTGTGGTTACATAAGTAACTTTATGAACAAGTCCTATATCACTATCGCTATAATAGGCTCTAAGCACATCGCCATCCGGTTGAATAGTAATACCTAAAAACTGTCTAAAGTTATGCGCTATATCCATTCCTGTTCCATCTTCCTGTATAGACGCCTGTATTGTATCTGAATCAGGAATATTCGTAACAACATGAATCGGCCGTTTTGCCCAATAACTCAACGAATTAGCCATTGACGTAATAATAGTATTTATTTGCGTTCCACTCTTATAGTTAAGACTTATGGGCATTGATGTCCAAGAATAAAAGCTACCGACTAAGAGCGTAAACACGGTTACACCGTCTGGTCCTGGCTTTTCCTGATAGGCCGATTGTAATTCTCCCTTAAAAGAAGCATTATCAGAAGAACTAGCATAACCTACAACCATATCGATGGTGCCACCCAATGTATAATCGCTAAGATCAACATTAGATGAGAAGTTTACAATTCGTACTGTCATGCCAGGACAAGCAACATCCGATACAAAGTTTCCTGCTATCGTGATAGATGGCTTTCGACCTTTCTCAGGCATAGTTATATAAGTAACATAGCCCGATTTAGAAGTAAGTGTTATATTTATTATTTTATCAAACAACGGTTGTGCTGACCATTGTTCACCTTGACTTAATATATCACTCATACTCGCCAACTCACCATATACATACTTATACTGCCCAAATCGTTAAGCCCAACAATAGGAAGACTCGTTATAAAAGCAAGACTATAATCTGCAAAACCAGTCCATGCCATAACGTTTGGATAAACTTGCGCTTCGCGTATTTCGCCTGAAGGGAAAAACGTAAAGACATTCCATACATTATTGAAGAATTGAAAATTAAACGTAAAGGTAGAGTTTTCTACCCTAGCTGAGAACGTGAAGTTACTAACTCCCGTATCTATTATAGGAAGTGTTACTTTATAATAATAAGAAGTAGCCGCGTTCATCCAACACTTCCTAAGAAGGACGCAGCGCTATTTACGCCTCCTTCTCCACCGGCATAAGGAATAGAGGATGCCTGCCCTTGTCCAGCGCCTATCGCCCCTCCATCGATACTGCCCGCCGAAGGTTGACTAAAAGTAGATTGAGCCGCCGACTTATAGTCATTAAGTATATTAACTTCCCGTAAGGACATAGAGAAGGGCACTTTGTTTGCTACTTCAGCTCGTGTATAAAGAATCATTTCTACTATAGCCACCTGCGTAAGCTCATTATCTCGTGTCTTGAATGTCACAAGTTGTCTATCATTAAATATCTTTTCGAGAAACTTTGTTTTAAGCTTCAAGGAAGGCATGAAAAGCCCTGATTGTTCTATAGGAATGAAAGGTATCGCTTGCACAAAGCCTTCGGCTACATCACCTATTTGAGCGCCAGGAATATATCCTCGCAAAGTCCATTCACGAGGATGAGGAGCTATATTATCGCTTATGAAGCTTTTTCCTCCTCCTGTGCTCACTTTTGGGTCATAATCTGCATTAACAAGAAGCTGCTCCGAAACTTCTGCACGATAATTGACACTATATTCTTCGCATTCAAGGCGTATGCCTCCGGTAACTTGACCTACTCCAAGAGTATTAAGAAAGTTACCGAAAGAGGCAAGACCAGGAATATTAGATACGCTTGTTCCTCCGATGACGGGAGAACGAAGATATGTCTTTACATATTGAGCAACAGTTGGTGCAGCAGTGGCGGCAAGCGTTATAAGATTCATCTAGCGCCTCCCGCCCCTATTAGAGAGTCTACGCCGTTATAGATGGCTTGTTTAAGTAAATCTTTTTCTTTATCCTCTAGTCCAGAACCTTTTTCTAGCCCATTGAGGTAAATACGAACTATCTTGTCACCTGGATTAACGCCGTTGCGTTTAGCTATGTCTTGCATAGCCTTTATCAACTCTTGCACATTGCCTATCGACTGTCCCTTCTGCATTTGTGTATAGGCAATTGAATATGCAGCTATACTATTAATATCGGGGTTGTCCAGTTTTCCTGTCCAAAAATTATATCCCATTCTATTATAAGCATCGGACATTACAGCACGAAGCTTATCCGCTTTGGGGCTTCTTGAACCAAGCGCCACTGAAAAGTCTTGTCTACCTCTAAGCGAACTATCAAGAATAGGCCGTGGCGCGAACATTTGATTAAGCGGTTTCATTCCTTCTACAAGAGGCAGTTGTCCGGTAAAGAACTTCTTCCAAAACTCCATGCCTTCTTTTGATAGAGGATTAAACATGACCCCCCATTGCTGCATTACATCATTTACTTTCACCATTACTCTTGAGAACACAGTAAGATTAGTAGAAAAGTCCTTTATTCCACTTATAATACTATCTTTATTGTCTATAAGAGACTGGTTTATCGCATCGAGAATAGGTCTAAGCCCTTCTAATCCTTCTACAGAGAACAATTTAAGAAACTCCTCTATTCTCTGCTGTATCTCATTAACTTCTGTTGCAGTTAAAAGGCTCTTTTTACTCGTTCCTGTATCTGTTGCCCGTATACTCTGTCCTTTACCTATAAGATCACTATAGTTCTGCCCTGTCACATACAGATAAGAAGCAACAGTGGATGATTGAGGACCAAGTATATCAGTCAAACGTTGCTCATACGACTGCGCATGTTTAGGATCAGAACGCATCTTTTTAAGGGTAGAATTAAAAATGTCCATTATAAATTGCGACGTGCTTTTATATAACTCTTCCGATTGATTTGTGATGCCGTTCAATGCAAGAGCTGTAGCCGTATTCTGATCGTATTTACCTGCTGTAAGCGCTTGTTGTTGTAGTTTATTAGCGCTTTCCATCTCTTTACCGAAAGCGTTTTTATCTACACCAGGAATAACTCCTACTCCAAGTATCTGATTAAGATATGTTTCATACGTCATACCAGACTTAAAGGCATTAAGCCCAGTTACGGCTGTTTGCTCGTTCATTTTGACCATAGCGCCAAACATCTTTTCCAGCGCTTCGGCCACGTTTTTTATTACATAAAGACTAGAAGCAAGCCCCATTGTAAACTCTGTCCATGAATTACGTGCAGCACGGCTTGTGTCCGTTTGCTGCTTCATCTTCATTTCAAGAGTTACGATAGCTCTATGTCCTTTATCAAAGGACTCTTGATCCACAATGAGACGGAGTGCAGAGAAGTAACCGCCAATATCTTCATCAGCCATTATAATCGTACTCCATCATACTTCTTCAAGATGCTTAGACAAGCTAGTCCTGAAAACCAATCTTCAAGGTCTATAGGCTCTCGTTTATAACCATACACAAAAGTGTAATAGTTAAACGTCAACACGCCCGGAGTCTCCTTCTTTATTTCTCGGATAACAGCGTTGTCACGACTCCCGCCGCCGCTTCGGGAAGAGCCTTTCGACGCGGCGGTATTGATTTTTTTATGATATGCGCCATACAGATATTGATAAGAAGTCTGAGAGCCATTGGATGATCGTTAAAGAAAGGTGCGAGCGTCGCCCAATCATCATCGATGCTTGTCATAACAAAGGCTCCAAGTTGTTCCCCATCGTAAAACATAGTTACTTTCTTGTTCTTAATGCAGTATTTGGCTAATACATCATTATCGGCCATGGAAGAAATAGCGTTGTCCTCGAGCGCACGAACGATGATAATAGGAGGTACTATAGCGAACCCTCCTTCAACGTCCATCGTGTACTCTCCGACGTTCGCCACTTCTTCCATGGTCTTTGAAAGATTCGCATATTCGCTTTTATCAAACAACATTGGGTGCCTCCTTAGTTGTTTACGCTACATCGTAATAGGCATAATTGAGTACCACGGGGTACACAATAATATCGTTTCCTGCCATGATAAGAGGGGGAACCGTCACCACAGTCACATAATGAAACGTGATAGTCTGCGTGACATCCGTTCCATTAAGCGTAACCGGATAACTGAATACAAGAGTTCCGCCTACATTATCCGCAAGCCCCTGAAGCGTCATAGCGATAAGAGGAAGATCGCCAGTGGTGGGGTCTGTAATTGAATTAGTCACACGAAGCGCGTTTATCGTCACACGCCCCGCTCTCATGGAGTTCGTAAGCGTAACCGTTCCGCCATCAACAAGAGGAACTAGCTTAGAGTTATCCATTTGCTGCGCGGACGTAACAAAGGTATCCTCTAGCTTAAATCCTTTAAGCGAAATAGCTGCATTAGAAAGTATGAGAGGATGCCTAAAGGTAGCTGTAAAGTTACCTACAGATTGAACTCTATAGTTGGCCATTCTTGTCTCCTTAGCTCAGTGCAATATAAAGCGAGCCATTGACAACCACGTTCCTAACATTGTCATTGAACGTAGCTTGCCAAGCATTAGGAATAGTGATAGACTGCCCATTCGTAGGAGGAAGATTGGCAAAAGTAGGGGCAGTTATTTTAACATAGCTGAGTCTGCCGAAGTCAGCAAAAGGAGACAGCACCGTTCTAAGAATCGTGAGAATGCCTTGGTAAGTATCATTATTCTTAAAGTGATTAAACTGAGTAAGATACTGTGCGGATTCTACTTGACACATATAGTCAACATAATTAACAAGCCACTGTGCGGCAGGCAGATTTCCTTTGAGCGTCTTTCCTCCACGCAAAGCGACTCTTCCCGAAGTATCGCCAAGATAAAGATAGAAGCCTACATTAAGATTGGACAGAATAGTCATATTCGTAGCGCTAAGCGGTCCGCTAGAGCCACCGGAAGTAATAATCTGAGACGTAGCAAGATAGTCCATATTATTACCGACTGACGTTCCTGTCGTATTGAGAAAACCTAGCGTCAATCCAAGTTGGACCAGCGCCCCATCAATCGTGGTAGTCGCATGATACACTATAACAGGATCGGAACCGGCCTGCGCACAAAGGTATCGAACACTCGTCGTATCCGAAGGACTCAGTACGTTAGCATCTGCCGTATCAATCCAGCACTGAGAAAGAAGCGTGTCAGAAGAACAAAGCGTAGCGAGAGCCGAATGTGCCGCACCTAGATTCATTGTCATGTGCTTAAAATAGGCTAACGTGTGATTAGCATTAAATTGTGTAGCAAGACCGCTCACCGTGGCCGCTGGAAATGCCGTTCCGCCCGCTGTCGCAGCGTCATCGTAGATGGATACATAGACAGTCGGCAGTGTAGTTCCTGCAAAGAAGTTGGTCATGTCCGTAAGGAGCTGACCACCCAAGGCGCTACCGTATGTAGACGCATTAAAAGATAGCAGTGTTCCTACAGGCTGAACGCCAGACGCAGTGAAATAGCCTCCACTTGCAGCCTCCCCTGAACCGACAAAAAGCATTACATTCTGATAGTTCGCTCCGGCTACCGTAGTGGATGTAACCGTAGTAGCGAATGTAATGTAGTTTTGTGCTATACTACCATTAAAATCATTAGCCATATTCTTCTCCTTACGATGGAACTATCAAGGTTCCGCTTATTGTCGCGGAAGTTACTAAAGTCCCTCCCGTAGAATAAACTACGATAGAGCTTGTCCATTGCAGCCTAAATCGTACATTATAGGCTAGAACTGAGTTTTCTCCCTCTTGGAAAAAGTCTGTCACCGTATAGTCAAAACGGTCGGCCATCAACTGTGCGTCTAACGCGCTAAAAGCAGCTTGCACGTCAGCTCGATGAAGCCAATGTGACATACTTTCTGCAATATATTGCGCATTACTTCCAACTAACTGCAAATCTATCTCAGAGATGTACATTACTACATCAAGTAAGTTAGTCTTATCACTTGTAGGAATAGTATATGGTATGCTCGCTGGCTTTCCTTTCCGTATTCTATAAGCTACCCATGTATCCGGTTTAGCTGGATTGTTCAAATAATCCTGAACATTCCACCAATTGCCCTGTTTAGGAACAATATAAGTAGCTGAAATGCCAAAAATAGTGGCTAGCGCGGATTGCAGCGTAGTGTTATCGACGCTCATACGAAATTATCCGTGCCTACATTATAGGCTAGTGTTGTAACATCCTTACCGTTACTGCCCACGAGTTTTTCCAATACATGAATAGTCAGTCCCATTTCCGCATCAAAGATGTTCTGCGATATTATTCTATACACAAATACAGTATCGTCTATAAAGTAGCCTACTGTCAATATGCCGTTGTAAAGAAAAAAGGGAGAACTTTGTTTTACCAGATTTCCCTCTCGCATTATCACTTTTCTACCTTCAGCAGAAGGAGGAGCGGAATACGTTCTCAATATACCTCGTATAATTTTACTATTATAACGAGTTCCGTAATTGTCATTTTGAGCTGCGTCCATGGCAAAATAAGTATAGTCTTTCCACTGCTCAGGAAAGGCTTCTAAAGTAAGCCCATAGACACCCATTAGTCATTTCTCACATTCAACAACTCGCGCCTAACGACAAACGCCTTTAGCCCCTGATCCACAAGCTCTCCAGTATCAACAAGGGGTAAATCGTGCCCTTTTTTCTGTATTGTAGAAGGCGCATTAGGAGCTATTTCTTTAAGTGCGCCAGAGTATACATATTGAGCTACGGCATCTTTAGCGATTGTGACAAGATTATTTGTATCAGGTTCTTGCGTTCTCTTCTTAGCTCTAAGATATTTCTTTATGGCTACTTTAAGTAGCTCCTTAGCTTCGCCTAGCCCTTTCTCCAAATGCGGACGAGGAGGAACGTTTTCTCCCTGATGAATAAAGCCTTCAGACATCATGGCACCAAGCTGCGCCATTGTAAAACCAGATGAATGCTGCTGCTGTTCTGAATATCCCACATAGAGCGTATCATCGCTCAAACCTTGAGTAATCTTTGTAAAATCAGACTTCTTCACCCATCCGGTTGTCATACTATTACTCCAAAAGGAGGGCCGTTAAGAAGAGTAGGAACAGGGGTGAGTGTCGATCCTTTAATCCCAAATCTTTCGGGGGCGCTTTGAATCATTTGAAGAGCACGAATGCCAAATGTATTAGTGGTAAGGGGCACCATCTGTTCCTGTAACCCTTCCCATTTATACATTTTAAGCTCTACTCCACTTGCATTTTTACTGAGAATAGGCATTCCACCGTTGGCTACAACACCATTCAAAGAAGAAGGAAATAAGTCGGCCAAATGCCATGCGACAAGAAGATTGAAAACATTATTTCGCTTAGCTGTCTGAACAATAGAAGGGAGGGAGGACCAGAAGTCATTGAGAACTCCATACCAGTCTGCCGAGATTTCTGCTATCGCTGTAGCTATATCTGAAGTAGATATTCCGCTAAAGTTTTTGGAATAGACGAAATCTACAGGGTCCAGACTGGTAAGGAGTAAAGCCATCTTATACCTTCCCGCCGTTCAAAAGATCAGACTTCTCTCGTTTAAGCAGCTCTATCTGCTTTTCCATTTCAGCTATTGACCGATCTTTCTGTTGTACAATGTTCTGCATGTCATTGAGCTGACCCCTAGCTTGAACAAGCTCTTCTTGTGGATCAGCATATTTTCGAGGGATAGAATCAAGAACGCGCACCATCTTCTTTTCAAGAAGCGCCTTAAACTGGCGATCCTGATACAAGATATTAAGCTTTTCGTCATTGACTACAACAATATTGCGTTTGTCGAAACCCGCAGGAATAGTGACCATTTCTTCCATCTCTGGACGACCCGGCCACATGAACACAAATCCATGTGGCGTAAAACTCTGAATTACTTTCTCACCGGGTAGCATTGTGTGCCTCCTACAACGCTATTACTGACCGAAGCCCGTATAAACCTGAATGGCAGGAGTATAAGGAGCAAAGATTCCCGCCACACGCCTAAGCATCTTATACTGCGTCAAATACTGCCCAGGAACGACGGGATAGACAAACTCCATGAGAGGCGCGCCGAAGAGCACAAGGGGCTGCGGAGTATCGTCCGGGCCGGTGCCAATCTCAGGCGCAGTGATAACGAGATAATCCGTAGATAGCGGATTGAAGATCGTATTGGGAGCAAGAAGAGGATCGGCGAAAACTTCAATATCGGGCATCTTTCCGTCTTTGTCTTCACCAGCCATATAGTTATCCATGAAAATCTTCATGGCACTATTAGGATTATAGGTATCAGAATATGCCGCCGAAGTAAAGAGATTGTACGCAAGCGGCGACATACCGACCATGATCTTTGGAAACTTATTCATATTCGTGGTGAGATAGGAGTTAAGCGCTTTGGCGAACGCCTTATACATATCAGAACCACGAGTAACCGAAGAACCATTAGCAATGGTAGAGAGCGAGCTACCGAGCGTAGACCACGCTGTAGGAGAGTTGACTGTAAAAAGTCCATTAGTGCCCGTTGCGCTATTACCAAAGTAGATAACGACATCGGTAAGCATCTCAAGAACCCAGTTAGCATACTCCTGCTTCTGCGTAATAAGCTGTCCAGCCCACGGAGCCTGGGAAGTCTCAGCTCTCTTCGCCTCTTCAACTGAAATCTTAAACGTGACGTTCATGTTGATGATAGGTGCGGTGAGCATGCCCGTCTCGACTTCAACGTCCTGCGTCTTAGAGTTAGCAGGAGAACCGGCATTATTGAGCGCCGAGAAGCCAGAATACTGAGCAAGCGGAAGGGACATAACCTCGGCCCAAGGATCGGTTCCATTCTCGATAGTGACGAACTTCCTCGCCTTCGACCATGCAAGAGGCTGCCTAAAGACGTTTCTAAACCAGTTGACCGACCAAGGGGTAAGAGCCTGCGATCCGATAAGATCAACAGCATCATGCGTAAGACTATCGCCTACAAACTTATTCTTTCCCCACACCACATCATATCGCGCACGGGCCTGATTCCAGACAAAACGCATATTGACGGAGTTCTGATCCTTCTTCGCAAGTGCGTCAAGCTCTGCCGTCTTCTTATTATCGCCAATAAAGCGGCTGTCCCCCACATATACAGGAGAGTACATCGCCTCCATATCAGTGCCATAACGGCTATCACTAGCCGGACCGATAGTGAGCGTGCAATCAGCGAGCGCTCTATTAGCCATCGCATTATCGCCTACAATTTTCTCAGCGATCCTACCAAGCCTCTCATACGACTTATGAACATTGAGTTCCATTTCTCTCTCCTTACATGTTGAGGAACAGCAGAACGCCGCTCGTATCAAGACTCACAGATTTAACAGTTGCATTAATGATACTGTATCCGCTAGGTGCAGAGCTTCCGGTAGCGAGGAACCCGATCTCTCCCGTAACATTCGACGCAACAACGACCGAATTAAGCAAAGGTGTTGACTGATAACCCGTAAGCGCTACGCCAGAAAGGTCTTTTCCAGCAAGCGCATTCGATCCCGCTACGTTATTCGTGCTACCGATAAAGGACTGAATCCAAACGGGGCCTTTATAAGCAAACGTAAGAGGAGTTCCCTGAATGGTGTAATTAGGCTTAGCGGGATCGTTCTGCGAAATAGAAGCATCGAACAGCAGCACGCCACGCGGGAAAGCTCCATAAGTACCAGAGACCGACGTAGCTACCGTAAAGGTGAAGCCCGTAGCAGGATAGCCGTCAGTAAAGGTAGGCGCAGAGACCTTAGTGGCGTACTTCGACGTGAACGTATCGGTTACGCCTGAAGCAGTGGCAGTGAATCGGTACAGCGTAGCCGCTGCAATCAACGTAGCTAGCCCAGAAGCCGCAAGTCCCGACGTAACGGAGATAGCCGTTCCATCGACATACACGGTAGTAGTCGATGCGCTCGTTCCAGATATGGTAGCGACGTAAACGGAAGCTACGCCAGACTGCGTGAGCGCACCCATCGCCAAAAGCCCATCGCCACCCGCCCTTGCAGGAGCAGCAGCAGGGTCGCTATTCACAACACAACCGAACAAGGCAAGCTGAGCATCATTCGGGTCTTGAATGCCTCCACCTACCCACACGCCATTAGGATTGTAAG
>JAEHJW020002151.1_pt1 | contig 14633 bp, 15 predicted proteins | sample 9271431 | NCBI WGS metagenome assembly JAEHJW02
CTGGCTACCGCGCTTCTCTCCTGGGCGCTCCGGCCGGGACGTGGTGGGGTTCATGACGAGCGCCCCACGTCCCATCTCCAGGAGAAACAGGAGATCTCACCATGTCAGTGTTATCCCGGCCCGTGTCCGGCTTCCGCCGGTTTCTCTCGCCTTCCATGGCCGTCCCGCGCCTGCGCGTGTGCTACTACACCACGCTCGCGATCCTCGTCGGAACACTTGTGCTCGCGCACCGCCTCGTAGTGCGCGAACATCGCGATGTGCGCCTGCTCACGGTCGCGGCCAACGCCTGTCAGCTCCCCACCGCACTGCCGGTCATCTTCGTTCGCGTGCCGCCCGTCGGACGGGCGGCAATGAAGAACAAACCAAACATCCACCGCGCCGCCGCGGCGGTGAAGGAGAAATAACATGGGTGCAGGTGAGGCAATCCTATACATCTCCGTCCTGCTCGCTCTCGCGATCATGTTGCCGAGCGTGGTCGGGATGCAGCACCAGGCATTCACCGACCAGGTCGCGCAGGTCGAGGCGGGGCAGCTCGCGACCATCACGGATGCGGCGCTGCAGTACGAGTATGGCTACGTGGCCTCGCTATCCGCGCCGGGCAGCACGCACACGGTGTCCATCCAGACCCTGATTCAGCAGGGCTATCTGCCGGCCGGCACCTCGGCCGTCGATGCGATGGGGGATCCGATCTCCATCGAGTACCAGGCGGACTCGAGCGGCAATGTGACCGGTTACGTGGTCGCGCAGGGCAACTATCGCTATCCGGACCCCGATGCCGGGGAGATCCTGCTCGATTTGGGCGACCGCGGCGGCTATGTGCCGAAGGTGACGCTGCCCGGGCAGGTGGCCGGTACCATCTACGGCACGGGTCACACCTGGCAGTCCCCGGCGCCGGCCGGCATCGGGCCGGGGAGCATCGACGTGAAGGTCGAGAGCAATGCCGCACAGCAGGCCGATGACTCGCGCTTCTTGTGGCGCGTGCCGGCGCCCACCGCGGCGGGCAATACCATGTCCACGCCGCTGATCCTGGGGGCTGTGGAGACGCCGGGCGCGTCCTGCGCCAATACAGGGGCGATCGCCCAGGACGGCACTGGGGCGCTCGTGAGCTGCCAGAGCGGGCAGTGGATCGCCGTCGGCGGCGGGCACTGGCGTGCCCCGGTGTCAACCTATGCCGCACTGCCGGCGACCGGAAACCAGAACGGCGATGTGCGGCTGACGCTCGATACGGACCGGGCCTTCGCGTGGAATGGCGGATCGTGGGTGGCTTTGGCCGTTGATCAGAACGGCGACCTGACCGTGCCGCGACACTTGAGCGCGGAGAACGGCGGCGTGACCACGTCGACCGGCTGTTCCGGTCAGGGTTCGCTGACCGCGGGCGACATCACGATGACGACGGACAATGGCTGTGGCGTCAGCGGCTCGGCGATCCAGATGGGCAGTCCCGTGACCGGTCAGGCATACGCGATCGTCGATTCTCAGGATGGGTCATTGGACTTCTGGAATTCGAGCGCCGGCCACTCTGCAATGCAGATCCAGCCGAACGGCGAGTGGGACCTGAACCCCTATGACAACGGTAACGCGGATTTCGTGGTCCCGGGTGAGGGGAACGATTCCGTCGAAGGCAATACCTGGTGGGGTCTTCAGCCACGATGGTCCAATGGCTGGTCGCTGGTGACCAGCGAGCATGGCTACTTGAATGCCAACCCTCAGGCCGCGAACGGCTCGGTCGACGTGAACGACATCGATGTGCGCTCCGGCGGCGCGTACCCGTGGTATTCGCAGTTGTCGAACCAGACCTACCAGAATACGCAGGCGATCTCGAATTTGCAGTCCACCGTGTCGCAGCAGGGCAATCAGATCAACAGCAACACGAGCAGCATCGGGACGATCAACAACAACCTGAACCAAGGGCCTTGCTCGACGGGCTACAACTCGATTGCGACGCTGTGCAACGAGTTCAATTCCGCGATGGGCAGCGTGGCTAACCTCGGCAAGCCGGAATATTGCGCCGGGTCGGCTGCCGGGAAGCCTGCGCCCAGCCCGCAGAGCTGCACCCAGGGACCGGCGGCCTACTCCTATTGGGGCTGGTGTGGCGGTCGCTTCTATCGGTACCGATGCATCCAGTACGGTACCAGCCCGCCGACAGTCAATCTACCGACCGAGAGCTATCCTCAACTGGTGGTCGCCGTCGCGTCGGCCGGCATCGGCCAGGGCGGCTGCGGGTCGGGTGCCGCCAACACGGGCATCCTCACGCTGTCGGCCACTTCCGGCGGAGCGACGCTCGCGCAAAGCGCGCAGTACGCGAAGGGCGGCAGCAATTACAACCCGACCGATATGTACTTTCCGTTCTCGATCACCTTCGTCCTGCCGGCGGGGCAGGGCGGACAGATCCAGCTATCTGGCGGGAATAACGGTCTCGGGTGCGGGAGCTTCATGTATTCAATGGATGCGCTGTGACGGCGCGCTCAGCGCCCCATCGCGAATTGAGATGACGTCCCGCTGCTGCACCTCGGTCCGGCATGTGGTGATCTTCGAGGGTGCCCTGTAGAGTTTCACGGCGTTTGGATCATTCCGTCCGGCAAAGCCTCGCCGATGATTATCACTTCGAGGATACGTAGGTCTGGACCAACGGAGGGGGGCTCGCGGAGTACGATTTTCGACAGCTCAGAACCCATCACGAACACGTAGTCACCGTTCTCTTTCGATGCGAAATGCAACATGCTCTTCGCCTGCTCCAAGTGCCCGTGAACTACAAAGACCAGGGGCACTTGACGATCGAGATTTATGAACAGCCAACGGGTGCAAGTCTTGAAATGCTTGCTTAAATAGTCCTTCAGATGTGGGAGCCACTTCTGATTCCAAGCTCGCATGATGTCGGCGATGTTCGTATCCGAATGCTTGTTTACGAAGAGCGACCCTGTCGTCCCGTGATACGTTGAGTTGATGCATACTGTACCTTCCCGTGCATGGACCGAAATTATCCCCTCAATAGATTTAAAGCCGTCTCGGTGCTGGACAATAACTAGATCGTCGGGCCAGATCGTCTTGCCCCGCTGAACCCGCAGTCCACATACAACACCACCGATATATTGGGCAATCAGGTCCTCGTGCTTACTCAACGATATTACAAAGGCCATCCCAGCTAACAGCATCGCCTCCTTGCTCGGCTTCTGGTGCTGGTCTGATACTAGTCGCAGAAAAAGGTCGGCCATCCGATTTGCATGCTCTCTTGCTAACGATCCTATGTAAGCCCATCGAGCAGCGTCCTCTCGGTTGCCTTGAGTGTCCCATTTCGTAATGGCACACTCTCCATCCTCTGTTCCATGGATCAGTAGGATCTCCACGACGCGCGTCGGATCGAAAGGGCCAAGACTCGCATCAACCATTGAAAACACATCGGTGGCCCTTTCAACCCGGTCGATATTGTCTTGCATAAAGTCCGTTATCGCGTGCGCAAGTTGTACGTTCCCGGCGATCGCGACAACTATGCCATCCTTCAATTCTCTGATCTTGAGCTGTCTCTCTTGGACAAATTTGTCCTGGCCCAATTGTCGATGGGGTTCGCCCGTACTGGTAGTAGATGGGCCAGCAGGGATGCGTTGAGTCACGAGCGTATCCGCGAGCAAGCACACCGCGTCCTGATACCTCCAGGCAAAACAGTAGGTCATAGTGCAGTCCTCGATGCGATGGAGGAGTGCCGAATTATTGATGAGCTCAGGGAGCGCACTTCCTGGACACCGAGCACCGTGATGGTCACTTCGTCTCCGATCGTCACGGACTCACCTCGCCTGCTCAGGATCAGCATAGTGCCCCTTCCTCGCACAGGGCTATCGTCTCTTGAAGCCGCGTCGTCGGCAAATTCTAGCGCAGTGTCACTGCGCTGGCGTCCTTTGTGGAGGAGTAGAAATCTCGACGGTCTGGGTGCGAGTCCGAGTCACAAGGCGACGGGATGCCGCAGGCACGGTACGGGGAATGGACTGGCAGGGAGGGGGCGGGCGTCCGGCCCGCCGCCTGCGGCTCATCCCTGAGCCCCGGAGAGGTCTGTTCATTCCATCAATTCCCGTCGTCAGGATAGGTGTCACATACCATCAGCCCATAATTCGCGCGCAGCGGAATACCCTCATTTTCCGCTGGCGGGATACTCCGCCAGGGCGGCGGACGACCGCCCCGGCTACTGCTTGGTCACTGCCACGTCGCGCCGTTCGTGACGCCGACGGGCAGCGGAATTGGGCCACTATTTGCGGCCGTCTCGAGGATGTACATGCCTGTGAAGGGTGCGGACGAGGCCGTGATCGTGAACTCGATAGTGTCGCCGTTGTTGATTCCCGTCGCGTTCGGTCGCGTGAGGTTCTTGATGGGGCTGACGGTGATCCTCGGCTGTCCAGATTCCTGGCTCGTCACGCCGCCGGCGTTGATGTAGGACATGACGCCGACGCTTGCTGCGATGTCCTGCACGGGCGCGGTGGTGAACACTTGTGCCTGCACGGTGACCGACTTCCCGGGCGCGATCACGATCGCCTGATCGGTCCGTGAGACCCCACCGAGGGTTCCGGTGACGGACGTCGTGCCCTCAGCCACCACGCCGACGAAGGGTGTACTGGGGTCGGACAGTGTGACTTGCGTATTGCCGTTGAGTTCCGTTGCGGCGGGCTGGCAGGGATTGCGACCGGCGTTGGCATCGGACTGGGACCAAATGGGGATGATGTCACCCATGGAGATATCCGTAGCCTGAAGCGGGCCACTCAGACCGAGGCACACGGTGCCGATTCCGATGTTCGTGGAGCCGCCATTGAATTGGCCGTCCACGCCTCCTGCGTAATCGACGCTCGTTCCGAGCCACAGGTCCGGGCTCGCGCTCATCCAGGCGTAGCCCTTGTCATCGGCGTTCGTCACGACATTGACCAGGTTCGCCTCGGTCTCCCAGTAGACGCTGTCCACTGGGACGTAGCTGCCGCCCTGCGTGTTGTCATCCGTGACCAAGGCATAGGGGACGTTCATGCCGCCCTGCACCACCGTGCCGGTATAGCCGGTGCCGCCATTGACCACCGGATTGACCGCCACCGTCGGAGGCAAATAGACCACCAGCACCGAGCTCGACGTGAGCGTGAGGCCCTGGGCCGCGACGCCCTGCACGATGGCGCTGAGGTCAGCACTCGTGACGGTGTGGTACTGAGACCAGGCGCCGGGGTTCACGGTCACGGCCGCATCGATTGTGGCCGCCCCGACGCCGTACCGCGTGAGCAGTCCCCACTCCTGCGAGTTCACGAGCTGGTTGAGGAACGTCGCGTCGTTCGACTCGTTGCCGGTGGCCAGGCTGCCCGTCGAGATATAGACGGGCACGATGGTGGGCGAGGCGATCACCTGTGCCGTGCCACTCACGCCCGGCATGGTCGTGACGCTCGGGATCTGTGGCTTTACCGCCGGATACTTCGAGCACAGTGCGGTCATTGCGTACGGGGTGGTCGTGGCGGTGCCGCCCGACAGCGAGCACGTAGCGCCCCCGGTGCTGGCCGTGATGGAGAAGGTCGCGGACGGAGGCACTACACCGCCGTTCTGCGTCCCGTTCTTGAGGGTCGGGAAATCGAAGGTCCCGTTGCTGCTCTCGGTCAGCGTATTGGTGCCATCGGACACGGCGACAGACTGCCTACTCGCGAGACCCGTCACGGTGAGGCAGGGCGCAACGCCCTGGTCGACCGCATCGTTGTAGGAGGTGGTGGTGCAGCTCGCAAGCTGAGTGGTGCCCCCGGCGCCTGTCGAGCCTCCTCCGCCGGCCGTGGCGCCCGAGGACCCGCCCCCGCCGCCACACGCGGCAAGGGAGAGGGTCGCCAGGGCGGCGAGGAGGAGGGAGAGGATGCGCTTCGTGTGCGTGTTCATGGTCGTGGTCCTTTCAGTCCTGGGTTGCCGGTTTCCCGCCGACGGCTGCCAAAGCGGTGCGGAGTTTCTCGATGGCGAAGCCGAGGGTGACCGCCTCGGGGCTATTTCCTTCGGCACACAATGAGTTCATCGCAGTGGTGACGAGCGCCTCGGCGTCCTGGAGCGCGTCGGTCGCGGTCACGAGTGCGGCGGGAGTCGGAGCCACGGCAGCGGTCGCGATGGACGGGGTGCGGGTCTTTCGGATCTGGGTCACTGACATTGGGGATCTCCGGGTGTGAGGACGTGAGAGAGTCAAAGTGGGGGCATCGCGGCAGCTTTCTCCTGCCGCGCTTTGTGCTGCGCCGCGCGTGCGCGCAGGGCGGCTGGCGAGAGCGGATGTCCGCGCGTCATCGTTTCGGAACCAAAGGGGCTGTCCACGATCAGGTCGCCGCTCCGGGCCGTGATGACAGCCAACCCGTCCGTCAGGTCGCCCTGGCGGTCCAGGTGGTAATAGTCGACCTCGGCGTGTCCCTGCTGCCGGGCCTCAAAAATGCCGCCATGACGGGAGATGACCGCTACGTTGCCGTGTGGACCGACCCACGCGCCCACATATGCACTGCCGGGGCGCGAGCAGGCCGCGAGCGAAATGGCCGCTATGATGGCGAGGACGGTCGAGGAGATGATGCGAGGCTTGTTCATAGTGGAGTCCTATGGGGATTTCGTGTACGATAGAGTACCATCGACAGCAAGTAGGAGCAAGTAGTTTATGGGGAATTTTTTATGGTGAGCAAAGACAAGGGGAAGCAGAAGCAGGTCACGACCTACTACGATCCGGAGGCTACCGAGCAGCTCCGACGGCTCTCGGACGTCACGCGCGTGCCCCAAGCGGTCTACCTGAGGGAGGCATTGGAGGATCTCTTGAAAAAGTACGCATCGGTCCTCCGTCAGGCGGGCCGCAAGTAGGCGGCGGGCCGCCCGCGCGCCCTCCGAGCGCCTGGATAGCGCGCAGGGCGCGGAGCGCCCGAGACTCCCCCCCCCCATGACCAGCCCTCGACTGTGCGCCGTGCCTGCGTCTCCTGATGCGCTCTGGTGTGCGCCATCATTCGCCTCGCCGAACCTTCTCGATCACCGCGCGGATCGAGCTGACGGCGCAGAAGCGCAGGTATGCGTCCTCGGTCGTGGCCCTTCCGGGTCCCCACAGTGCTTCCGCGCTGTCCATCCAGTACGTCCGCTCGGCCTCGGGGAGGCCGGTCCACCACCCTTCGGCGGCCTGCTGTAGCGGAGATTTCTCAGCGGGCAGGTTGTCTTCACTCATGTTGGTACTTCCACGACCAGCGTCGGATCGAAGTCTGGATTGAGCTCGTCCGGGGAATAGCCCCTCGGATTGCAGATCACCCGTGTATCGCACTCCACGTAGTCGTAGAACTGATGCATATGCCCATGAATCCACACCGCCGGGGTCACCGGCGCGGGGATCGCATCGGTCTTGACCGGCGGCACGCGCGGTAAGCCCATGAGGCGGGTGAGGTCGCTCGCGAAGCTCGGTGTGAGATGCGATCCTTCGAATTGCCGCGCCACGCTGCGCGGACTCGGTGCGTGATGCGTGACGACGACCGTCGGCCCCGGAAATTCAGCGGCGAGACGCTGTTCGAGCCACGCGACTTGGTGCCGATGGATGGCTAGCAGGTTATTCGGATGCAGCGCGCGGGGGAATCCATACGAGATCACCTGGAAGTCCTCCATGCCCCGGCAGGCCGCGTAGATCGCCCGGATGACGGCAGGTCCGTCGCCGTAGAGCGCATAGTCGGTCCAGGAGGTCGCCCCGAGAAAGCGCACGCCACCGATCACGATCTCGTCACCGTCGAGCACGTCGACACCGTGTTTTCGCCCTGACGCGCGCATTGCCGCGAGGTGCTCGATGAGATCGCGATCGTAGTACTCGTGATTGCCGGGCACGTAAATGACGGGACGGTCGCGGAAGTACTTGCGCGCCCAGGCGATCCCCTGCAGGCCGGTGTGGATGTCGCCGGCCAGCACGACCACATCGGCGTCGACCTCTGGGGGTCGCCAGGTGGCAAACTCGAGGTGCAGGTCGGAGAGGACGCGGATTTTCACGCCGGTCCCTCGGTCGGCAGATCCGCGTGCCGCACGCGGACGAGTTGCGCGGATTCCCGCCCGATCTCGCGGGCCTCGGCAGCGAGCGCCGCGAGTGTCGGGGCGGTGAGGCGCCACCGGGCGTGATCGGCGAGGAGGAGCACGCCCTCGAGATTTCCGATCTCCGTGCCGCGTTCATCGATGGGGTCCGGTGGCGCGTACAGCAGCAGTGGGACGGGCTCTTGCACACGGCGGCGCTCGTGGGCCGCGCAGCGGGTGTGGGGTCCGACACCGCCGATCCAGCGACCGGACGCGCCGCAGAGCTCGCAGGTTCGCCTCGAGAGTGCGCCGGTCATCCAGATCATTCCCTGCTGCTCGGCCCGCGGTGGATCGCAGGGCTCCGCGGGGTCATACAGCGGACTCACGTGGATCCGGAGTTCGGCGTATTTTTCTTTGATCTGCTGCATGACGAGCTGCGGTCCCCGGTTGTTGTCGCTCCACCATTGCAACCGTTCACAAAGCGCATCGACCAAAGCGAACCATCCGTTGCCGACGCCCGAGCGCGGCGGAAGATCGCCGGCAGGGAAGATCAACGGGTAGCGGGTGACCAGTAGACGCACGAGTTCAGGATCCATGGGAAACGTCAGATGAAACCAATCCGTTGCCGAGTTGGCACTCGCCGCGGTGGGGCGAGGATGATGCGGTCGGACTCGGCCGCTAGCGCCTCGGCGAAGCCGAAACGCGCCAAGCGCAACAGCGCGCGCACATCGAGGTCCGGTGCGACGAGTGCCGCCTCGGCACTTGCCGCATCCAGCCCGATGCCGGCCGGACACTCATGCGACTTGATGAGCTGCGCGAGATAGCCCTCGAGGAGGCACCGCCGCTGCTCGGCGCTCGGTGCAGCGACGCGAAACTCGGTGAGGCGCGAGAGCAGCGGGGCTGTGATGTGCTCACGCTCATTTGCCGTGCACACGACGATCATCCGGCTCGCATCCATCTCCAGTTGCAGCGACATGTCCCGATAGCGGCGAGCGGAGTCTGGTTCGAGGAGGTCCAATAGAATGTTGACCGGCGTGTCACGGCTGCCCGTGGATTCCTGCGCGAACTTGTCGAGTTCATCCACGACGAGCACTGGTGCGGCGGAGTCGCCGCCCGCGAGCGCGTCGAAGACCATACCAGTGCGGCAATTCGACCATCGTGCATCGCTGCCGCAGAGCTGCATGGCATCCTGCGCGCCGCCGGCCGAAAACACGGACATGTTCACGCCGATCAGGTCCGCGAGGTCCGCCGCGAAATGTGACTTTCCAACACCGGGCGGACCGAGAAGCAAAATCGGGTCGATCCGTGCTTCCGCTGCGCAACGGGCGCGGCGCGCCAGCGTCCACGCCGTGCGCAGGTGCTCGATCACCTCGCGGAAGTTTTCGAGCTCGGGGCCGAGGCCCCCGAAGGGGTCCGCATTGGCCTCGGGACCCGCCCAGGGTAGCGATCGCCAGCCGGCATCGCGGATCGCACGGTCAAGCGCCGCGGAGCTGCGCGCGAGCGCGGCAGCCTCCCGCTTGCTGTCGGCCTTGCCGGCCGACGTGCCTAACAACTCGCGGGCCTCATCGATCGCAGCGCGACGGAATACGCGCGCCATGTACCGCGTGGGGTCGGGCGTGGGGGCCGCATCGGTGCTCTCAGGCGCAGGAGGTGCTTCGGACTCGGCCGGCGAGGCGACCGCCGGCTCGGGATCGGGCGGCGGGGTCTCGGGAGCGCGCGTGACGGTGATGCTGGTGCTGCCCAGTAGCAGGTGCTGATGGCGCGCGTAGTACCGCCCCATTGGGTCCAGGTTCGCGCGCCAGGCGCGCTCTTGCTCGAGGCGCATGGTCATGGGCGGGACTCCCCAGAGCGGTGCCGAACGCAACGTGTGCGGTAATACCCGTCAGTGTTGAGCCGACCGGTCTCGCCGCAGACCTCGCAGACGCTCGCGCTCATGCGCTCCGCTGCCGCGATCACCTGGTACTGCGCTGGAGTTGCCGAGCGCGGGTAAAAGCGCAGCGTCCCGAATTTTTCTTTGACCTGCGCAGCCACGATCTGTGGCTCGCCGCGACGCTCCGTCCCGGCCTTGAGTGTGGAGCAGAGCGTGTCGAGGAGACGAAACCACCCGTCGCCGGGGAAACCCCAACACATGCAGGTTTCGCGGGGCGACAGGTCGCGCTCCGCAAAAATCAGCGGGTAGCGCGCGCAGAGCAGGCGGTCGAGTTCGGGTGTCATGCACGTGTCTCCCACAAAGAGACCGTGATCGAACTGCGGCCCCACGAGCCCGACGTGCGCCAGTGGCTCGTCGCGCGGGTGATGGTCCATTCGCGAAGGGCGGCGTAGCGACGGAGGCTGATGCGGTGGCGGCGAGCGGTGCGCCCCCGCCGCTCGACGGTCACGATGGCTCCGCCAGTGCGGCGGTAGGCGCGGATGGAGGCGAGGGGGACGGCGGAGCGCGCGGCGGTAATCATGACGGGCCTCAAGTCAGTAAACCAAGAACGCCCGCAACCGTCAGGTTACGGCGGAGTTCAGTCGTTTACTGCTCGGCCCAGCGAGCGCACCCCTCAAGGGGGTGTTGTGGAAGGCATCGTCGTCCTTGACCTGAGGAGAACCTTTTTGCGACTTGACGAATTGGTCGGCTGAAGTCCTTCACCTCGAGCGTGCTCTGCTTCTTCGGCTCCGCCGCATTTGCAGAACAAACTCCTCGCTCGATACTTTTCAGCATCCCAAGCATAAGGCACCTTGGGAGCAGGTGTAAAGAGTGCCTTACGCTTATGTTATATCTACTCGCGGCGGCGAGCGGGACTGATCGGACGATGCGAGCCAGGTGGGCTCGATGCCATTCATCTCGCATCGACGGGCGAATTAAGCCAGGATTGTGCTCAGTTCGCCGACGATCTCGTGCCAGTCAATCGTTGGGCGATGAGATCAGAGCGCCGGCGAGCTTCCTACTGCGCAACGGGGCGACGCTACTTGTGGGGCGGTCGAAACGGCTGCGCCGTCCGATCGCAGGTGCGTGTGTGCCGGGGGCATCGCTCAGTCCATCGAGCGATCCCCGCATCAAACTGCTGACCACAAGGAGATCTCGGAAACAAGGCCGGGCACCTCCGTCGGTGCTCGGCCTTGTAGACGTGGTCTTATTCGCTCCGTTGCTGCGCCATCAGATCATTCTTGACGACGATCGTGTGCAAGCCGGCCCAGTGTGGCCGACTCTTGCCGATCGCATTGGGATTGCGTCCAAGCTCGTCGCTTTTCTGTTTGGTCGCAGTCAGGAGCTCCTTCGCGTCGCGCTCGCGAAATGCTTTCACAATCTCATTGAACGGCACGCGCCAGCGAAATTTCTTGGTCTTCGGGTCGACCTCAACGTACCAGCGATACGCCGCAAGGATCGGATAGAGCGCCCCGTCGAATAACCTCTTGTCACTCTTTTGCTGCGAGAAGTGGAAATGAAACGGACGCCGACTGTTCTCACGGTACTCGACCCAGGATAGCCGGCCGGCCCTTCCGCCAGTTAGATGATTCCAAATCTCGGGACCCTCCTTAGAAATTAGGTCGTAGAGCTTGAGGATGTCCTTAAGGATCGGTCGCATCCCGCTGAACGAGTCGTGTTCCTCAAATGCCTTCAACGCTAGAAACTTCTTTTCGTAGGCAGCCACTGGGTGACCGCTTCCCGAGTCGTTGGAGAACAGCATCACGTTAAACGCATAGAGCAAACTGATGATATCGCGAGCGTCGTATTCACCGTCATCGTTCTCTGACCAAGCAATCTGGTCATAGTACGGCTCACCTCTGAGATCTTCCATCATCCAGTCGAACAGACCACGCAGACGATCCAGGCTCATCTCTTGCACCTGAACAGACGTGTTCAATCCCTGGGCGAGATCAGGGATCCAGGCTTCTGGAATGCCCACTCGCACCTCAACGTTTACATACTGTTCCTGTGGCAGCTCCGGATTGCTGAGGTTGTCACAGATGATCTTATACGTATGACCACCGTCGACGATGCCTTCGCCTGGCGCAAGGTGGACCGCGAACCGATCGCCCGCTTTTGATTCAACGCGGCTAGCGACGATAGTGATGCCCTTGTTCTTGAGGTGGAATGTGCCTGGTTCCCCTTCCTGGTTGAGCAGACTCCGCTCTACCAGCTGATACACGCGCCGATTGGTGTTCGGCCGGCGGGCGTTCGGGTCATCTGGGATGTCAATCGGCATCGCCTTTACGGGGACGACGAAGAGGTGCCGCTCGGTGCCGTGGACGTTCTTGAAAAGAGGGTCAGGGATTCGCCGAGAAAAGGGCGAGTGGAAGGTATACACCTTCGTGGTAGCTTTCATAACAGCTCCAATGCTTCCATCCGGAAGCTTGATGTTGCGATCTGCTGATGAGGCATCCGCCTCCCAGCATTGCGGCAATTCTCGCATCCGGAGGATGCGCAACGCAAGCTGCTCGATGACATCCGGGTAGCACCTCCCGCCAGAGCGTATGCCCGGACTGGCGTGGCTACGCCGCCGGGTCGGTCGTGCCGCCCCTTCCGGATCGCGCGGCGGCATGGAAGTAGTCCACCACTTGAGAGCTGGCGGATGCGCGGGGAGTCGGCGCCGCGCCGGCTTTTGACCGGCATCAAAAGTTGAGATTTGGACTGCTGCGCCGATCAAGCGATCGTTGTCGCGCCCCCTGGCCGGCGACTGGGCGCAGCTCGAATTCGAGGGTACAGCGGTGCGGGGCCCGCCGAGCGGAGAAGGGTCATGACCTCTCTGCTACGAATTTCGGGCCTCACGCCCGCCGAGCGCGAGCAATACGTTGCGCTTTGCGAACGCATGGACGAGGACGAGGCGCTGGAGTCGATCGCCACCGAGCGGGACGCAGATTGCCGTGAGCGAGCAGGAGGTGTGCAAGATCGAAGGGACGCGGTTACGAACGCGCGTGACGCTGCTGGGCGCGATGCGGTGGGGCGGCCCGAGCCACTTGCGCCGGCCCTGCGGGCATTGATCCGCATAGTGGCGCGCTCAGCAATGCGCCCCAGGTTGCCCCAACCGCCAGCGGTGCCGCAGAATCCTCAATCGAGGTAGACCATGCGAGCAATCATCTACGCGCGCTATTCGACGGATCGGCAGACCGAAGCCTCGATCGCCGATCAGGTGCGGGTGTGCCGCGAACATGCCGAGCGGAACGGCTGGCCAGTGATGTCCGTCCATCAGGATCAGGGCATCAGCGGTGCGGCATTGGGCAATCGGCCGGGCGTCCAAACGGTGCTCGGAACGCTCGAGGCCGGTGATGTGCTCCTGGTGATGGAACTGTCGCGGCTCTCGCGTTCGCAAGACCTCGCGCCGCTGCTGCTGCGATTGCGCCATCGTGGCGCGCGAGTGATCGGCGTGCAGGATGGCTATGACTCCGAGTCCCGCACCGCGCGCATGCAGGCGGGTCTCTCCGGCATCATGTCCGAGGAGTTCCGCACGATGGTTGCCGACCGCACGCGCTCGGCGCTTGAAATGCGGGCGCGCGCGGGCAAGCCGACGGGTGGCAAAGCGTATGAGAACGCGGAGATCGTCTGCGAGATCTTCACGCGCTTTGCCGACGGTGAATCACTGAAGACCATTGCCTCCGATCTTAACCGTCGGGCAGTTCCTTCACCGGGGGCGGACTGGAAGCCTCGGGCGCGCCCTCGAGGCCGCTGGCTGGTTTCGACCATTCACGAAATGCTGCGCAACGAGCGGTATATCGGGCGGCTGGTGTGGAACCGTTCGCAATGGGTGAAGGACCCTGACACGGGCAAGCGCATCCGGCGTGAGCGCCCCGAGTCCGAATGGGTCGTGCGCGAGTGTGAGCGCATCATCGACGAGGGGACGTGGCGGCGGGTACAGGCTCGCTTTCACACCCACTTGCATCGCGGCGCGCAGCCAAAGTGGCTGCTGTCCGGCATCCTCGAGTGCGCCGAGTGCGGCGGCAAGATGATCATCATGGGCGGTGGCCAGCGCCGCTACGTCTGCGGTACCTACCATGCCGGTGGACGTCACGCATGCGCGAACGGCTCCACGTTCCCACGCGCTATCGCAGAGCGGCTCATCCTCGCGCCGATCATCGACGATTTGCTCTCGCCCGCAGCGGTGGCCGAGGGCGTGCGCGCGATGCGCGAGCAACGAGCCGCACCGAGGCGGAGTCAGGCCGAAGCGCCAGACCGTGAGGTCGCGGAGCTTGAACGGCTTGTAAGCCTCGGTGTGCTGAGCCCGGACGTGGCTGCGCCGGCTATTGAGACTGCGCGGCGGAAGGCGCAGCAACGCCAGGCGGAGGACGAGCCGACTCAGGTCTTGCCTTGGCCGAGCGAGCGTGCTTGGCGTGAGGCGGTGACCCATATGCGTGATGTTCTGCAGGGAGACGACATCGTGGCCGCGCGGGACGTGCTGCGAGACCTGATTGGGCCCGTGCGCTGCCATCCGGCCCAGGATGGCTTTGTGGTGGCGGAACTCGGTGCCAGTAGCATCCAATTGGCCACGGCACTGGCGAAGACCGGTACAGATCCAGGGAGCGTCGGGATCGGTATACGAAATGGTAGCGGGGGCAGGATTTGAACCTGCGACCTTCGGGTTATGAGCCCGACGAGCTGCCAGACTGCTCCACCCCGCACCAGGAGGGGGCGCATTGTACGGAGCGAATGGCATTCCGGCAAGTGATTT
>JAEHJW020000365.1_pt1 | contig 14631 bp, 16 predicted proteins | sample 9271431 | NCBI WGS metagenome assembly JAEHJW02
CACCATGTTGAGCCCGGCGCGGGCCACCGCCTGTTGGATGGTCTGGGTGCCCATCATGACGCCCTGGACCATCATGTCGAAGCCCCGGCTCATCGGGGCGAAGGCGTTGTCCCAGGCCTGCGCCGTCCGGTCAGCCGCCTGCTTCTGGACCTGGGCGTCCTGAAGCGCCAGTTGCTGGGTGTCGCGCTGGTACTGCGCCGCCAGGACGGCGCGGCGCTTCAGCGCCTCCTCGTATTGGGCGGTCCCCTGCACCAGGGTGCCGTCTTCGGCGTCGAGCTGGCGCAGGTTCTCCTCGTAGGTGGCGTCGGTCAGCTGGCGCAGGGCCGCGATCTTCTGCCGGGTGGTGATCTGCCCCAGCTCGACCTCGGCGCCCAGCCGCTCTTTTTCGGCCTCCACGCCCATGCGGGCGATTTCCTGCTCGGTCTGCTGGTGCGCCTTCTCGATGGCTTCGGTCTGGGCGACGCGCTCGCGCACCGCGGCGGTGACCGCGTCCTGGGCCGCCTTGGCCTGGGCCGAGTAATCGCCCCAGGTCTTGACAGTGAAGGCGTAGACCTCGGACTCGGCGGCGATCCGCTCCTCGGAGCCCGATTTGGTGGCCGAAGCGGCTTCCTGGAGCGCGCGCAGCTTCTCGCGCGCGCCTTCCGCCGCCAGTTGCGCGATCTTGGTGTCGGTGTCGATCTCCAACTGGCGCCGCTCGTCGGCGTTCATCTGGTCGGCGGCCAGCAGGCGGCGGTTCGAGGCGATCTCGGCGGCCAGGATCTGCGACCGGCCCATGGCGCCGGCCGCCTCCATCCGGGCGACGCGCCCGCGCTCCTCGCGGCCCGCGTCGGCCGCCTGGGCCTGGCGCAGATGGGCGCGGGCCTGCTCCAGCGCGGAATCGGCCGCCAGCAATTGCTTGCCGCCCAGGCGGTCGGAATCGATCACCGCAGCCCAAGTGGCCACCTCCATCTCGGCCAGCTTGGTGCGGCCCTCGGTCCAGGTGGCGGCGATGTCGGCGAAGGTCTGGCGGGTCTCGGAGACCAGCGTCTTCTGGTCCTGCTGCCAGCGCTGGACCGCCCCCTGGTCCGGCATCGGCCCGGTTTCCGGGGTGACGGTGTCGCCGCCGCGGTCGGTGACCTTGCCGCCATGCAGGAAGCGGCCGGCGGCGGTGGAATCGTTGAACTCGCGGGCGTAGCGGGCGGCGGTGTCGTAACGCTCGGCCAGGGCGCGTACCGCGATCTCCTGGGCCTTCAGCAGGTTGCCGGTCTGCTGGGCGGCCTCGAAGGCCTGCTGCTCGGCCAGCGAGAACAGCCCCAGCTTGGTGGCCAGGTGCTGGATGCCGCCGGCCGACGAGAAGGCGTTGGCCAGGGCGCCGGCCATCTTGTCGGCGTCCTGCCCGCCCAGCACCGCCATGATCGGCGCGATGCGTTCCAGCGAGCGGCGCGTGTTGTCGCTGGCCAGCGTCATGCCCTGGAACGAGGCGATCACCGAGGCGGAATCGGTCTTCGACAGGCCCGACATCTCGCTGATGTCGGCGATCACCCCCTTGAACACGTCCCGGTTGAAGCCCTCGCCGCGCCCCATGTTGGCCATGGTCAACTGGATATGGTCCAGCGCGGTTTCCGCCTCCTCCAGGTGGCTGACCAGCTCGTAGGCGGCGAAACCAAGGCCGGCCAGGGCGGCGCTGGCCGCCATGGCCGGCCCCGACAGGCCGCCCATCCGCTCGGCCAGGACCATCAGCGAGCCGCCCAGGCGGGAATAATTCCCGGTGGCCATCTCATGGGCCATCACGACCAGCTCGCGCCGCGCCCCGGCGGTGGACAGGCTGAGATGCGAGCTGCCCTCTGCGGCGCTTTCGAAGGATGCCTTCAACTGCCCCATGATGGGGTTGAAGTCCTCGAAGCTGACCACCCCGGCCCGCGCCTGGGCGGTGATCGCCGCCGTGGCCGCGCCGAAGCTGTCGAACTGGGCCCGCAGCGTCTGGACGTTGGCTTCCAGCGGCTTGAAGCCGGGGGCGGCCAGCGCCGATTTCAGGCCGTCGACCTTGGCGCGGAACCCGTCGACCGAGGCGCCGGCATCCCGCACGCCGGCCTGAAGCTGGCCGACGTCGGCGCCGAAACGGACCGTGATGTCATTGGACGCCATCTATGCCTGTCCTCTGTGCATCTCCGCCAGGTCGGCGGCGGTGAGCGTCATGTCGTCCCACACCGCGTCGTCCTCGTCTTCGAACTTCACCCCGTGCGAAGCGGCCAGCGCCGCCAGCAGGGACCGGGGCGACGGCCAGCGCCGCCAGGATTCCGCCAGATCCTCGTAGGCGGGGATGGTCAGGCGGTCGATCTCGTCGGGGTGCCAGCCGGTGTTGGCGTGCACCCAGCCGTAGATCAGCCGCCAGTCGACTCCCCCGCCGCCGGCTCCCCGGGCCGCGTGGCGGCTTCCTCCTTCGGCCTGGTCAGGCCGGTGACGTGGCAGATCACCCGGATGGCGATCACCGCCTCGGCCACCGTGGCGGGGATGGCCTCGATTTCGGCGACTGTCTTGCCGGTGGCCGCGGCGATCATCGCGCAGGAATCGGCGAGGCCCTGGTCGGCGCCGTCCAGCAGGGCCGGGAAATCCGCCTCGGCCAGGTTGCTCCAGTCGAGCGCGCGCGAAACCCGGGGCAGGATCTGGCGCAGTGCCCGGAAATCCAGCGGCCGGACGGGAACGGCCTCGCCGGCCAGGACGATGTGGGCGGTCATCACGACACCTCGGGATAGGTTTCCTGGTAGATCTGGTTGGAGGCGTTGGCCGCCAGGGCGAAGTCGACCTCGGGGACCATGAAGTCCTTCAGCTTGAACTGCCGCGTCAGCTTGCTGGCCACCGCCCGGAAGACCCGCAGATACATGGTCGCCCCCTCGTACACAGTGGCGTAGTCGATCTGGAAGGTGGGCGTGTAGCCGAGCTGGTGGTTGAGCACGACCTTGGTCTGGCCGACCGTGGCCTGGGCGTAGGCGTACATGGTGGCGATCTGCTTGCCGCCATCCAGCGGATGGAAGAAGTATTGGCCGCCGGCGCCGACCGAATACTGCCCGGAAGCCGCCGGGACGCCGCTGCCGGTGGTCAGCAGCGGCAGGCCGGTCGTGCCGTAGACGACGCCCAGGTCCTGGTTGAAGCTGGTGGCGTTGGCCACGGTGTTGGTGGGGCCGAAGGTGACGGGGTCGTTGATGGCGATGCCGGTCCCGGTCGCCGCCTGGGTGAGCGTCACCGTGTCGCCGGCGACGGACTTGACCGCCGTGCCGGCCGGGAGGTTGGCGTGCGTCACCACCTGGCCGGCGACGACACCGGGCGCGGCGGCGAAGGTGACGGTGTCGGCGCCGGCCGCGGTGGCGGCGCTGGCGTCGATCACCGTGGCGGCCGGCAGCGTGACGGTCTCGCCGGGGAAGGTGGTGGCGGCCAGCGATCCGGCGGTCAGCACCTCGCCATGGAACACCGAGTTGAGGGCGATGCCCGACACCCGGGCCGCCTTGGCCTTGCCGGTGGCCTTGATCGGGCCGCGGGCCACGTCGATGGCGTACTGGTTCTGGCCGTAGTTCTCCACCAGGTCGCCGGCCTCGTCGATGGAGAATTCCTGGCAATAGCCGATGTTGACAATCGGCTGGTTGGGGATGTCGGTGCGGGTGACGTACATGGCACCGGGGCCGAAAACGGCTTTCGACATGGGTTACTCCTTGACTGCGAAGACCAGCGCGCCGATGGCGCCGAGGTGGTCGCGGATGGCGTTGAGGGCGTGGGTGTCGCGGCTGATCGCCGTGCCGCGGCAGAAGGTCGCCTCCCACAGGTAAAGCGCAGCCACGGCTTCGGCCAGCGTCGGAGGGGGCTCTGGTGCCAAAGCGGGGGGCGCCTCGCCGGCGGCGGCGGCCGGCTCGGGCAGCGGGGCGTGGGTCAGGGATTCGGTGTCGTCGGTCAACGGGGCCTCCTCAGTATCCGAGCCCGCGCAGGAAGGCGTGGACGATGGTGTCGTGGTGCCACAGCAGTACCAAGGCGACGATGGTCAGCAATAGGATTGTCACCTCTCCGAATACCTGTCGGCGACGCGCCCGGCCGGCCGGGAAGATGGGCGAGAACAGCGGCATCGCGGCTCCTACGGGACCAGCATCTTGAGGGGGAGGATGGCGGCGGCGCGGGTGCCGAGGACGGAAACGTATTTCCGGCTCTTTCCCTCGATCCGGCAGTGCTGTACCAGGCCGCCCAGCGTGCAGGTGCCCGTGGCCCAGCTGTCGGGGGCCAGCGCCTGCTCGACGGCGTCGATCAGGCCGTTCAGCGCGATCTCGGCACTGGTGTTGGGGTCCGGGTTGGCGGCGAACAGGTAGACCTGGGCGCCCAGGGTGTGGATCGGCGGCGCACCATCGGCCTGGGCGGTGTCCTCGTCGTCGCCGCAGACGAACAACGCCGGCAGGTCGGCGTCGTTGCAATCGTCGATCTGGCGGACGCGGCGGTCGCAGACCACGACGGCGCCCGTGTCTTGCAGGGTCTTGAGCCGCTCGAACAGCGCGGTGGCGTAGGTTTCGCGAGGCTGCATCAGGGGCTCTCTCCGGTGATGGCGACCGCGGCGGCGATGCGCTCGCGGATGCGCTCGCGGCGCTCGGCGAACGGGCCGGTGACGAAGTGATAGGCCCGCGTGCCGGGGTGGTGGACGCGCTGGCGGAACATCAGGGCGCCCCCCAGGACGAAGGCCAGCGCCTTGGCTTTGCGGACGACGATGTCATGGGCCGCGGTGCCGTATTCCAGGCCGGACGCCAGGTCGAAACCGTTGCCCAGCACGATGGGTTTGGCGCCGACCGCCCCGGTGACCGCCGTGCCGTCGTCCTCGACGCTCGACCACAGGGCCTGCCGCACGCGGTCGTTGGGGTCCTTGAAGAACTCCCCCGTGCCGATGCGGGCACGGATGTCGGCCTGGAGCGCAGCCGCCTCTTCGGCGACGACGGCGCCGACCGCGCGCCGCGCCGCCGTCCCCATCTCTTGCAGCCGCAGGATCACCTCGGCCGCGCCGGACAGCTCGACGCCGCTCATGACAGCGCCACCCGGCGGTAGGCGGCCAGGGCGGTGGCCACGGCCGGCGGCATGTCCTTGACCAGGTAGGCGGTGGTTTCGCCCGCCATGCCCTTGCTGGTGTGGCCGATGTGCTGGATTTCCCGGTACTTGAACGCCACCAGGTCGAGGCAGGCCTGCTCCAGGTCGGCGGGGATGGCGACGTAGCCGGCGGTATAGGTGACGGCGACGTTGGCCCGCCCCCGGGCGAAGCGCCAGCCGAACAGGATCAGTTGGGTGTCGGTGAACAGGTAGCCGAACTGCGGCACGCCCGGGCTGGCGGGAACGGCCTGGCCGTCGATCGCCAGCGACGCCACGGCGGTGATCGGGGATTGGCGGAGCGACAGCGCCGCGCCGCCGGTCCCGTTGTAGACTTCCGAGAAGGTCTGGCTGGCGAACTGGCGACCGCACCACGTCGCCATGAACGCGCTGGCTGCCGTGATCAGGCGGGTCAGCAGCGCCTCGTCCTTGCAGCCGGCCGGAAGGCCCAGCCACTGCTCGACGTTGGCGATGGAGGTGAGGTCGCCGATTGCCATGGCTTACTTCTTGGGGGCCCCGGCCAAGGTGGCGATCTGCGCCTGCAGATCCTCAAGCTGCTTCTGCTGCGCGGCGATCTGGTCGGCCTGATCGGCCACCTTCTTCTCCAGCGCCGTGCGGTCGCCCAGGGCCGGATCGGGCGCCTTCTCGCCCTCCAGGCGCAGACCGTGGGCGCGCAGCGCGTCGACGTGGCCGTCCTGGACCCGGAAGGTGCCGTCTTCGCCCGGCTTGTAGACTTCGCCCTCGTGGTGGATCACCGAGACGGGCTGGGAGGGAACCATGGTCTTCATCTGGAAGATCCTCACGCGTTGGCGATGTTGGTGATGGCGCCGAACGCCGGGGGGAAATAGTTCTGCAGCACACCGTCGGCATAGGTGCCGAATTCGCGTCGGCGCTTGGTCATCGGCCACATGGTGGCGTAGTAGTCCTGGCGCATGCGCATCTGCACGACGTTGTCCACGCCGTTCAGCGGGTAAGGCAGGCTGTCGGTGTCGAAGAAGATGGTGCCCGGCGGCAGGTTGGGGTGGTTCTTGACCGGGAGCGCACGGGCGCCATTGAGGCCGTACTTGTTGAGGTAGGCGGTCACCAGCTCGCCGCCCTTGACGTTGCCCTGCTCGACATTGAGCATGAAGCGCTGGGCGCCGTTGCTGTTGCCCTGCAGCACCTTCTTGGTGATGTTGGTCTGCTCCTGGCTCGACACCCAGATGGTCGAGGGCGACAGGCGGTAATTGTCCCAGAAGTGCTGGAGCGCCGCGTCGATCTCGACGATGCCGCCGTCGCCGTCGGCGGTCAGCCCGGTGCCGGTACCGGCCAGGCCGGTCGGCATCTGGTAGAGGTAGGCATTGCTGCCCGGCTTGAAGATCTGGGCCAGCAGCCCGTCGTAGATCAGGTTGTTGGCCGAATTGTCGTTGGCCCCCAGCGAGGCGGCGGTCTGGGTGCCGGCGGCGGCCGCGGTGATGACGACGCTGTTGACGGTGGTGATGGCGCCCAGCACCTCCGCACCCGCCGCCCCCCAGAACCAGGCGTAGCCCAGGGCGCCGACGACGGGAGCCACCGTGGACGAGATGGAGTGGGTGTTGTGGCCGTCGTTGGCCGTCAGCACGGTGGCGTTGGCCGACAGCTTGCCGGTCCCGCCGCCATACTGATCCGTAGTGCCGTCGGCGTTGGTCCGCGAGACCTGGCCGCGTACCCCCTTGGCCACCGATCCATTCATCAGCCCGGCCAGGGTGAGCGGCGCGACGATCACCGAATAGGTGGTGTTGGGGGCCAGGGCGCCCCCCGTGCCGACATCGGCCACCGAGGGCGCGTTGGGCTGCCCCAGGCCGTAGGTGCCCTGGCCGGCCAGCATCACCGCTTCCTCGGCGATCATGGTGGCCCAGAGCAGGTTGGTCTGGGCGCGGGCCAGGATGTCCATGTACTGTTCGGCCGAGTAGCGGGCCTCCTCGGTGACGTAGTCTTCCAGACCGATCCCACGATAGGCGGCGTAGTAATCGGCGGTCGAGGTGGTGGTGACGCCACCGCGGTTGCCTTCGGAGACGCCGATCTCCATGCCGTTGACGTTGATGCCGGTGATGGCACGCCAGTTGGCCTGCACGCCGCCGGCGGCGGAAACGCGCGCAATCTTGTTGCGCAACGGCGTCAGCACCGGGAACAGCGACAGCGCCGGCTTCTGCAGGTCGTAGTTCTGGACGCCGGTGGTCGGGCCCGTGGGCTGGGTCCAGGCCTTGATCAGGTCGCCCGGCTGGGCGGCCTTCATCAGATCGAGGGTTTCCTGGGTAAAGGACGCGGTGCTCATGCAGCGTTCACTCCGGGTTGAAAGCGTTAAGACCGCATGGCCCGCGGGGCATGCAGCATCGACCACCTGGTCAGGGCGACGGTCTTCTCGTGGCCATCGGGCATCGCCTGGATGCGCTTAAGGTCGGCCTCGGCACCCCCTTCGGGGGCGCCCCCGGCGCCGACATCCTCGCCCTTGCCCACGGCGCGCAGGCCCGGCGCGCGCAGACGGGGGCCCCCGGGGGCCGGTTCGGCCTCCAGCTCGGCGACGCGCTCCTTGAGGGCGGCGTTGTCGCCGGCCGCCTTGGCCAGGTCCTCACGGGCCGCCGCCAGGTCCCAGGCCATCTTGGCCAGGTCGCCGATATCGGCACCCTTCTCCATGGCGCTCCCGGAACAGGCAGCCCCCATCCCGACCGCGTGGTCGTGGATCGCCTGCAGCCGGTCGAGATCGGCCTTGGAGTGCCGGGCGCCCCGCTTGGCCAGGTCGGCGATCTGCGCCGCGGCCTCCAGCGCCGCCGGGGCGGCCGGGTCGGCGACCGGCAGCTTGCCGACCATGGCGTCCAGGCCGGCCAAGGCCTCCGCCGTCTCCTCGGAGGTCATGTCCTTCAGGATGGCGATGCCGGCGGCCAGCCAGTTGCGCAACCGCCCCGGCACCGCCGAGCCGTCGCCCTCCTCGGCCGCCTCGTTGGCCACCGATCCGGCCAGGCCGGTGAGCGTGCGGATCAGGTCGGTCATCAGCTCCACCGAGCCGAAGCCTTTCCTCAAGTCGCCGGCTTCGGCGCCCTTCTCGACCTTGGTGCTTTCCGGCCAGCCAGCCGGCAGCAGGTCGGTGGCGCCCAGCGCCTTGGCGCGCTCGATGATGTGCGCCTTCGCCGCGGCCTCGTCCTTGGCGCGGCCGAGGGCGTCGATGGCGTTTTCCAGGTCGCCGCGGTCCTCGATGGGGAAGGAACCGTCGGGGAGCGCCGTGCCGGCCTCGGCCGCCTTCTTGCGCTCGTCGGCCGAGAAGTGGCGCTTGGCCAGCCCCGAGGCTTCGGCCACCGACGCCATGTCGGTCCCGCCGAAAGCCGAAGCCACCGAAGCCGAGTCGGCGGCGACCACCAGGGCGCGCCAGTCGTCGCGGCCTTCCGCCGCCTTGACCAGGTCGATCAGCTTAGGCTCGGAGCCGCCACCCAGCGGCAGCACTTCCTCCATGCCGTCCGCCTTGACCATGGTGAAGGTGGCGTTGGGGTTGGCCGGCAGGTCGACCAGGCTGACCTCGACGGGGCGCCCGGTGTAGCGCTTGAGGCGCGGGTCGGCGGGATCGGGCCAGCTGCGCAGCCGCGACCCGCCGGGGCTGATGCCGGTGTAGACGCCGGTGGCCACCTTCTCCCAGGCGCCGTCGTCGACCACATGGATGGCGAAGTCGATGCGCCTGGCGTCGTCGTGGAAGGTCAGGTCGACCACCTTGCCGGCCGCCACCTTCTGGTGCATCTCGCGGACATTGCCGAGGCTCTTGCCGTCGCTGGCCTTGGCCAGTTCGGCAGACCACTTCTCGAATTCGACCTTGGAACTGGCGTAGTCGAAGATCTCGCGCCCGCGGTCGGGCGTCTCGTCCAGCGAGGCGTAAACCAGCCGCTGGCTTTCATCGATCTTGACGAAGGGGATCAGGATATCGCGCAATTCGCTCTCCCGCTGGACGATGGTCCGGCCTGGAGGCAACACTAGGCGTGCGCGGGACGACGGATCAGGGTGAAGGGGTTCACCCCGCGGTGACTGGGAGGGGATGGCGGCTATCCTGCCGCCCCCGGAAGCGTCGCGCAAGGCACTCCCCGCCCGGGCCCTCCCACGCGCGACGCTAACGGGGGTTTAACGCACCCTGGAGGGGCGGGGACGGCATGGGCGCACCCTTTCCACCTCCGAGGTATTCACGCCGCCCGGTTGGGCGGTATCGGCTATTCCTTCGCGTCCCCCACCACCGGCACCAGGTCGCAGGCGCAATTGGGGTGGGCCGGTGGACCCAGGTCGCCGGTCGGGAACGCCTCGTCCAGGTCGAGAACGCCGGCGGCGGCGTTCTCGTCGCAAATGTCGTCCTGGTCGTGGGCCGACGCCACCACCCAGCGCTTGCGCAGCCGCGCGCCCAGGTCCCGCATCGCCCGCCAGTTGGCCAGATGGCCGGCGACGTCGGCCCGGCGCACCTCGGTCTTGGCGATCATCCAGGCCCGCCGGGCGCTGAAACCGAAATCGTCGATGATGGCGCGCTGCAGCTTCTCCATGCTCCAGCCTTCCGCCTCGGCCCGCGCCACCAGGGCGCGCAGCGCCGCCCGCGTGGTGTCGGTCAGGCCGCCGACCAGCTCGGCGCTGCGGCCGGCCGCGTAGGCGACGGCCTGGGGATTGGCGCGGATCACCGATTGGGCGGCGATCTCCGTCACCGCGGCGGCAAGGTCGGTGTCGGCGCTCCCCTCCACCGCGGCGTCAGCGCCCAGGGCGACGCCATCCTGCGTCACCGCCGTGATGATGGGCTCGGCGTCGCGGGCCGCCGCTTCCCAGGCTCCGACCTCGACGGCGGCGTCCACGGCGTCGGGGCTGACGGGCTGGCCGCCTTGGGGGGAATCGGGCTCACCGTCGGCCCCCTTGTCCAACCCCTCACGGTGCAGGCGCCCGGCCATCAGGTGGCCGACCCGGTTCGCGACGCGGGGCGCCTCCTCGGCCAGGAACGCCGCCCAGTGTCGTCGCAGCCGGTGAATGGCCGGGGCCAGGTGCGGCTTGGCCGCCTTGGCGAGCGGCTGCTCGTCTTCGTCGCCGTCGGAGGACGGCTGACCCGGACCGGCCGCGCCGCCGCGGTGCCCGAGCATCGCCGGCGCAGGCTGCGGCGGCTTGACCACGTCGCGCAGCCGCACCGCGCCCGCGGCGGTGTAGATCAGCGGCTCGGCGCCGATGCCGTCGGGATAGGGGTCCAGCCCCTCCATCGCCCGCGCCTCGTCGAGCGTCAGGCGCCCGCTCTTCACCTTGGTGTCGACGATGGCGTTCTGCGCCGCCGGGTCGAGTTCCTCTTCCTCCGCCCAGGTGAATTCCAGGTCGGGCCAGCCGAACCCCACCGCCAGGCACCGGTCGACCATCCCCTTGACCCAGGCCTGGAGCGGCGCCAGGCCTTCCTGCAGCGCCAGATCCTGGGCGGTCTCGGCGGTGGCGCGGTTCATCTGCTTGACCGCCCACTGGTTCGACACCGAGAAGGCGTAGCAGATGATCCGCGCCAGCCATTCGTCATAATCGTCCTTCAGCGCCTCCGCCTTGGTCAGAATCATGCTCTTGGCGATGGCGCCCGGCACGAACTTCGCGTGGCGGCGCTCGGCGGTGTTGCCCTCCAACATTCCGTCCCAGTATTCCTGGAACCATTGGATCTGATCGGGTGTCCAATTGTCGGGGACGCCGATCAGCGCCTCGGGGATGTTGCCCTCGGTGTAGTACTGCATCTGATGCAGCTGCCGCCTGAGAGCGATGTTGACCGTCATCACCACCTGTTCGACCGGGGAAAGGGCGTAGAGCCGGTCGGTGGTGCGGTTGCGGGGAAAGTAAAGGATGTCGTCCAGACCGTAATCGACCGCCGGGACGCCTTTCAGGAATTGCTGGTAGCCGGCCGTGCGTCCCCAATCGTCGATAACCACCTTGATGGTGCCCCCGTCCACCGCATCCAGGGCGTAAAGTGCGCCCGCACGGGTGCGGCGCGGGTACAGGGTGGCGGCGCCGATCACCAGCATGTCTTCGACCAGCATCCGGAGCCAGTCGCCCCAGGCGTTCTCGCGGTCGGGGCGCTCCAGGAAGCGGGTGACCGCCCCGATCCGGGAATCCGTCGCCTTGCGCTGGGCCGGGTCGCGCGCCTGGATCGCCCAATCCAGTCGGGCAAGCTGGTCCTTGCGGGTTTCGATCACCAGGCGCAGCAGGTCGTAACCGCGCGACAGGGCGCGGAGCTGCTCGAAAGTGATGCCGTCCTCGCCCGGTTCGCCGCGGGGCTTGGAGACCAGGTTGATGGCGGTGGGGTAATCCCAGCGGCGCCCCTCGACTTCGGCGGGAGCCAGTGGGGCCAGCGGTTCTTGCGGTCCGAACCAGCCGTCGGGCATGCCGCCGGTCAGCACGAGCCGCGCGGCGGCACCGAGCCGGGCCAACAGTGTCGGGCCTTTCGCCATATCTACCTCCAAATGCCTTCCTGGCGCGCCTGAGGGCGTTCAATTTCGCGTTCAATGAATTTCAGGGGCCTCGGGTGCGGCCGAGCGCAAAACGGGCGCCCTGGGGCGCCCTGGGCGGAAAACGGGCCCGGCGTCACGAGGACCGCTCCGTGCCCATTCCGCGCGCCTGCATCTGGCGCCGCGCATAGCCGATCAGGCCGGGCTCGGACACGCCCCCGGCGGCGTGGATCGCCAGGCCCAGTGCCCAGAACCGGTCCGCGTGGCCGTCGGCCGTGCGCTCGGCGGTGAAGCGGACGTTGCCGGCCGGGGTCACCTGCTTGGCGACCTGCCGCAGGTCTGCGCGGATCTCCGGCTGGGAGGGGATGCGCAGCTTGCGGTCCTGCATCGAGCCGCGCACCGGATAGGCCAAGGTCTCCTTCACCTTCGGCGTGAAGGTCACCCCCTCGACCCGGTATTCGCCGAACTTGGCCTTGGCGTCGTCGACCCAGCCTATCCCTAAGCCCGTCTCGTCGATGCAGACGCGCTCGCAGCGCTCGATCCACGGCCAGATAACCTTTTCCTGCTCGGGCTTGGACATCCTGGACAGGGGCTCGACGTGGCGGGTGTACAGCACGTCGCCCAGTTGCTCGACCACCCACAGCACCGTCAGGTCGCGCTTGCGGCCGATGTCGACGCCGGCGTACAGGCGCCCACCCTCGATCCGCTGCCAGTCGACGTCCGGGCCATACTCCGCCGAGGCGATCAGGTCGTATTCCAGGAAAGCCGCGTCGTCGTCGGCCGGGCTGCACATGTATTCCTGCTGGAAGCTCTCCTCGTCGGCGCAGCCCGACCGGATGAAGTCGAAATATGCCGCCTCGTCCATGGCCTGGCGCTCGTCGTCGGGCGGCAGCATCTGCTGCAGCTTGAACAGGAAGCCCTGGTCCAGCGCGTCCTGCAGGGTCACCCGGTGCAGGCTGATCTTCTTCGGGTTTCCGCCCTCGCGGGCCTCGCGGACCAGCTGGTTGAAGAAGTTGTGGCTGCCGCGGTGGGTGGAGATGACCTCCATGTTGCCGCCCCAGGTGATACCCGGATAGGCGATGGACCACAGCTTGCGGGGGTCGGCGTGCAGCGCGAACTCGTCGAGGATGCGGCCGCCGCGCTTGCCGGCCTGGGCGTCCGGGTTGGACGACATGGAATGGATGCGGCGCCCGCTCGCGAACTCCAGCACATAGGCCGAGATGCGCTTTTCCGGGTCGACGACCATCTCACCCAGGTCGCGGGCCGCCAGATCCATGATCTTCGCCCACATCTTGCAGTCTTCGATGAACAGGCGGGCCTGAAGGTCGTCGCGGCTCGAAACCCACTGGTCGAAGCGGGCTTCCTGGGCGGCGGTGCGCTCGTCGGCGGCGTAGGCGGTGGACCAGGACAGGCCGATCTGGCGCGCCTTCTCCATCAGCTTCAGTCGCGCCTCGTCGGTGATCCACCTGTTCTGATAGGGCAGGAAGATGGCCTCGGGGTCGGCCGGCAAGATCCTGGCGTTGCCGCGCGCCATCAGACGATCCCCAGAGCCGCCCGGATCGCCTGCCTGGTCTCGGCCGTCACGCCGCCCCTGCTCACCACGGCGTCCACCTTCTTGGCGGCCTCCTTGGCGATCTCCTGGCGCAGCTTCAGCACCAGGGCGGCGTCGTTGTTCTTGGCGCTGGACAGGTCCTTCAGCGCCTTGGCCAGCAGCATGGCCGCTTCGGGATCAAGGGTGATCGTGGTCGCCGGCTCGCCGTCCTCGCCCGGTTCGGCCGACATGAACAGATCCAGGATGGCGCTATGCATCAGCTCGATGTTGAGCCGGGCGGTGCGGTCCTCCGGGGCGTCGCCCAGCTTGCGCACCAGGGCTTCGGCCACGGCGCGCGAGCGCTGCATGCGCTCGGCCAGGCGGTCGAGCCCCTGGATGTGGCGGTGCAGCCCCGAGCGGGACGGAAGCGCGTCGGGATCGACGGCCGGCGGCTCGGCCAGTTCTGGCGGCAGCGCCCCCGGCAGGGTCGGCCGGCGGCCGGCGGCCAGGTCGCGCAACGCCGCGGCGATCTCGTCTAGCGTCCAGGCATGGGTCTGGTGCAACTCGGCGATCAGCTCGCGGATCTCCGGCGGCAGCTTGGTGACCTTGGAGGGCGACCGGCGCGCCATGGCCTAGCGATCCCAGCGCGAGCGCTCGACGCCGGCGACTTCGATCCGGCCATGGGCGGCGTCCTCGCCGCGCTCGGTGACCTTGACCACGCGGAGCGATTCGTTCAGCCAGTCCTCGGTGGTGCACCCCACCTTCTTCAGGTGGTCGAGGTCCTTGCGCAGCTCCTCCCGGCTGTCCTGGGCGAAGCCGCCGCGGGTGATCGCCTTGTAGATCACCCCCTCGTTGGCCTCGCCACCGACCTCGACCAGCAGGCGCAGGACGAAGAGACGGCGCGAGGCGTTCCAGTCGTCACGGAAGCTCATCGCCGGCCTCCGTTCATATGGTGTTCCACCAGGATGTTGAGAGGGCGTTCAACGCGCTCCAGCACCTCCTTCAGGCCGTCGATGGTGGCGGCGAGAGCCTTCACCTCACCCTCGACCGCGGCGATGCGGTCGCGGATGTCGTTGAGGTCGCTGTGGCCCGGCAGGTGCTCCAGGTCGGCCAAGATGGCGGCGAACTTGCTCTCGCCCTCCTCCAGCCGGCGGTTCAGCTCGTCATGCTCCTCGCCGTGCGCCTCGAAGCTGCTGTGCAGCTCGGCCTTGGTGGCCAGGGTGTTGCGGGCCATCCACAGGACGGCGCCACCGAGAAAGCCCAGGACGCCGCCGACGATGCCGGCAATCCGGGTCGCAAGATCCAGCCACTCGGGCACCATCATCGTCCCCCCGTCAGATGGCGGGCGCAGAACCCGCAGACATTGGTCCCCGGCACCGCGGCGCGCCGCTCGTCGGGGATGCCTTTGCCGCACGAGCGGCAGAAATAGGCGCTTTCCCCGGAGGGACGCGGGCGGGACCGGAAGGCGGCGATGGACGCCTGCCGGTCCCGCTCCTCGCGCTCCGAGGCCTCGTCGCCCGCGTCAGCCATGCGGCGCGGGCGCCGGAACGGCGGCCGGGCTCGGCGCCGCCGGCACCGCCGCCGGCGCGG
>JAEHJW020000132.1_pt1 | contig 14629 bp, 21 predicted proteins | sample 9271431 | NCBI WGS metagenome assembly JAEHJW02
TCACTGTAGCCAAGATAGCAAATGCAGACATTTTACAACTCGTCAAGGAGGAATTACAAAAATCTATGGATAAAGGGTTAACTCTTGCGACATTCAAGAAAAATATAAAAAATATCTTGCAACAAGGGGGCTGGCTGAACAGAGCCATTGTCGAGGATGGCATAGAAAAAGAAATGCCAGGATATCGCTGGAATACGATATATAGGACAAACCTTCAGACATCATTAATGGCTGGGAGATGGAAGGAGCAATATGACAACGCATCAAGTCGTCCAATGTGGAAATATGTAGCCGTTATGGATTCAAAAACTCGTCCAACTCATGCTGTACTAAATGGCATAATTGCTCGATATAATGACCCATTTTGGGCAACGCATTATCCTCCGAATGGGTTTAATTGTAGGTGTAGGATAAGAGCAATGACCGAAGATGAAGCACCTGAAGCTTCCGACTTAAGCAATATCGAAGTGAAGCCTGACAAGGGATGGGCTTACAATCCTGGACAAGAATCCTTCAAGCCTGATCTGCGTAACTATGATTCAGAAATAAGATCACAGCTAAAAAACTCTCTGAAAAAGGAGGCATAGAATAAAGTTATTCTGGATATATGGGATTACCTATGACTTTTTCATTCATCTAAACACCTCTTTCATAGGTTTTCATACGGAATTAGTTGTGTAAATCACCAGTTCGAACCAAACAATTAAGTATGTTCAGCAAATCGGGCGTAGTAGCCACGCTGCTCACAGTTGACAATTCCCCATTGCTCTGCCATAACATCAGTTATCCCTTTGGTATATCCCATCTGTCTTCTCCTGGTTGTTCCCGATGCACCCTAGCGTATCTGTCATCAACAATATGAGTAGGAACGAGCGGATGTAGATTCTGTAACCACAAGCATGTTGTCCTTGTTTCTCCGTGCCCAAACATCCACGGATGGATAATCTGGTTAGGTTCTTATTATGCAACTTGTTCTGCTATTTTTAATGCAATCATGCGAATTAACTCATTTAGGAGAATTGATTGATTCTCAATGTTATTAACCAATTTGCTGATTTCAAATTCTGGAAAGTTCATGCGTATATCCAAAAGATATTGGTGCACCATTTCAATTTTTTCTTTTTTGTCAAGGACACTTACTTCATGTTTTAACGAAAATCTACGAAGTAGGGCCTCGTCAATTCTATCTTTTCTGTTGGTGGCACCTATTATAATGATATCGTTAGTAAGTTTGTCAAGCTCTTGCATCATTGTAATAGTTATACGTGCTAATTCACCACTAGACCCTGAACCTGAGGATGAACGTCTTATACTGATGCAATCTATTTCATCTAGCATAAATACACACGGATTAGATATTGCATATGAAAACGCTTTACTTATATTTTTTGACGTGCTTCCCATATAAGAATCAACTAAATCAGAAAACTTTAAGTAGCAAAATGGAAGCCCTGTCTTATAAGCAATATACCTTCCAAAGGTTGTTTTGCCTGTGCCACTTTCTCCGTATAAGAGTGTTGAGTTTAAATATGGTATGCCCATTTCCATTAGTTTTTCATTAACCTTTTTCATGCGGATAATATTATCAAAAACAGCACTCTCTCGAACAGAAAGATAATATCTGCCTTCTTTAAATGAATTTGAAACATCTTCTACACACAAAATATTTTTCAGATCATGGGGAAGCTCAATCATGTTATTTCCTGACGATTCTAAAATTGTTTTATATTTATTACAAAACCAACTATTTTTGGAAGTAGTATCTTCGACTACACAAGCAATAGCGCATTTCTTTGCTGCAATAATGTCATTTTGCGATATGGATTGGATTAATTTTTTTTGATTCTCTGATAGTCCCATATCAAATTCTCCTTTCTATTCCCAAATACCACTAGTTTTATCATGAAACCACACCTAATTCCTCTAGTCTGACCCTTTTCATTCAGAAATTCTAAACTGTAACTATGAGTTCTTTTGCTTTGAAGCAATAATGATTTGCAAAACATACAACCAATGTTCTATTTCTTCAAAATGTTTTTTACCGAACAGATCGCTTCGTTTAATAGGGTTGCTACATGAAAAGAATTCAATCATATGAAATGGATCTTGTATATCATTTACAACAATTCGCAAAGCAAGCTTTTTAGCTTCAACGTTAGATTCTTTTTTGCCAGATAGTCCTCCAATAATAGCTCCAACCCCACCTAGCAATAAACCACCAACGACCGTACCCCCTATTTGGCTACCCCTTTCTGTTGATTGTGCTATCGCGCCATCATTTTGTATCATCTCAACGCCAATAATATCCTGATATGTGTAGATATAAGCATTATAAATATCATTTCTCATCGGATATATCATGCAAACTTTTTTGTTTACTTCATCTATGGCCAATACTGATTGCAGCCCATACCAACCCTTTTTTATAAATTTTTGAGTCGGTGTAAAATCAGAAAGCTTGCTGAATATCTCTTGCACCTTATCGCCATTGTCACCCTTTGCAAGCTCTTTAAATTTTGTCCACGCCACTTCTTTACCACTTTCTCGTAATGACAGAGCTCTTTTGTCTCTATTAAATTTCTCCCAAAATCCTAGTGATTGCAACTGTATTTCTACCTTCATTCTTCCTCCCTAGTATCCCTCTTTTTCACCTTTTGTTATTTCTCATATATTATATCAATCACCTCATCGTTATGTATTTTAACAGTGTATTTTTCATGTTTTCAATTTCTGGGCGTTCAAGCGTCAGATAAGGCCTTGCAGGAATATTAACTTTGCCACCTCTACCTGCGTTGCCACCTAAGTGTTGAATAGCTGCATAAACCTTGTTGGTGCCAACCATCGCATAGTTGGGTGTGACTTTTTGGGTGATTGACGCTACAAGTTGTCCTGTTTGTTGAAGTATTCTACCTGGCCAGTAACCTTGTTTTTCCCGTTGTCTGATTGTTGTTTCTGCAAGGGACTGCCAGCGTGGGCGTCCCTCAGCTTCAAAATTCTTCTCAATTGCATCAGACATGTGCCCAGCGATCTCTCTCATTGCTGGATACATATTTATGGACCTCGCTTTGAGCGTCTCAATATATTCTATTAATGCTGCATCGTCAACCTTTATCTCCACATTTCCCCTCCTTCAAAATATCATAAATAAATCGCTCACTGCATCCAACCTTGTTTGCAAGTTCTTTGACATTGTGCCCATTGTAATGCATTTTTACATACACCTTTTTGAGCATAATGATTGACTTTGCTGAAATATAAATATTCAGTCCCATCAGGTGCTCACACAGTCTGATGAGAACATCCTTACCACAAAAATCATACACCATTTTTAGGTCACCAGACAACAACTCATTGTGTTGATCAAGTATCTCTTCAAGCCATTTCATTCTTCCCTCCCCCACCTTGCAGGATATCGTCTTTCAAGCCACCATGCTGCAGCCTGCCAATTTTTTGCAGCCGATTTAAGAATGACCTGTGTGCATTTCATTTCTGCCTCTGACTCTGCCTTTTTTATAGCCTCGCAGAACTCGAAGAATCTGTCTCCTTCCTTTCCCTTTTCTCCTCTGAGAATCCATTTTCTAAATGTCGAATAATCTATTCCTGCGTGTTTACATGCAGTTTCATAGTAATTCCCTTCAGCAATTGCGCTACACAACTTGGCTTGCAATTCGCTTGTAAGCTTTACTGGTCTGCTCATTCTTCCCGCCTTTTGTCACATTCAATTCGTAGATTTTCTTTTATCATTTAGGCCCTCACCATTTTAATTTAGTTTTTTGTATCTTTTTTGATTTTGGCTTTGTAATAGTTCCTTGCGTATTGTTTCTTCTTCTCCATCAGATCAGAGTTTGTCTTGATTTTTGTATGATAATATCTTCTTCTATATTCTTTGTTGTGTTCTCTCCAATCCTTATTTTGCCGGCATTGCTTCTGATATCTTCTTTGATATTGCCTCAACTGTTCCATTTTTTCCGAGCTGGTTTTGATAACTGTATGATAATATTCCCTGTGATGTTGCCTCATTTTTTCTTTTTCTTCTTCGGTAAGCTTTGTATTTTTTTTGAGATGATATTCTTGATAGTATTGCTTTCTTTTACAATATCTTTCTTGCTCTCTTTGCTTTATTTTTACTATTCTCTCAGGGTTAGTCTTAATTACGTTATGGTAATACCATCGTTTATACTCATTCTCAGTCATTGTTTTGCGTTCCTTTTATTTTTTTGCTCAATTGTGGTAACATCAACTATTTTTTCCAAAATAGACATCCAATACTTTCGGGTCAACAGGTGATCCTATTTCTACAAGCAAAGTTCTGTTCCCTTCATCTGCTTTGACCCACATTAAAAGCTCATTGTATTTCAGCTCACCTGTTTCTCCAACAAACTCCTTAACCATTACTACCTCTTTTCTGTATTTTTTATCAATATTATATTGCTTTATACTCTAATTTTTTAACTCCAAATTTCTTTGCACTGTCTAGATCATTGATGAACAAATCAAACCTGTCTTTCCCCTTTATGTCCGATCCTGTGTCTTTCACGATCACATCTCCAATATTGTCTATATGAATTTTCTGATTAACGTAATAATATTTTGGGTCAGCAGCAACTACCCTGTAACTATCTGATGGTTTCAGCTTGTAACCGCTTGCCGTAACACAATATCCAAGATCACCTCTATGCTTTCCTGTGCTTTCTGGACCACAGGTGTAAGCAGAAACAATAGCAATCCTGCATACTAACGTTACGGGAGGAGCTTCCATTTTTGCTGAAGTAGTTGTAAACATCGCGATGATAAATAACAACATCGCATAAGGACCAAGCATTATTCACCTGATTCCAGAACGTTTGGCATTAAATTCCTAGGTGCTGAGTTGTACCCTCGCAAGAAGTTTTTGCCAACCTGATATATCCAGCCCTCGTGTTTCAGACAGTATCCCTTGAATTGTTTAGTAATCTTGCCATCTTTTAAAATTTCCAATCTTCTCTCTTCAAAAGCATCAAATATAAAATCTTTTAGATCGCCAGTCTCTACATCATAAATTACTAAAAATATTTTTCTACTAACTAAAAAAACCTTTCCGTCACCTACTGCTATTACATCGCCTTTGAATCTTTTCAAAATATTCATCGCTTGTTCCAGTGTCATGTTTACGCCTCCGCTATTAAATTTTTTGTGTGCTTCATTAAGAATTCTTCCAACTTCTTTACTTCGCACACCCCCTTAATGACCATTACGTGTTGCCCTCTATTTTGAAGCTGAGTGATAAAAACTTCCTGTTCTTGTGATAATCTTCCTTTAGTGGTTTTTACCTCAATCCAGACAACATATGGCCCCTCTGGTGGTATCGCAGTTATGTCAGGCACGCCCTTGCGACATCCAATGCCCTGAAGATTAGATATATAATCCCAACCAAGGGTCTTAAGAAGTCTCTTTATTGCGCCCTTTACGTCTTTCTCGCGTTCATTCATCTTTAAATTTCCTCCTGTAGTCTGCGGCTGTGTTGTGGGATATGATGCACTTTTCAATCAGACGGCTTGTTATTTTGTCGCCTATTCTTGCTTGAAGTCCGTTTACATCGTAGTTTGTTGTGATGATTGTTGGTTTGTTTGATAAATATCTGCCATTTATGACTTTAAACAAAAACTCCTGCTTAAAATCTGTCGCCTTCTCTGTGCCTAAATCATCCAGAAATAGCACATCTACCGTAACCAAAATTGATATGATTTCTGATTCTTTTATCCCATTTTCTTGTCCGATTGATTGATATACTTGCGTAAATAGATCTGGCAATGTTTTAAACAGGCATACATACCCTCGTTCGATAAGCTCATGAAGAATTGCACAGGCCAAATGAGTTTTACCACACCCAACCCCACCATAAAAAACAATTCCTTTGCCATTGTAGCGCTCGAACTGTTCAATATAATCAACTGCTTCGTTATAAGAATTTTCTGATTTTACGTTATGTATCCAAGTCTCAAATGTCTTCTTCTGAAAGCTTTCACCAAGCTCTGATATAGAAAATAACTTTGATATTCTCTGTTTTCTCTCGTTTTCTATTTGTCTTTGTTTAGTCTTTTCGTAAAGCTCTTGCTCACAATGTTGGCATGGTCCAAATACAGTCCTGATACTATCATGCTGTTCTACATATCTCTTTTGCATTTTCTGCCCGCAAATAGGGCATGTCTCGTTTTCTATTTCTTTTTGTCCCAATATCGTTAACTCTTCTATTAATATCCCTGAAATCTCACAAATCTTCTTGTTTATGCTGTCCATGCTGATTTTTTGCATTTATAAACCTCCCTAGCAAAGTATTTCACTGTTCTATCAGGCCAGTTTGGATGTCTTTGTTTTATCTCTTTCAACAATTCTTCATTGTCCCGAAAGTTTTCTGCTGGTTTATATATTTTTTCTTCTTCGATAATTTCTTCTGCAAACGTTGTATAAGTACTTCTCACTTCTGACGCACTCAAATTGCATCGTTTCGAGCTACGCAAAAATTCTTCGCATTCGTCCATCAATGAGTTTTCCCATTGCTGCTTTATCTGGATTTCTTTGTCATGCGTTGTCAAGTTGTCATAATTTCCCTCAAGAATCTTGACAAAGTTGTTGTAATTGATAACCCAATCAAAATTGCAGCCATTCCATTTTTCCGAGCGACCTGTGAGGAATGCACTCTCTTCAATCTTTTCAAATGCTTCTTGTATTTGCTCTAAGGTAAAACTCCTGACAAGCACTTTCACACACGCCCTTCTCTTTGTTGTAAACGTGAGAACCTTTGGCAGACTTGTACAAATTTTATTGAAAAGCCTAATAACTTCAGATTCGGTTCTATACTCTTCTTCTTTCGTACTTGTACTTTTCTTATCATTCTTTGTATTATTCTTAAGATCTTCTTGTATATTGTCAGTTTGTTTGTCGCTTTTTTCAGATTGCTTTGTCGCTTCTTTGTCGGATTCTTTGTCGATTATGGTATTCCAGTTGTCAGTTTGAGCTACTAAATCAACGTTTATTTTTTTATTTTTGTTTGTCACTTCGTTTGTCGCTTCTTGAGCTATTTTTTTATTTTTGTTTGTCACTTCGTTTGTCGCTTCTTTGTCGGCTTGCTCCTTTTCGCCCTGATATTTGCCCCAATTAATCACGTTTATTAACCTTCCGCTCTTTGTCGCTGAGCTTGTCAAAAACCCCCAGTTTTCTAGTTTAACTATTGCAGTTCTGATACTTCTTATGTTCACATCACTGCCACAACTTTTTTGAAGTCCTACCAAACTTGTAAAGAACTGACCTGGTTGGAGTGTGGCAAGTTTGCCACCAACTTCAATTTTTTTAGGTTTATGTTGCGCACGTAATAGACATACAAGCATCACATCCCTTTGTTTACTTGTCAGGTCATTGTACATATCTGATTCAAGCAACTTTCTATATAGTTTTATCCAACCGTTGTTCCCCATGCGTATGTTTCCTTTCCGAATATTTCTTGCACGGTATTTACAAACAACTCTTTATTGGCGTTTTTGTGACTCAAGTGGATCAGATGGATTTGTTTGACCTTCGACATATCAGTAGCCCACAAAAAATCGACAACTTTTGCAAGGCTGAAGTGTGTCCTAATGAGACGCTCTTTCATCTCCGATGTCATCAATCCGTTTGTAATATTTGTATCAAGTAATGACTGAGACCAATTGGCTTCAACCAGAATATAATTGAGATTATCCCATGTGGTCGGGATAGATGCGGTATCTGTTGCATATAGTAAGCTTTCACCTGTTAGTGATGATCTGATCAAATAGCCTATTGGCTGTGCGCTATCGTGTTCAAGGTCAAATGTGGTTATGTTGAATGTCCCTGCCTTAAATTTTTTCTTAATTATGCTCATCCTATAGTGCTTAACGCTTTTTAGGTATGTGCCCTCACTCATAAAACACTCAACACCCATCTTGCATAGTGCTTCTGCACTTCTGATGTGGTCAGAATGCTCATGGGTTATAAGGCATCCAGCTACACTGGATGCCTTGAATTTCATATTCATCTTAACTTTCCTTAAGCATATTCCTGCGTCTAGCATCAAAGAACTTGCCCCATCACTTATGTAATAACAATTTCCTGATGAGCCAGAGCCGATGACCTGGACAAACATTTAAAAGGGTGCCTCTTCCGAAACAAGTAAAAGAGTATCTTGTTTTTGATTATCTTCTAAGGCCTCAATTTTTGCCCCCTGTTGCAATGAAACATCCTGAATTGTTGTTTGTTCCGTTTCCACATCTTTTTCGTCATCAACATCTGAAATAGCTGCTTTCTGAATTGAACTTTCTAAGGCGCCCCACTTCGTTAGAAGTTTTTTGATTACCGTTTTCAAGGACATAGCATCAAAGTCAGTACTCCATGGCGCGCTTGGATGACCGTACGATGTACTGAATCTCTTTGCATGCGCTTCGATTTCTTTTTTTGACATAAAAATGGTTTTTTCAAAGCCTGATTTTAGTTTCAAATAAGCAATATATCCGATTACTGTATCATTTTTAGCCTCGCCAGTTATTTGTATATCCCCCGTAATAATATCTCTTCTGACAATCATGCCGTCATAAATAACACCAGCATTAATCTTTTGATATTGATTTGTCCTGATTGCGAGCTGAATGTATCCTTTGTAGCCTATCTGAAAAGTCGGAGTATACCCGTCTTTTCCTTTTCTTGCTACGATATATGCAAAACCAAGCTGCCTGTTTAGTGGGAGCCTTAACGTCGCTGCTTTCATGGCTTCTTTGATTAATTCCTGAGGGTTGCATTGCTGGATATATTTATCGGAGTTTGCAACTTCCAAGAGGCTCTGGACAAAGTCGTTTGTATTTTCTTTGAGAGCACTTCTAATCATTTCTGAAATATTTCCACTTTTCAGAGCTAACCCTAAATTTGACATTATTATGCCTCCACTTTTATTTTTTTGTCTTGTGATACATAGAGCCTGATTTGCTGATTATCTGTTTGCAGAATCTCATTAATTGATTCTGCGTTGTCAATGAAAATTGGTGCCCTAACTGGCAGTTGCGAAATAATATCCAACCCAGCGTTAATCTTCGCTGCATGGTTTAAATTCGACCAGCTGATGTCTCCTACTGTAACTTCGCAAGTCTCTTTTATCTCTCCATTGACCTGTTTTTCAAAGAGCTTAAATTTTACGAATTTAAATTTATCATTGATGTTTTTTTCAACACTTTCTATTTTTTGTTGGATAAAATTCTGTAAACTAAATAATTTTTGTTCGTTTTCCGAGAGCTCTGTCAGAAACACTTTCTCTTCTTTTTTGAGCTCGTTTATCCTCATTCTTACCCCTTTTGCGCTTCGACTTGCCGCAAGCTTTTCTTCAAGCTCGCATATTTTTTGCTTTGTTACAACCTCGTCTATTTCGTCTAATCGTCTCTCTAGTCTAAAAAGTTTTGAAGATAATTCTGCTGGTGTTACTATCTCTTCATTTTCTATTCGCTGGAGTTGTTCCTCTAATCTCCGCCTTTCTTGGACCAGTCTAAAATTCTCTGCATTAAAGCCATCAATCTTTTCCGAGATGGTTTTCCCATCGTTTGAGATTTTCTCAAGTTTGATAGCTTTCTCACGGTTAAATCTCCTGAACGTTTCGTCTATTTTTTCCTGCGGGATTTCTTGTCCGCATGTGGGGCAAGTACCAATGATCGTGCAACAATTTGTCTGTTCTTTTTTCCACGCATCTCTGAGTTCGACCAACAAGGCTTCTTCTCTGGATATATCTCTCAAGATTAGTTTTGACCTCGCCTCAAAAATCTTTGTTATTTTTTCTTGCTTCAGTTGTCTTTGCTTTTCATGCTCGGCTTGTATTGTTGCTTTTAATGCTAATATCTCTTTTTCTATGTTGTCTGATGATAATGATGTTTTGAGAGCAAGAATCTCTTTCGAAATCCCTTCCTCATTAATATTATTAACCCCGCCTATTCCCGAGAGTTCTTCGATCCTGGCAGGTATTTGTTCTGCCTGTTTCTTTATTTGTTTGATTTTACTTGTTAGAAGTTTTTTAAAGTCATCTATAGAATATTTTTCAAGATATTCTTTCAATTCAGTCGGGATCGGGAAATCGCTTTGAACGAATAGATCCAACAATATCTCACGTCTTTCTTGCCATGAAAGCATTTCGTTAAAATAAAGCGGATTGAGTGATGATCTAAGGATTTTCTCGTTCCCCAGAGTGAGAATTCTTTCATCAAATTCTTTTTTCTTGATAGGTACTTCATTTATATAGAATTCAGAAGCCCTCTTGAGCAGGTTATAAATCTTTTTTAGCGCAACCTCTTTACCATCATCTAGCATCATCACTGCTTCAACGCTGGCAACCTCACAACCTCTATGAACTATTTCAAATTTTGTCTGATTTTGGCTGTCTTTTTCAAACAAAAGCCAACAAACGGCGTCATATACCGAAGTCTTGCCTGCGCCATTGTCAGCCTTAATGATAGTCGTGTGCTGAAGATTGGCTGCAAAATGTTTAATACCTTTAAAATTTTCTATCGAAACTTTTGTTATATTCATTTATTTACCACCCTAGTAAAAAATCTTTTTGTTTCTTCTTGCAAATCAATGCCCATCTTCATAATGATTTTGTTGCTTTCTTCCGCTAAAAATGCTAAACTAATTGCGTTGTTTTGTGCTTTTACCTCTAAATCATGTGTGGGTTTAGAGGCCTTTTTTGTTTCTGTCATTTTATTTCCTCCTTTTTTGTTGTCTGATGGTACTGATATACTCTTCTATGTCTGGGTAATAAAACCTCACACTACCTCCTATCCTGACCCCATTTAATAATCCCTTTTGTCTTTCTCTGTCCACTGTATGCATTGATACATGAAGCAATCCAGCAACCTCCTTTTTTGTCAGAAACGGTTGTAACTTTGGAATATCAATCTTCAAGAAGTTCATCTAAGGATATCCCCGCACTTTTTAATTTTTTTGCAATTCTTTTTGTCGGGAAACGACGTCCCGATGTGTAGCTATAAATAGTTGTCCTACTAACACCCAACTTTTTAGCAAGATCTGACACTTTGATGCCTTTATCCCTTAAATTTTTTAAAATCATCTTTACTCCTCTCAGTATGTTTATTAACATCATACAATATGAGATATTATATACTCCACTTTGTATGTTGTCAATATGTATGAATATATCTAAAATAGAATAAAATGTTAGTCATTTTGTAGACAGGGGGTCACAATGAGTGAATTTTCAAAAAGGTTAAAAATATTGCTGATTGAAAGAAAAATTACAAACAAGGAACTTGCAGAGCATTTGGCCTTAGAATCTAATAGTATTTCCAACTACGTAACTGGCAAAAGAGCTCCAAATCTGGAAACTGTTGTTAAAATAGCTAAATTTTTGAATATTTCCGCTGATTATCTTCTTGGTATTACCAATAACCCAAATATGCCAAATATTCAAATTGCGGCGAAGGCTGACAAACAGTTATCTGATGAACAAGTACATGAAATAAGAAAAATTGTAATGGACGTAATAAAAAACAATCTAAAACTCAACGTTACTAATAATGGACAAACTGATAAAGATTCTTGAAATAGAAAATATTAAGCTAATTTTTTTAGATTTACCCACCTATTTAAAAGGTATCTTTGTGAGTTCAAACAAAGAAAAATTTATAATTTTGTCCAACACCCTTCCTGACAACCAGCATCTCAGAGTTACCCTTGCCCACGAACTTGGCCACTATTTTACCTGCTTAGGAGATTGCGTTTCTTTGTCTTGTACAACTCACACCTGCCGCTTCTTTGCAACGTTAAACGAAGCTAAAGCTGACAGATGGGCAGCAAAATTTCTTATACCTCGAGAGGAACTTTTGGAGTGTATGAGAAAAGAAATGCCATTTTATGAACTGGTTCAATATTTTCAGGTGACTCCTGAACTTTTAAAGATAAGGGTAGGAATGAGTGATGTATCTACTTATTAGGTGCCCAAAGTGTAGACGATTTTCAAAAGAGGACAAAAAAGTTTGCAAATGCGGGTATAAATATAACGGCAATAAAAACTATTATTTCAGATATAAGGCTGAAGAAAAATGGAAAATTAAGAAATGTAAGTCAAGCTGGAAGGATCTCGCTGAAAAAGAAATGTTTGAGTTTTATAAAAAATTTATAAATGATTCGTTGTCTAACACAAAGAAAATTGCTTTTGATACATTTTGCAAAAAAATATATTTACCATATTGCAATGCAAGAAACAGACCTAACACGATTAAGGCTAAAAAGCATTGTATTGAGAACAGATTAATCCCTCTGTTCAAGGATACCAATCTGGGTAAAATAGAGGCAGAAATTCTTGAAAAATATATCTCAAATGAGACCAAGATAAAAAGGGCTACAATTAATCTATTTATCACTATAGCAAAAAATATTTTCAACAAGGCTGTCGAGTGGGGATACATAACAAAGAATCCCATTGAAAAGGTAAAGTTATTCAGTTTAAACAATCAGCGGGTGAGATATTTAAACGAAGAGGAGCTAAAAAAATATTTAAAATATGCCTCTAGATATACCCATTTTTACAAGGCAGTAATTATTGCATTAAACACTGGGATGAGAAAAGAGGAAATTTTGTCCTTAAAATGGTCGCAGGTAGATCTAGAAAACAACACCATAACTCTTTTTGATACAAAAAATGGAAAAACAAGATATGTTCCTATCAATAAAAGTTTAAGCAGCCATTTGATTGGCTGGAAGAACGATATGGAGGAATATGTGATAACGTATTCTGGAAGAAGAATACACCAAATAGCAATAAATCACGCTACAACCTGCAAGTTGGCTGGCATTACGGATTTCAAGTTTCACGATCTGCGCCATTCATTTGCAAGCTATCTAACAATGAGAGGCGTAGATCTTAATACTATTCGTGATTTACTTGGGCACAAAAGCATGGCAATGACGCTTAGATATTCCCACCTGTCAGAAAAGACAAAATATCAGGCAGTAAACAAACTTCACATAGGAGAATAAGTTTTTTTGAAACAATAAACACAATGTCTTATATGAAATTAAGTCAATATAGCAAATACAAAATATTCTGGTTACAAATAGGTCAAATCTGGCATGCAAAGAGCAGGAAAAAGTTTAATAAAATGGCATAATATTAATGATATAATTTTTATGTAACCACGTGTCTGTATAGGTAAATATGGATATGCAAACGAATAAGTTTTTTTGAAACATAACAATATTAAATTATATATTGTTTACCAAAAAAATATCATAATAATAAATATTGGTATTTATCTGACAATTTAATTGTAATACAATTTAGGTATTAGGACTATTTATAAAGTTTTGAAATAATTATTATAGCCATAAAGGATGCCGTCATAGAGATCAGGGTTGAATCAACAAATGGATAAATTGGCGTGCTATAATGAAAAACATCCACCCATACAGTTGGACCAAGTACTGTGAGAATTATAGACAAAGTTGCGCCTAATAAACTTCCAAATATAACTGCGCCCTTAGAAATATTATTCAAATATATTGAACAGAAAAGTGCTGGAAAGTTAGCACTTGCAGCAAGCGAATAAGACAGTCCAACCATAAACGCAACGTTTTGCCCCTTGAATATCATAGCCAATAAAAATGCAAAAAATCCAATTAAAATAACAGAAAATGCCCAAATATAAGATTTTTTGTTGTTAATAACGTCCTCTTTTAGTGTCGTAGCCCCCGCTACAAAAAGCCCGCTCACTACTGCAAAGATCGTAATAAAAGTTATAATTGCAGTTACATAAAATAATAAATCTTGTCCCAGATACCTTGTTAGATGAAGTAAGACCATATTAGCACCATCGCTTAGATCCTTCTTGTCAAGAATAAATCTAGATTCAAAACCAAGAAAAAAAACTATTAGATAAAATATGCTGATTAACACGGTAGCAAGAAAAACTGATATCCTTGCCGATCTCCTATCTGGCACGGTGAAAAATCTTATTAATATATTGGGAAGTCCTGCTGTTCCAAAAAGAAGAGCGAAAGATAAGGAAAAATAATCAAAAGGAGAGCGAAAGATAGTTTGAGGTAAAAATAAGTTAGTTAATTTCCCATTTGCAAAAAAAACACTGCTTGAGCTCATTTTATAAAAAATTAGAAATAATATTACCAAAGCAAGAGAAAATAGTATCACAGTTTTATAGATTTGAAACCATGTAGTTGCAAACATCCCACCTAATAAGACAAAGCAAACAGAAATAAATGTAACAATAAAAATAGACAAATTATAACCTATCCCGGTAACTAAAGAGAGTAATAGCGCGGCACCAATTAACTCTGCAACCAAGAAAATAAGTATACACAGTAACCCTGTTAAGCTAAGAACAACTTTAATATCTTTACCGCTAAACCTGAGAGCAATCAGGTCTATGTATGTTGACACCCCCCTTCTTGACATTGGCTCTGCAACCAAAAAAAGCATTATGGGCCAACCAACTATCCAGCCAACAGCATAAAAAAGACCATCAAAGCCCTTGGTAGCAGTCAAACCAACAATTCCAAGAAAAGATGCCGCACCAATATAATCACCAAAAAGTGCTAAGGCATTTTGAAAAGCATTAAACTTATTTTGCAT
>JAEHJW020001621.1_pt1 | contig 14621 bp, 19 predicted proteins | sample 9271431 | NCBI WGS metagenome assembly JAEHJW02
TGGGCGGCTGAGGGCGACGAGGAAGCGGAGCTGGCCGCCGGTCTGGACTTGTATGTTGGCTATCCGGGTGTTGTTCGTTGTCATTTGAGTGCCTTTCGGTGTTGTTCGTTGCTTTTGTCTGGGGATTGGAGCTCCCGGCCTTGCGGTCGGGAGCTCCTGGGGGTCGCTAGGCCGTGTGCTTGGTGGCGTACTTGGTGATCCACCTGATGGCCTCTTCGCGGGGGATCCTGCGTCCCTCGGGGGTCTCGATCCACTTGATCAGCCCGTTGAGCATGTAGTTCCTGACCTGCTGCGGGCGGACGTTCTTGTGTGTGATCTCTGAGACCACTGAGGACACCTTGTAGAAGGTGAAGGTGTCAGAGTTCCCCAACAGCTTCTCAATTGAGTTGCTGATGCCATTGGTAGTAGGGTTGGTGTTCATGAGAAATTCCTTTCTCTCTTTTATAAGGATTTCCTTTAAATCCTTATAACTATATTATAGCGCAGCTATCAATCATTTTCAACCCCCTAGGGTCTACACGGATAAATTGAAAAATCGCATGTATAACTAGGATAACATGATTGCCCCCTAGAACGTACAGATGGACACAGATATAATAGTAGTCATTGGCCTAACAAAGGAGCCTTCATGATGGGACACTCGTGGGATCCCGATGAGGCAATTGACACTCTCAAGCTTGAGCGGTCAATGGATGAAAGCGAAGCGGCTACCGCTCAGCGCATCTTTGTCGAGAACCTCCCAGCGGCTGCTCAGTCAATTGCGCATACCGCTATATATAGCACCAATGAACGTTTGCGTTTGGATGCAGCGAAGTACGTTGTCGAGCGCGTTATGGGACGTGTTAAGGATGTCGACCCGATGGGTAATGTTGATCCCTTCGCGGAATTGCTTGCGTCCTGCGTAAACAGCGTCGGTCCTGTGGAATAATGAGGTGACTGATGGCAGCGGCACGCAAGGGCATGGGCTTTCAAGCGGCGCAGAAGCAAATGATGAAGAAGCAGGGGATGAGCAAGGCCTCTGCTGGCGCGATTTTGGCTGCTGGCGCGAGAAATGCGAGTGCCAAAGCAAAGAGGGCCAATCCGAACTTAAGTAATGTACGGACCAAGAAGGCATCTGAGGGTGCTGGGTCTACTGTTACGGTGTCTAAGGCAGGGAAGCCTATGAAGAAGACACCAAAAGCGGCGAAAGCGTTTAATCCGGGCGGTGGGGCCGGACTAGCCAACGGAGCAGCGCCTGCACAGCAAGCGGTGCCTGCTAAGAGGACGGCTAGGCCTACTCCTAAGAGGATCCGTGGGTTGACTAAGGATGTTAGGGCCAACGTTAATAGGTATGGCGCCAATAACGGCGGGAGTGGTGCTCAGTGAGCGGCGCTTTGGTTGTACAGGGTGTACAGTTCGGTATACCGAGCGGCGAGAAGGATTTCGGGCCTTATAATATTCCGATGAGCTCTGTGGACGAATCGTTGTCGATTGTCGCGCAGGCTGGCGATAATATTGTAGGTGTGCCTGCTGGAAGTAATGGTTGCGTGATTGTGCCGCCCGCAGGAGGTACGGAAACACTGTTGCTGAAGATTTTGGCTAATGATGCTGGGGTACCGTTGAGTGGTACACAGCCTACGGTATGGAGTTGGCCGGCAGCAGCTGGGCCGTCGACGTTTATTATTAATTCGTCGATTGCGCTGTCTAATACGGAACCGATTGAGGTGGTATTTTTCTAATGGGCGTATATGATCAGAGTTTGCTGAATAATCCGGCAACAAGGTCTGGAGAGGGAAACCGGGCCAAAATAGGGAAAGGTAAGGGCACAGTGGCACGAGCGAAGAAGGTTGGTACGGCTCAGATGCCTGCGGGAGGCAAGATGGGCAAGAAGTTGAGTGCGAATCCTATGCGAAGTGGTGTTGGCTCGAAGGTCAATACTGCTGGTGGAGATGTTGCTGGCAAGGCTACTGGTAAGGTCTCTCGGGGGAGTACTAAGAGCTCTGTGGCACGTGTTGCGGATTCCGGGCAGCGTATGGGCTTGGGTAAGTCCACTATGAATGCTAAGAAGATCAAGGGTGGAACTCAGCGTACTAGGATTACGAAGGCTACGAATGGCCGCGGTAAGGCCGGAGGAGCGTAAATGAGTGAGATTGCGCATCGTACCTCCCCCGCAGGAGGAATTGTTACCTTGGTTGAGCCAAGCGGCAACACCCGTACCGTCAAAGTCGAGGGTGCGGGTACTCTCGCGACAGCGCCGACTGCACCGACAACCGCTACTGCAACAACTGGCGGCACACTCGCCGCGGGTACATACGGCTACCGGATTACGGAAGTCGCATCGAACGGTACGGAAAGCCCGGCCAGTACTGAAGTAACTCAAGTTACGACTGGTACGACTAGCACTGTTACGCTAACTTTGCCGGCGGTAAGGAATGTTGGAAATACCTTTAATATCTACGGACGGACATCGGGCAGTGAGACGCTACTGGCGACTGGCGTTACGGGAACGTATACTGATACCGGTGCTGCCACGCCAGGTGCGACGGTATACCCAACAGTCAGTTCAGCTCTGAAGCTGAAGGACCAGCTCGGACGCGTTCTGTTGGATAACATTCGTTTGGCAACAGCAGAACATGGCGAAACTAACGTGTACAGGAACAGGATACCTTAATGGATAGAACGCCTAGGGTGAATGATCATGTTGTCTATTATACGACGACTGGAAAACCGCGCCCTGGCATTATCACTGCTATTGTTACGTCTCCTACAAATGTAGACATTCGAGTAGGGCACACTGGAGAAGCATATTCCAATGTGCCCTATTCTACATCACCTCCGAGGAATAATGTCTGGCATTTTGCATAAGCATCCGGCTAATATAGCCTTATATGACGATGCTACTTTTGGGGAACGTATAGCGGATAATGCCGTAAAGCATATCGGAACGTGGACTTTCCTTATTACCCAGTCGATCCTCATCGCCCTGTGGATAACATTGGCGGAATTTCGCCTGATTGATAATCCACAACTGACGATTTTGAATTTAATTTTGTCTTTGCAAGCGGCTGTAACAGGGCCGCTTTTGTTATTGGCATCTAATCGTGCTGCAAAACATGATAGGATTAGAGCTGAGACAGATCATCAGATTTTGACAAAACTTGATACTGTCAATGAGCAACAGCTCGAAATTCTTGCCAGGCTTGACGGAGCTAGTTAATGTCTCGCAGTATAGACAAATTTAAGTTTTTTGAGGCTGTAGGCTACAAACCGCACTCTGCGGCACAGGTAGCTTTTCATACTTCTAAGGCTCGATTTCGTATTCCGGTTTGCGGAAGGCGTTTTGGCAAGTCTACTATGGCTGGTCGAGATCTAGAACCGCAGCTTTTTATTCCGGAAAAGCGCTTTTGGGCTGTCGGACCTACTTACGATTTGGGCGAAAAGGAGTTCCGTGTTATATGGGACGACCTTATTATAAAGCGCGGTTTAGGCAAAGACAATCGTGTAAAGAAGGCTTACAACAAGCGTTCTGGCGAAATGTATATAGAGTTTCCCTGGCAAACGCGTATAGAAGTACGTTCCGCAGATCACCCGGAAGGCCTGGTTGGCGATAGCCTTGATGGCGTAATTATGTCTGAGGCGGCTAAACACAAGCGAGAGACATGGGAACGCTACATTCGTCCGGCACTTACTGATCGTAGAGGCTGGGCTACCTTTCCTACAACGCCTGAAGGCTTTAATTGGCTATATGAATTATGGCAATTTGGGCAAAATCCTGATCTAGGTGAGTATGAAAGCTGGCGATTTCCTAGCTGGATGAACACTGTTGTATTTCCTGGCGGTAGGCAAGATCCCGAGATCTTGATGCTCGAAAAAACGACTACTTATGAGTGGTTTTTGCAGGAAATTGGCGCAGAATTTAGCAGTTTTGTAGGCCGAATTTACTCAGAATTTGACGAAACTCATCATGTAAAAAGGATTCCCTACAATCCCGCTTGGAAGAATTTCATTACTTTTGACTGGGGTTATGTCAATCCTTTAGCAGCAATTGAGTTTATGGTTGACCCTCAAGACAATGTTTATGTATGGCGTGAGCATTATAAGCCATACATGCGCGTTGAAGAACACTGCGCTGAACTTCGTAATCGCGAACAACCGTCAGATTATCATCTAGATTTAGCGTTTGGTGATGCAGCTGATCCAGAAGCAGCTCAAACAGTTACTCAAAACTTGGTAGCTTGCTATGCAATGCCTGAAGCTAAGCAAAACTGGCGCCAAGGTATTGATTTGGTGAAGACTTTTCTGAAACTCTATCAAATTGGCGATATGGATGAGTATGGTACGCCAAAAGTAGCTCCAAAACTGTTTATTGATCCAAGTTGTGTCAATTTGATTCGTGAGTTCAATGCTTATCGAGCAGTTGATACCAGTCGTAATACGTCTCCTAGAGAGTCAAATTCCGTTGGTGCCGCGCAGCGCCAAGATGATCATGCTTTGGATGCTTTACGCTATGGTCTTATGCACTATTTTGAGCTCGGTGTAAAACATCATTTGGCTGAAGTATACTCTACAGGAGACCTAGAAGTTGCTATTCCTACTCACGGCTATTTTAGAAGTACTGAGAGGTTTTGAATGAGAATCGGTCCTCTTACTATAAATAGAGCGCCAAAGCCTAGTGCTGATGAAGTGGCCGCTCTATATCTCGAAGACATTTTAAGTGATCCTCGAGTTAAGTTTGAAAGTATAACGGATAGCGGTACTGTCATAGTATCAGCTACCGACGATTATAGTTTGCGTGATTCTCGAGGCAAACAATTCGCTTTCTACGGCAATAATAATCAGCCCCAGCTGGGTGAACTGGGTTATACAGGCACTTCTATTTGGTATAATCTTCTGCGTGAAGATTATAATCCACAGATGCGTGGCCAGTTGGCGCTTCGTAAGTATGACGAAATGCGTCGTAATGATGCCATGGTTAGAGCAACTTTGCGCCTAATGAAAGCACCTGTTCTAGCTGCTCGTTGGTTTGTTCAGCCTGCGTCTATGGACGACCAAGATATAATGATTGCGGATTTTGTCGAATCTAATTTGCGTGATTGGATGACAATTTCTTGGAATCAGGTACTGATTGAATCGCTGCTTTGTCTTGATTTTGGCTACTTTATGTTTGAAAAGGTATTTGATTACCATCCAGACGGAAGTGGCCGCGTAATTTGGAAAAAGCTGGCACCACGCCATCCTATGGACGTAATTCGTTGGGAATACGATAATCACGGCGGTCCTGCTAAAGCTTGGTTGTATGATCCAACTGATGCTGAAGGTATACCTGTTCCGATTTCTAAATTGCTTGTAATGACGTTTGATCGTGAAGCAGGCAATCTTGAAGGTATTTCGGTTCTTCGGTCAGCTTATAAGCATTGGTATTTCAAAGAGCAATTGTACAAAATTGATGCAATTCAGAAAGAGCGTCATGGTATTGGTATACCTGTTATAAGGCTACCTGCTAATTTTACTGCCAAAGATAAGACTATTGCAGAACAGCTGGGTACTAATCTACGTACCAATGAGAAGGCTCATGTCGTTCTTCCGCCTAACTGGGAAATCGATTTTGCTGAACTTAAGGGTCAGCCTACTAACGCAATGGAATCTATTGTTCATCACAATCAGCAAATTGCTGTTAATGTGTTGGGTATGTTCTTGGATCAGGCTAATGTAGCACAATCTGATACACATCAGGAATTGTTCCTTAAAGCCACTAGGTTTGTAGCTGAGAACATTCGAGATGTGTTCAACAAGCATGCTATTCCACAGCTGGTTGATTACAATTGGCCTAATGTAGAGGAATATCCCAAGCTCAAGGTTCGTCGTATCGGCGATGCTATTGACTGGCAGAAGCTTAGCTTCGCAATTAGGAACTTTATTGGTTCTGGTGTTATTGTGCCTGACGAGGCTTTGGAAGAGTGGGTTCGTGATGAAATGGATCTACCCGGTATTGATCCTGATACCGCTCGAGTGCAGATGACACCTCAGATGCCTGAAGGTATTCCTGGTATTCCTGATATTCCGACTATATCGGATGATGTTCAGGGCGTTAGTGTTCGTAATGCCATCGTCAATCGTGGTAAGGGTACAATTGCTCCTGGTACTAATGTTGTTCAGCCAGGAATGCCTAGACAAAGTTTGTCAAAGAACATGAAGCAAGCACAGAATCCTGGTAGTACTGGACGAATAGGTAAAGATCAAAGCGGCAATCGCAGTTGACGTCTAACTTATTCAATTTGTCCCATATAAGATAGGAGATGTATGGGTACTTCATCCTATTTGATTGATCTAGCTAAGATTCAGTTGTTCGATATGGCAACTGGCAATTCTAGTTGGATCCAAGCTTTGCCTTTGGGTAATTATCATCATCCCGTTTATGGCGATATCAAAGTCACTCCTGATCGCATTACTAGGTTCGCCGATAACATCAAGAACAAGGTACGCGAACAGGATCTTGACATTGATTACGATCATAAGGCTAAGGACGGTAGAGCAGCCGGATGGGTACGTGATGCTGATGCTCGACCTGATGGCCTGTGGGTTCTTGTAGAGTGGACAGACGCGGCCGCTTCGGCCCTACGAGCAAAGGAGTACCGTTACTTTAGTCCAGAATTTGCTGATGAATGGGAACATCCCAAGACTAAGCAAAAGTTTCAAGACGTTATGTTTGGTGGTGCGCTAACAAACAGGCCGTTCTTGAAAGACATCCTCCCGATAAATCTTTCGGAGGTGTTTAATGCAGAGAAAGGAACCAATTCTATGGATCCATTGAAGGAAATTGCCAAGCTGCTTGGACTTTCCGAAGATGTTCCGGCTGAGGATGTTATCAAGAAGCTGCAGGAGCATATTGGGCAAACCAAGACTCTTTCGGATGAGATGGCATCTCTTAAGCAGAAGTTGACTGAGCCTAAGAGCCCGGCTGAAGATCATCTGAAGAAGTTGGCTGAGACTGATGCATCGGTGAAGCTGCTTCTGGAGGAGCGTGAGGCTAACGCAAAGCGTCTGGCCGCGCTGGAGATGGCTAATAAGCTGTCAGAGGTTAATCTGAAGCTTAGCGAAATTGATCGTGATGCCAAGTTCGTTATTCCTCCGGCCATTAAGGACCAGGTGCGCGATTTGGCTATTAGTTCTCCTAAGGAGACTGGTGAGACCGTTATGAAGCTTCTTTCGGAGCTGGCTTCTAAGGGTCTTGTTGAATTGGGTGAGCGCGGTGGAAGTCGTATTACTACCGATGAGCCTGCTAGCAAGCAGTTCAGCGATAAGGTTACGGCTTTGATGAAGGCTAACGAGAAGCTGGATTATGCCGATGCTGTTACTCAGGTGGCAGCTGATAATCCTGAGTTGTTCGAACAGTATCGTCACGAAGCCACTCAGAAGGCCTAAGGAGGTAATAACTAATGGGACCAAATTTCGTACTTGATAAGGGTTACCAGATTGCGGGTACTGTTTATCCGGCAATCTTTACTCTTGTCAAGTTGGGAACTGCGCCTAATGAGGTGGAGGCTTCCAATGTAGCTGGTGAGGAGGTGTTGGGTGTTCTCCAGGAGGACGTTCCTTCGCCTACCAATGCCAATTCTGGCGGACTTGATTACATTGCTTTGGGGCGTGTTGTTAATGTTCGTCTCATGGGTATTAGTCGTTGCGTTGCTGCCGGTGCTATTGCTCTTGGAGCCCGAGTCGTTTCGAATGGTGATGGCACGGCTAAGACGATCGTAACGGCGACTACGAACCAGAATGTTGTTGGTATTGCGCTTTCGGCAGCGACTACGGCAGGCGATCAGTTCGATCTTCTGCTTACGCCTGGCGCCACGGCGGACGCGTAATAAGGGAGGATAGAAATAGATGGCCGTTTACAACCCAGCAGGTGGTGACAATGTACATATTGACGTTGTCCTTACCAATATCAGTGTTGCCTGGCCTAACTCAGGGTTTGTAGGATCTAACCTCTTCCCTCAAGTTACCGTTAGGAAGCAGTCGGATAAGTACTACATCTTCGGTCGTGAGGCTTGGCAGCCTGAGCCGGCCGGAGATTACAGAGCTCCTGGTACTGTTGCGAATGAAATTCCTGGACTGAATGTGTCGACCGACACTTATTTCGCCCAGGAGCATTCGCTGCAGATCGCGGTCACGGATGAAGAGCGTGAGAACGCTGATTCGCCACTGGCCCCGGATCGTGATGGTACTGAATTGGTTACCGCTAAGATTATGTTGGCTCGTGAGATTACTATGCATTCCATGGTAACTACGGCCGCTAACTATGCCGGTACTAATACGGTTACTCTTTCGGGTACTACGCAGTGGAGTGATTACGTTAATTCCAGCCCCATCTCCGATGTGCGTACTGGTGTTAGGCAGGTCCACTCCGAGCTCTTTATGGAGCCCAATATTGCGATCTTCCCTTACCAGGTGATGTCGATTCTTGAAGACCATCCGGACTTCATTGAGCGCATTAAGTATTCGGAGCGCGGTATTGTGACTCCTGAGCTGATCGCCGACATCATGGGTATTCAGAACGTGATTGTGCCTGGTGTTGGTTATAATGCCACCGCTAATCCGGGTCAGGCAGCTTCGCTCTCGTACCTGTGGGGTAAGGATGTTCTGTTGGCTTATGTGGCTCAGCGCCCTGGCCTTAAGATGCCTTCCTTCGCATACGAGTTTGTTTGGGGTTATGGCAACGCAATGCCTCAGGTCGTTGAGCGTTGGCGTGAGGAGCCCCGTAAGTCGGATATTGTTAGGGTCTCTCGACGCTACGATCTGAAGTTTGTGGCTAAGGATTCCAATGGATATCCGTTGGCAGGCTATCTGATTAAGGCGGCGGTGGCATAATGGCGTTTCGAGCTCTTACGGCAATTAAGCACGGACTGGTTGATGGTTCGCAGCTTCTTTATGAAGTTGGCGATGTTCTCGAAGAATTGGATGAGAAGACCATCGAAAAGCTTGTTGAGCTGGGTGCGGCTGAAAAAGTGCCTGTATCTAAAAATAGGCCAGCTACTAAGGTGCCTCCTAAGGCAGAAGAGACCCCAGGCGAAGACGCCTAAGCTAAGGAATAAAAATGGGATCGACCTTTACTATGTTGGAGCAAGTACAGCAATGGCTGGACACTACTAAGCTGCAACTAGCAGAGGTCGATCCTGTTTTGGCTGATACTGCTCAACAGCAAGTTTTTGCTCGTGTCAGTCGTGTGTATGATATTACTAATTGGCAAGATCAAACTACAATTCCTGCTCTTGTTCAACAAGCCATTTCACTTCTTATAGCTTCATGGATTTATGACAGAGCTTATTCAGAAGATGCTGCAGAAGAAAATAAGTACGCTCTAAAACTTGAATCCATGGCAGAAGCTTTGATAGCTTCTATTGAATCTGGCCATATTTCGCTTCTTGATGCAAATGAAGCAACTGAAGAGCTGCCGCCAGAGCAGCCAGTTTTTGTTCCGAACAATGATACAGGTCCTGCTGAAATTTATGACGCTCTTGGAGCTAAAGTAGGCGAAATGGGTTCGGAAGACATTAAGTTCCGTATGGGAAGTAGATACTAATGGCTGGTACTGCTTACATTGAACAAAGAGGTCGAGGTGTAGGCCTTGATGTAACTGTCGATATGGTTCCTTCAGCTGAGCGAATGGTAGGTCAGCTAGATATGCTTTCTTTGGAATTGCATGATTTTCGGGAACCTTTTAAACTAGCCATTAAGAAGGTTATGATTCCTTCAATTCGAACTAACTTCCGAGTTGGCGGTCGTCCTATACCTTGGGAACCTTATTCGCCTTTCACTAGGGAAATTACCTTCAGAGATTTGAAGGATAGGGCTAAACCACCAGTTAAATTGGAAGTGCGTTCTGGACGGATGCGTCGTAGAGCTGCTTCTTTGAAGATCTGGACAATTACGCCTGACTCTGCTTATATCTCGCCAGCTTCTGTGGCAGATATACCTTATTTGCAAGTACAGCAATTTGGTGCAGCTGTTGTCAAGAATCCTTGGAAAGATATGAAGTACGTTGCACGTCCTTTCATTATGTTTCAGGAACAAGACAAGATTGAAATTGAAGATATTTTCCTAGGTTGGCTAGATGTTAAGTTGGAGGAGGCTGGTCTTTACTAATGACAACGCCTAATCCAACTAGAAATCTTTCAGACGTAGTAAGTCAAATTATTACTACACTTCAAGCCAATCAAGAAATGCTAGGCATACTTGATGTTTATTATGGCGATCAAGATCAAGTTCCTAGAACGCCAGCTGTTTGTGTAGAACCGGCAGAATTAACTAGACCTACAATAAGTCCTACTTTGTATGTTGAAAATCATTTTACCGTACATATTTTGATTTATGTGTCTAGTTTGGAAGGTAAGCAGGAATTACGCAAATTTACAGATAAATTGTCGGAAAGTATTTCAGAAGTTTTACATGCTGATACTACTTTGAATGGTCTTGTATTGCTTGGATACATTCAAAAAGTTGAAGCAGGCTATAATGTAAAACAAGGTAAAATGATGTGGGCCACTCGTTGTGAATGGGTTGGCTTTAATAAGATGTCCTTAAGGTAGGAGGTCGTAGTGGCTATTCAGCTAGATGTCGGTGCTGTAGGTATTGTAGGTATAGCTGAGGAGACTACTCCTGGTACCTTCGTAAATCCTACAAAGTTTTTTCCTATTATTAGTGAAACTTTGCAGTATAAGCAAACGACTACTTGGCGTGAGACTATTCGAGGTATTGCCGATATAATCGGTGCAGTACCTGGTAATTCAGAAATTACTGGAGATATTACGGTTGAACTTCTTTCTGATGTTCTTCCATACTTTCTTCGGTGTTCGCGCAATACGCTAACGATGACTGGTGCCTCGGCGCCTTATACTTATGTTAGCACTCCTACGCATAGTGCTCAGCCTATTAAGACAATGTCCATAGCTGTTCTTCGTAACGGTCAGTGGTTTGCTTACGCTGGTTGTGTTGTCAGTGAAATTGAAATTACTATTGACGACAAGCAACCGCAGATGAAGTTCGTTATTGTTGGTCAATCAGAGACTACGCCAAGTCTAACTGTTACACCTACTTGGACTGATGCTTCACCTTTCGGTGCTGGCATGTACAATATTCAGATTCCCACGGCTACTAACATTTTTGATTGCGACAAGGTTACGTTGACTATCAATGATAATGCTAAGTCTGAGTGGCGTTTGAAGAGTGGCACTACTGGTCCACAGTACATTCTGTTCGGTAAGCGTGCTGTTACACTTAAGTTGGATCGAGACTTTACTGATCTGACCGAATACAACGAATTTCTTGCCCTTACAGCCTCTAGCATCACTATACAGGCAACTAATGGTGCTAATGATGGAATTACGTTTAAGTTGCCTGCAGTTATTGCCAATACTTATGATATTGGCAATTTGTCCGGAGACGGTAATCTGGTTCGTTCTACTGTTGACTATAACGGTACGTATGATCCCGTTACGGGCAAGTCCTATGAGTTCACTATTCTAAGTACCGATAACGCCGCCTAGTATTAATGGAGCCGCACAATGCCTAAAGCAGTTGTTTCAATTGATGATAGAATTCGTAAGGAGTTGAAGACATGCCCTGGTGGGTATGTTGTTCTAAAGCGCCTGTCATATGGTCAATATTTAAAGCGCCAAGAGCAGGCTATGCAAATGCGCTTTGCTGGTAACGCTCAAAACGCTAGTGGCGATATTGAAATGGCTCAGCGTAGAGTAGCTCAGTACGAATTTCAACATTGTATTGTTGAGCATAATCTTGAGAATGAATCTGGCCAGCTTCTTGACTTTAAGAGCCCCATAACTCTTGATTTGCTTGATCCTAAGATTGGTACAGAGATCGGTTCATATATCGATGAACTGCATCAATTTGAAGAGCAACTCCCAAACTAGCCGATAGGATCAATGCTGTAATTGTTTTTGACAAACAGCCTGATCCTGATGTACAACACATAATAGCTATAGCGACAACTTGTAGAACATTACATTGTTTACCAGCACCAGGCGGATTGTTAGAACAAGACAGTTATTTGGTAATGGCAATTCAATTAGTGATAGCCGCTATAGGTAAAAGGCAAGAGTTAGAACTGAAGAAGGCGGGGCATTAATGCCAGCATCAGGTCGAGAAATTCTGATGATATTCCGTGCAAGGAATTACGCCTCACAGACTATAAACGCTGTGGGTAAGTCTTATGCGGAATTAGGTGCAGAAATTGACTCGGCTTCAGTTAAAGCAAAAGCTCTTGGACAGGGACTCATTTCGGCAGCAGCTATGTCTGGTATGGCTGCTGCCGGAGGAGTAGCTTTTTTTGCTTCTGCTATTAAACAGTATAATACCTACCAGCAAGCCATGTCTGTCGCGCAAACACAGACACAAGGAATGCATAAGGTAACACTTAAGCAAATGGAAGATCTTGGTACGGCTGTTTCTACTAAAGTAGCTGTACCTCTTCAAGATATTCCACAGGCTATGTACAATATGTTTTCTGGTATGAATATTAATTGGAAGCAAGCCCAGCCTACATTGATGGCGTTTGCTAAAGCAGCTGTTGCCGGTAATACTAATGTTGCTGACGTTGCTAAGCATGCCGCACAAGAAATGAATGCCTTTAAGATTCCGATTAAGGACGTAAATCAACTTCTTGATTTGCAGTTTAAGATGGTGTCTAAAGGCGCTGGTACTTATTCTGACTTTATGGGTGAAATTGGTCAGATTGCTCCGGCTATGGCAGCTGCTAATCAGACAGTGCAAACTATGTCAGGCATGTGGGCTTTCTTGACACGCCAGGGTGAAACACCCCAATCTGCTGCGGCTTCTATTTCTCGAGCTGCCGAATTTTTGTCAAAGCCTAAAGTACAAACAGGTTTTAATAAGCTGGGTGTGAATCTATATGATCAGCACGGCCATCTTTTGCAGATGAACCAGATTATTAATGAATTGGCTACTAACAAGAATTGGCAAGCAGCCGTTTCTAAGTATGGCAACATACAGAATGCTTTCCAGGCTACATTTGGTTCTGGTACTATTCAGGCTAGACGTTTCTTTGACTTAGCGTTAGAGAATCCAAAAGCTATGAATGACATGGTAACCCAGATGCAACATAGTCATGGCTTTATGCAACGTTCTTATTCTATGGTTTCCAAGAGTAGTGCTTCACAGACACAACTCTTGGCTAATCAATGGCATGCTTTGCAGATAACTATTGGTCAACAAGTTACGCCTGTTTTCTTACATTTGCTTAAAGCTATTAATGGTATCTTCCAAGCCTTTGATAAACTTAGCCCAAAAACTAAACATGCTATTGTTTGGTTTGGTTTGCTTGGTACAGCAGCTGCAGGCGTAGGAGCTTTGGTGCTTGGTGCTGCAGGTGCTATTCTAACTGTCAGAGGCCACGTCTTGGCTTTGCGAGAAGCTGCAAGCAAAGCTGAAGCGGCTGTCAAAGCTAAGAACCTAAAAGAAGCTGATAGGCTGTGGAAAGACGCTACTGAATACGGCAAGAATGCCGCTATTCCGGGCAAGGGTCGTGTATGGAATAAAGAAAATCTGATGCGGTGGTCTAAGCTTACAGGCAAGATGCCTACCGCAGGTGATTCCATTATCGGTGGCGAAATGCTTGGGCCAACACAGCCTCCGGCACTTATGGCAGAACTTGGTGCGGGTGAAGGTGAGGCAGCTGCTGCAGGCGGACTTGCTCTTGGTCCTGTACTTATTGCCGTAGCGGCTATAGCTGCTTTGGCTGCAGCCGTGTTTCTGATTATTAAGTACCACAAGCAGTTGGAAAAGTGGATTAAGCCTGTTTGGGGTGCTATATCATCTTGGGGCAAGAAAGCTTGGGATGACGTTTATAAGGCTGCTATGAATGTTTGGCATTTCCTTGATAAACAATTCAGACCAATAATTAAAAGCATTGCTGCTTGGTGGAATAGTCATTTCAAGCAAATGGAACAAGTTGCTCGAATGTTGGCTAAGGTTATTGCGGGCGTATTAATTGTCGCCATGTTGCCTATTATTGGAGTTATTGCACTTATTTGGCTGGCTTGGAAATATTTTCATAAGCAGATAATTGATTTGCTTGAGGGTCTGGCTAAGTTGCTAATTAAGACAATCGGCGATTTGGTTAAAGGCATTCTTGATCTGTTTGGCTTCTTAATTGATGTTCTTACAGGCAAGTGGGGCAAAGCTTGGAAAGATTTGTCAAATGCTATTGGTAGTTTTTATAATGCTGTGATGGGCTTTATAGGAACTATCATTACGGCAATAGGCAAAGAGTTTATGAACATCAACAAAGTGATTGGTAGTATTCTTCTTGAAGCTGGCAAGGAAATTGTGAAGGGTCTTGCTGCAGGTATTAAGGATGCCGGACATTTTATCTTTGATGGTATTAAAGCTCTTGGTGGTGGAATAGTTAATGCGTTCAAGAGTTTCTTTGGAATTCATTCCCCGTCTAAGGTGTTTCATGCTTTAGGCCAAAACCTTTATATGGGCCTTATAAATGGCATTCTCGAAGGTAAGTTGCCAGTAAGTCAAGCTCTGAAGGATCTGACTGATATAAGCTCTCTAAGTGGAACTACTACTGTTGGAAGTATACTTGGACGCGCTGGTACTAGCCA